>Ga0209341_10002238_pt1 | contig 18455 bp, 17 predicted proteins | sample RifCSP13_2_FD_184020 | JGI IMG/M metagenome (GOLD analysis project Ga0209341, IMG submission 184020) | Soil microbial communities from Rifle, Colorado - Rifle CSP2_sed 13_2 (SPAdes) (version 2) | ecosystem: Environmental > Terrestrial > Deep subsurface > Rock core/Sediment | place: Rifle... | reverse complement strand
CGCTCCGAAGCGCACGTTGGCGTGGGCCGTCAGGTGCGGGAACAGGCCGGCGTCCTGCGGTACGTAGCCCACGTGCCGCGCCTCGGACGGCAGCGCCAGACCCCGCTCGCTGTCGAGGAGCGCTTCGCCGTCGAGCAGGATGCGGCCTTTCGTCCCGCGACGCAGGCCGGCGATCGCCTCGAGCAGCGAGGTCTTGCCGGAGCCCGAGGGCCCCATCACCGCCGTCACGCCGCCCTCGAGCCGGGCACGGACGCACAGCGCGAAGCTCGCGAGTGGGAGGTCGAGGTCGAGTTCGATCATGCTGCCGCCCGCCGCGTGCGCCGCCGCGTGAACCACTCGGCCGACCACAGCGCGGCGAAGGCCAGGACGGTCGTGACCCCGGCCAGGACCAGCGCACGGTCGTCGCGGCCGAGCTGGTTGTTGTGGAAGATCGCGAGCGAGAGCGTTTGCGTCTTGCCCGGGATGTTGCCCGCGATCATGACCGTCGCGCCGAACTCTCCGAGCGCGCGCGAGAACGCGAGCACGACGCCGGCCAGCAGGCCGCGCCAGGCGAGCGGCAGCGTCACGCGGCGGAAGGCGGCCATGGGCCCGCAGCCGAGCGTGCGCGCGAGGCCGACGAGTCGCGGGTCTACCTCCTCGAAGGCGGTGCGGGCCGAGCGCACCAGCAGCGGAAAGGACATCACCGCCATCGCGAGCACGACCGCCTTCCAGGTGAACACGACGACGATGCCGTGGCTCGCGAGCCAGCCGCCGAGCGGCGTGCGCCGGCCGAGCGCCTCGAGCAACAGCAGGCCCACGGCGGTCGGGGGCAGCACCAGCGGCAGCGCGAGCAGCGTCTCGAGGAAGCCCTTGCCGGGCCCCTGGTAGCGGGCGAGGGCGAGCGCCGCGAGCACCCCGGGCGGGAGGATCAGCAGCGTGGCTCCCGCGGCCGTCGCGAGGCTGAAGCCGACGATCTCGAGCTCGTCCCGTGACAGCAGGCTAGCGCCCTCCCAGCACCACGAACCCATGGCGCACGAACACCGCGCGGGCGGTGGGCGAGCGCAGGTAGGCGACGAACGCGCCGGCTGCCGGTTGGCGCGCCGCGACGAGCGGCGCCACCGGGTAGCGGATGGGCGGCCCCTGCGTTGGCTCCACCTCGAACGCTACCCGGGCGCGCTTCGAGCGCGCCGCGTCGGTCCGGTACACCACGGCGGCCTCGGCGTTCCCCGATTCGACCGCGGCGAGGGCGGCGCGGACGTGCAGCGTCGGCACCACCCGCGGCGCGAGCGCGTCCCACAGGCCGAGCCCCTGTAACCAGAGACGGGCGTAGACGCCGGCCGGCACCGCCTGCGGGTCGGCGAGCGCGATCGTGCGGAACGCGGCGAGGTCGTGCGGGCCGGTCACCCGCGCCGTCGAGTCCTGCGGCACGACGACGACGAGCGTGTTCGAGAGCAAGTCGTGGCGATCCGACGCGCGCACGAGGCCCTCCTGCTCGAGTCGGTCCATCCGGGCCGTGTCCGCCGAGACGAACACGTCGGCCGGCGCGCCCGCGCGGATCTGTCGCGCGAGGTCGCTCGAGGCCCCGAAGTTGAACAGCGCGCGACTTCCCGAGGCCGCCTCCCACGCAGACCCGATTTCGGTCAGGGCGTCGGCCAGGCTGGCGGCCGCAAAGACGGAGACCTCGTCGCGCCCGGCTTTCGGCTCCGCCGAGAGCGCGGCTCTCGCCCCGCCAAGACACAGCAGGCCCAGGCCGATGCGGACCAGGAATCGCCCTCTCGAAAAACCGCCGTGTGACACGCGAGGCTGCTCCGCCGGGATGCTAACATCGGGCCCTGAATGAATCCCCCGCAGCGGCCGGCCGTCCCGCTCCGCCGCCTGCCGGTCGAGGACGACCACTTCCACGACCAATGCGGCCTGTTCGGCGTCTTCGGCCACCCCGACGCCGCGCATCTCGCGTACATGGGGCTCTACGCCCTGCAGCACCGCGGCCAGGAGTCCGCGGGCATCGCCGCCGCCGACGGACACAAGATCCGCCTCGAGAAGGGCATGGGGCTCGTGAACGACGTGTTCACGGAAGGTCGGCTCGACGCGCTCACGGGGGACCGCGCGCTCGGCCACGTGCGCTACTCGACCTCGGGCGAGACCGTCGCCACGAACGCGCAGCCGTACCTGATCGAGTGCCACCGCGGCCCGATCGCGGTCGGGCACAACGGCAACCTGGTGAACGCGGCGATCCTGCGCCAGGAGCTCGAGGCGGCCGGCTCGATCTTCCAGTCCACTTCGGACACCGAGGTGATCCTCCACCTGTACGCGCGCAGCCACCGCGAGCGGGTCGAGGACGCGATCGCGGCGAGCCTGTACAAGGTGATGGGTGCCTTCTCGCTGCTGTTCCTGACGCCCGCGGCGCTCGTCGCCGCGCGCGATCCCTGGGGCTTCCGGCCGCTGGTGCTGGGACGGCTGGGCGAGGCCACGGTGATCGCCTCCGAGACCTGCGCACTCGACCTGATCGACGCGGAGTACGTGCGCGACGTCGAGCCCGGCGAGGTGCTGATCGTCGACGCGGACGGCCTGCGCTCGTTCAAGCCCTTCCCGCCCGAGCCCACGGCCCACTGCGTGTTCGAGCACGTCTACTTCGCGCGCCCCGACAGCCTGGTGTTCGGCCGCACCGTGCTCGAGTCGCGCCTGAAGCTCGGCCGCCAGCTCGCGCGTGAGGCCCCCGCGGACGCCGACATCGTCTGCCCGGTGCCCGATAGCGGCATGGGGGCGGCGCTCGGCTTCTCGCAAGAGAGCGGCCTGCCGTTCGAGTGGGGCCTGATCCGGAACCACTACGTGGGCCGCACCTTCATCCAGCCGCGCCAGGGCCAGCGCACGGCCGGCGTCAAGATCAAGCTCAACCCGGTGCGGCAGGTGATCGAGGGCCGCCGCGTGGTGCTGATCGACGACTCGATCGTGCGCGGGACGACTTCGCAGAAGATCGTCCGGATGGTGCGCGAGGCCGGCGCGCGCGAGGTGCACCTGCGCATCTCCAGCCCGCCGACCACCGGGCCCTGCTACTACGGCATCGACACGCCGCTCAAGAGCGAGCTGATCGCGTCGTCGCACGAGGTCGAGGAGATCCGCCGCTTCGTCGGGGCCGACAGCCTCGCCTACCTCTCGCACGAAGGGCTGCTGGCGGCGACGGACGACGCCCCGGGCCGCCGTCATTGCACGGCCTGCTTCAGCGGCCGCTATCCGGTGGCCGTCACCCAGCCCGACGAGTCGCAGCTTCGCCTGTTCGAGAAGGCGAGGGCCTGAGCTCGGATCGCGCATGCCGCGCCTGCTGTCCGTCGGCCACGTGTGCCACGACCGCGCCCCGGGCGGGGACGTCGTCGGCGGCTCGGTCACCTACGGATCGCTGACCGCGCGGCGGCTCGGCTGGGACGTCGCGATCCTCACGAGCGCCGGGCCGGACTTCGACCCGCAGCGCGAGCTGCCGGGGGTGCCGCTGTTCCTGCAGCCGGCCGCCGCCACGACGCGTTTCGTGAACGAGTACGAGCCTGACGGCACCCGCCACCAGACCGTCACCGCGCGCGCCGACGACATTCGCTTCGAGGCGCTCCCGGACGAGTGGCGTGCGCCGGACGCGCTGCTGCTCGGCCCGCTGGCCGGCGAGCTCAAGGGCGTTGGCGCCACGGCCTTCGGGGCGGAATGCGTCGGCGCCATCGCCCAGGGCTACGTGCGCGCGATCGACGCGGAAGGCCGCGTCTCGGCGAAGGGCTGGGAGCGCCCGGAGCGCGACCTGCTGGGCGTGCACGTGCTGTTCCTGTCGCAGCACGACCTGCCCGACGCCGACACACGCGCGCGCGAGTTCCTGTCGCTCGTGCCGCTCGTGGCGCTCACACGCGGCTGGCGCGGCCTCACGCTGCTGACGCGCGACGGCGTCCACGACGTCCCCTCGCTGCCGCGCCCGGAAAAAGACCCGACCGGCGCAGGCGACGTCTTCGCAGCGGCCTTCCTCGTGCGCTACCAGGAGAGCTCCGACCCGCTCGAAGCCGCGGCCTTCGCCGCCTGCGCCGCCTCGTGCGCGGTCGAAGGCGTCGGCACCACGACTCTGGGCGACCGCGCCGAGGTCATGCGGCGGATGGACCTGCGCACCAGGATGATCGAGGACGGGGAGTGGGAGGAGTGACTCCGGGGGGCTAGGGGGGGCGGGATGCCCCCCCTCTGGCTCAGTCCAGGCCGTCTGGCTGTTCCGTTGTCCGCTGTCCGTTGTCCGTTTCCGTTGTCCGTTGCTGATAGGCTCTCGGCCGGAGCGTTAGCATGAACCGCGAATCACGCGTCCTCTTGTCCGCCTTCTCGCTTCTGTTCGTGTCGGCGCCGGCTTCGGCTCAGGCTCCCGCGAACAAGGCCTCTGCCGTGGCGAAGCCGAAAGCCGCGCCGGCTCCTCCGGTGGCTCTGGGCACCGAGGCCGTGATCGAGACGCCGAAGGGCAGCTTCACGATCCGGCTGCTGCCCGAGGTCGCGCCGAAGCATGCGGCGCTCTTCGCCAAGACGGCGAAGGCCGGCGGCTACGACGGCACCACCTTCCACCGGGTCATCATGGGCGGGATCATCCAGGGCGGCGATCCGCTCACGAAGGACCCGGCCAAGACTTCGGAGTACGGCAAGGGCGGCCTGGGTCTGCTGAAGGCCGAGCTGTCGGACCGGCCATTCGTTCGCGGCACGGTGGCTGCGGTGCGTCGCCCCTCGAGCATGGACAGCGCCGGGACACAGTTCTTCATCTGCCTCCAGCCCCAGCCTGCGCTCGCGGGTCAGTACACGGTCTTCGGCGAGGTGGTCTCGGGGGTGGAGGTCGTCGACCAGATCAGCACGACTCCCGTCGACGGCGACAAGGCGAAGGAACGCGTCGAGATGAAGGTAACGATTCGGGAGCCCGCCCCTCTGCCCTGACGACTCGCGGGAATCGCCCGTTTGCGGGACGGACGCGTGCCGGAACCGAACACTCCCGCTCGTGCGCGTCACGGTCCCGGCAGGCTCAAGCTCCTGATGAAGCAGCCCTTCCTTCCCACGGCCGGCCTGGCACGGCGCTTGACCATAGAGCTGGAGAAGGGCAGGACTTCCCATGACCAGTCTGGCTCAGGATGTCCGTTTCTCGCTCCGCCTGCTCTCGAGGGATCGCGGCTTTACGGCCGTGACCTTGTCCATCCTGGCCCTCGCCATCGGAACGACCACACCCACGTTCAGCATGCTGAACGCTTACCTGCTGCGGCCGCTGCCCTTCTTCGAGCCCGAGCGCCTGGTCCACCTGTGGGCGACCGACACGCGCCAGGGCTGGAGCCAGGGTCGCATGTCGGTCCCTGAGTTCCTCGACTGGCGGCGCGCGGCCCGCAGCTTTGAGAGCCTCGCTGCGTTCAACTACACCGCCGAGACCCTCAGCGGAGGAGACCCGCCGGAAGAGGTCTCGGCCGGGCGCGTCTCGGCCAACGCGTTCGACGTGCTCGGGCGGCGCGCAGCGATCGGTCGTGCCTTCCGTGCGGGCGAGGACGGCCCCGGGGCCGAGGAGGTCGTGGTCCTGAGCGACGCCTTCTGGAGAAGCCGCTACGAGGCGGATCCCCGGGTGTTGGGCCGAACCCTGGAGATCAACGGTCGCGCCCACACGATCGTCGGCGTGATGCCGGCGGACTTTGTCTTCCCGCTCCCCACGACGCGGCTCTGGGTCCCGCGCGTGCTCGACGCGGGGCGCCATCCGCGTGAGCAGTCGATGCTTCAAGTGGTGGGCCGGCTGGCTGCGGGGGTGTCGCAGCGGCAAGCCCAGGCCGAGATGACGGCGCTCGCCGCGCGCCTGGCCGAGCAGTACCCGCGGACGAACCGCGACCGCGGCGTCGACGTCGCCGACCTGCGCAGATCCCTCAACTTCGGCGACCAGATACTGCGAGTGATGTCCGTGGTCCTGTTCGTCGCCCACGGCTTCGTGCTGCTGATCGCGTGCAGCAACGTCGCCGCGCTGCTGCTGGCCCGGGCGTTCGGGCGCGCCAAGGAGCTGGCGGTCCGGGCCGCGCTCGGCGCCTCGCGCGGCCGCCTGGTTCGCCAGCTCCTGATCGAGAGCGCGGCGCTCGCCCTGGCTGGAGGGCTGCTGGGCGCGTTGCTGGCGGCGGCCCTCATCCGCGCGCTCTCCAGCGTCATCCCGGCGGATCTGTATCGGGTTGGCGAGCTGTCGCTCGACGCGCCGGCGCTGGCGTTTACGCTTGGCGTCTCGCTCCTGGCCACGCTGCTGTCGGGCCTGATCCCCGCGCTTCGGGTGTCCCAGGTGGACCTGGCGCAGGCGTTCCGCGATGCGAGCGCCGCGCTCAGCGCCTCGCATCGCGCGCTGCGCCTGCAGAGCCTGCTCGTCGTCGGCCAGCTCGGCCTGGCGGTCGTGCTGCTGATCGGCACGGGGCTGATGCTCCGGACCTTCCGGGTGGTGCAGGACGTGGATCCCGGCTTCGACCCGAAGAACGTGCTGACCCTGGAGCTGAAGCCGTCGCGCGAGGCCTATCCCGCCGACGAGCAGGTGGCCGCCTTCCACCGCCGCCTGATCGAGGAGGCCTCTCGCCTTCCCGGCGTGCGCGCGGCCGCCACCGTGAACTACCTGCCCCTCAACCACGAATCCCACCCCGTCGAGCTGCTGATTCCGGGCGCTGCGGCCGGCGGGCCCCCGCGCACGGCCACGCTGCTGCACGTGAGTCCGGGCTACTTCGAGGTGATGCGCCTGCCCGTGCGGGGAGGCCGCGTCTTCGATCAGGCCGACGACCTGGCCCGGCCGTTGATCGGCGTGGTCAACGAGGCCCTGGTGCGCCGCTACTTCGGCGGCCGCGACGCCGTCGGCCAGACCCTGAGTCTCGAGGGGATCGACCGTCCGTTGACGATCGTCGGGGTCGTCGCGACCGCGAAACACTGGGATCTGGTCGAGCCGCCGACGCCGCACGTCTACGTCTCCTTCTACCAACGCCCTGGGCGCTACCTGCGCCTGCTGATGCGGACCGAGGGCGATCCCCTGACCCTGGCTGTCGCAGCCCGGCGCGCCGTGGCGGGTGTCGACGCCAAGCTGCCGGTGACCGCCGTACGCTCGATGGAGCAGGTGGTCGAGGAGTTCCTTCTCCCGCGGGCGAGCCTGTCATTCTCGCTGGCCGCGCTCGGCGCGGGGGCGCTGTCGCTCGCGGCGATCGGGGTATACGGCCTGATGCTGTTCTTCGTGAGCCGGCGCACGAGAGAGATCGGCCTTCGCCTGGCCCTCGGCGCCTCGCGTCGCGACGTGTTGCGGCTCGTGCTCGGCCGCGCCCTGAGGCTTGTGAGCGTCGGCGTCGGGATCGGTCTCGCGGGCGCGCTGGCGCTCTCGAAGGCGATGTCGGGGTTGCTCTACGGCGTGGGCAGCGTCGACGTCGCATCGTTCAGCTTGGTGCCGCTGCTGCTGGCGACGACCGCCGCGCTCGCCGCCTGGCTGCCCGCCCGTCGCGCGGCCCGTCTGGATCCTTCCGTCACGCTTCGCATCGACTAGACCGAAGTTCCCGCCGGCAGCCTCCGCGCGAGCTCGAGGCCGCTGTGCATGACCATCACGGTACGGCCGTCACTCGGCGCGCAGCACCTCGAGCGGCGGCCGGCGCCAGACCTCGGTGCTGCCGCCGAGCCCGACCACGATCGTGAGCAGCACCACCGACGCGACGAGCGCCGCGAGCTCCGCGCCCGGCAGCGCGAACGAGCCCTCGAACACGAAGCGCACGAGAGCCCAGCCGGCGGCGGTCGCGAGCAGCAGCGCCGCCCCGGCCGACAGCACGCCGAGCACGGCGTATTCGGCGAGCAGGATGCGCACGAGCTGCGGCCGGAGCGCGCCGAGCGTGCGCAGGAGCGCACCCTCGCGCACGCGCTGGTAGCGGCTCGCCGCCACCGCTCCGGCCAGCACCAGCGCCCCCGCGGCCAGGCTGAAGAGGGCCATGAAGCGGATCGCCAGCACGACCTTGTCGAGCACACCCTCGATCGCGCGCTGGATCTGGGCGAGGTCGAGCGTCGAGACGTTGGGGTGCGCCTCGACCACGTCGCGCTGCAGCCGCCCGCGCGCCGTCGCGTCCTCGACGCGCGCGAGCAGCACGTCGCTGCGCGGGGCGTCGTCGAGCGGTCCCTCGGGGAAGACGACGAAGAAGTTGGGCTCGAAGCGTGCCCACTCCACCTCGCGCAGGCACGCGACGCGCGTGGCGATCCTGACCCCCTGCACGTCCCACACGAGCTCGTCGCCGAGCTCGAGGCGGAGCTCCCGGGCGAGGCCCGATTCGACGGCGATCGGCACGGGAGCGCCCGCGCGGCCCTTCCACTCGCCCGGCCGCCACCAGGCGCCCGCGACGAGCCGCTCCGAGGGCACTGGTGCGTCGCGATAGCTGCTCCTGTACTCGCGGCGCAGCGCCCAGCGCTCCGGCCGCTTCGACTCGTCCTCGATCGCGAGCAGCTCCGCGACGGGGCGGCCCTCGAGCGAGTGGATCCGCATCGGCACGATCGGCACGACGGGGGCGGTGAGCGGGCCCACGGCCGTCACGCGGGCCCTGACGTCGTCCTGCTGGTCCGGCTGCACGTCGAAGAAGACCAGGTTCGGCCGCGTGGCGCCGCGGTCGACCCGCAGCTCGCGCAGCAGGTTGTGCTGGACGAGTATCAGCGTGGCGAGCAGGAAGACGCCGAAGCCGAGCGCGAGGACCACCATCAGCGTCTGGTTCGCGGGCCGATACAGGTTGGCGAGACCCTGGCGGTAGACGTAGGGCAGCCGGCGCGGGAAGAAGCGCCGCAGGCCGCGCACGAGCGCGAACGCCGCGAGCCACAGCCCGAGGATCGCGACCGAAGCACCCCCGGCGAAAGCGAAGCCGAACGCGGGACGGCCCGCCTGGATGACCGACAACGCGACCAGGCTCGCCGCAAGCGCAAGCAGGGCCAACAGGCGTGCCCCGTCACGCCGCGGCCGCTTCTCCTCGAAGTCGCGCCGCAGCACGGCGAGCGGCGACACGCGGCGGACCGCGACGAGCGGGAGCAGCGAGAAAACGAGCGCGACCCAGACGCCGACTCCGACGCCGGCTGCGACGGCGGGCCACGAGAGCGACCAGCTCGCGTCCACCGGCAGCACGCCGCGCAGCAGGCGCGGCAGCGCGAGCTGGGCAAAGGCGCCGAGGAGAGCCCCCGCCAGGCTGCCGAGAAGGCCGACGAAGGCCGCCTGGGCGAGATACGCGCGCAGCACCGTGCCGAAGGTGGCCCCGAGGCAGCGCAGCACGGCGATCGTCGCCATCCGGCGCTTGATGAAGACGTGGACCGCGCTCGCGACACCGAGGCCGCCGAGCAGCAGCGCGACGAGCCCGATCAGCCCAAGGAAGTTGCCGAAGCGCGTGAGCGTCTCGGTCAGCTGCCGCTGGTCCTCCGAGACGGTGCGCACGGCCAGGCGCTCCGCGGAGAGCGCCGGACGGAAGCGCTCGGCGATCTTCTGCGGGTCGGTTCCTGGCGGAAAGCGCAGGTAGGCCTCGTAGCGCGCCCGAGAGCCCCGCGTCAAGAGGGCGGTCTCTAAGACGCGCGAGCGCGGGATGTAGACGCGCGGGCCGAGGGCGCTGCGCAGGCTGACGTCGCCGGGAAAGTTGAGCACGGTCGCGCGCACCACGAAGCGCGCTTCCCCGAGGGCGATCTCGTCGCCGACCGAAGCACCCAGCATCGCGAGCAGCGACGCCTCGACGATCGCGCCGCCCGTCGCGTCGAGGCGCCCCCATTCCCCGGCCGGGGCCGTCTCGATCGTGCCGTAGTACGGGTAGCCGGGGTCGACCGCGAGCAGCTGGGTGAGCCGCGTCGTCGTCCCGCCAGGAAGGTAGGCCATGGCACCGAGCCTGACCGCGCGCGCGAGCTCGGCCCCCGGGCGCGTCGCCGCCGTCACCTCGGCGACCAGGCTCTCGGCCTTCTCGCTCCAGGGACCGGCGGCCGAGACGGAGAGATCGGCGCCCAGGAGCGCCCGCGCTTCCTTCTGCACCGAATCGCGGAGGTTGGCGGTGAACGAGTTGATCGCGACGAGCGCGGCCACGCCGACCGCGATCGCGGCCACGATCAGCAGCCCGCGCCGCTTGGAGCCGCGCGCCTCGCGCCACGCGAGCGAGAGGGCGAAGCCTGCCGTCAACCGATGCTCTCCACGACCGCCCCGTCGCGGAGCCGCAGCACCCTGTGGGCGCGGGCGGCGAGCTCGGGCTCGTGGGTCACGAGCACGATGGTCGTGCCGAGCTCGCGGTTCAGCTCCGCGAGCAGCTCGACCACGTTCTGCCCGTTCGCGGCATCGAGGTTGCCCGTGGGCTCGTCCGCGAACAGCAGCTTGGGCCGATTCGCGAAGGCCCGCGCCACCGCGACCCGCTGCTGCTCGCCGCCGGAGAGCTGGGCGGGATAGTGATGACCGCGGTCGCCGAGGCCGACCCGCTGCAGCAGCTCGTCGGCCCGAGCCCGGCCGTCCTGGCCGCGCAGCTCGAGCGGCACCTGGACGTTCTCGCGAGCGGTGAGGGTCGGTATCAGGTGGAAGGACTGGAACACGAAGCCGACCGTCTCGGCCCGCATTTGCGCGCGCTGGTCCTCGCTGAGCGCCCCGAGATCATGGCCATCGAGCAGCACGCGCCCGTGCGTCGGGCGGTCGAGGCCCGCCATCAGCCCGAGCAGTGTGCTCTTGCCGCTCCCTGAAGGCCCGGTGATCGCGAGAATGCGCCCGGCCTCGAGCTCGAACGTGATATCTCTGAGAACGGTGATCTCGCGCCCGCCCGAGGGGTACGTCCGGGTGAGTGCTTCGCAGCGCAGGATGGACATGATCTCGTACCGGGCCCTTGGACGCATGATATCGGTAAAGCACGCTGCGCTCGTCGCGACGGCACTCGTGTCGCTGACGGCGATCGTCGCGTGCAGCGGCGCACGCCCCGCACCGACGCCCTCGCCGTCTGCTTCCGCCTCCCCGGCGTCGGCCAACGGCCTGGGCTCGGCTCGAGGCGCCGACGAGCGTCCCGTGATCCTGTTCGTCGGAACGAGTCTCACCGCGGGCCTGGGGCTGGATCCGTCCGAGGCCTACCCCGCGCTCGTGCAGGCGAAGCTCGACGCGGCGGGGCTTCGCTACCGGGTCGTCAACGCGGGCGTGAGCGGCGAGACCTCGGCCGGCGCGCGCCGCCGCGTCGAGTGGTTGCTGCGCCAGCCGGTGGCCGTGCTGGTGCTGGAGACCGGGGCGAACGATGGCCTGCGCGGCCAGGATCCCGACGCGACGCGCGCGAACATCCAGGCGATCCTCGACGAGGCCAGTCGCCGCGAGCCGCCCCCGCGGCTGGTGCTGGCGGCGATGGAGGCGCTTCCCAACTACGGCGAGGCCTACCGTCGCCGCTTTCGCGCCATCTACCCGGAGCTCGCGAAGGCGAACGCCGCGACGCTCCTGCCGTTCCTGCTCGAGGGAGTGGCCGGCGAGCCGGCGCTCAACCAGTCCGACGGCATCCACCCCACGGCCGAGGGCCACGCGCGGATCGCCGACAACGTCTGGAAGGCCCTGCGCCCGATCTTGTAGCGGCGCCGGGCGTCGTCATGGGACCGCGAAGCCCTGGGCGTCGCTCGTCCAGATGGGTGCCGCCGCGAGGGCGGCCGGCACCTCCTCGGGCTCGGCGACTACCTGCCACATGGCGCGGTGTCGCTCGTCCATGAAGCGCTCCTCGACCGCGCTCGAGAGCAGCTCGACGAGCGGGTCGTAGAAGCCGCGCGTGTTCACGAGCACGATCGGGTGGAGATAGAGGCCGAGGCGCTTCAGCGTCATGGTGTCGAACAGCTCGTCGAGCGTGCCGCAGCCGCCGGGCAGCGCGACGACGCCCTGGCTGCGCTCGAGCATGAGCTGCTTGCGCTGGCGCATGTCGTCGACCAGCAGCAGCTCCGACAACCCCCGGTGGCCCCACTCGAGCTCGACCATGAAGCGGGGCAGCACGCCCACGACGCGCCCGCCCCGCCCGAGGGCGCCGTCCGCCAGCGCGCCCATCGAGCCGCCGCCGCCGCCGCCGTAGACGACGCCGTAGCCGCTGTTGGCGAGCGTCGCGCCCAGCCGACGCGCCGCCTCGTGGTACTCGGTGTCGCACTGCCGACTCGAGGCGCAGTAGACGCAGATCGCCTGTCGCGGCAGCGTGCCAACGTCGTGGAGCGTCGTCATCGGTCACCCACCAGGGGACGTGTCGAGATCAGAGACTATCAATCGGGCGCGGCGTCGGCCAGGAAGTCGAGGGCCCGCTCCGGGGCCCAGAACCATCCGGGCGCCTGCGAGCGCGCCACGAAGCCGACGTGGCCGCCGGTCGCCAGGATCTGGCGCGTCACCGTCGCTGAGACCGGCCAGCCCAGGACGGAGGCCTGCGGGATCATGGGGTCGTCCTGGGCTGCGAGGACGAGCGCCGGCCGGTCGATCGCGGCGAGCCATGGCCCGGCGCTCGAACGTTCGTAGTACTGTGCGGCGCTCTCGTACCCGCCGAACGGAGCTGTGATCCGGTCGTCGTACTCGCGAACGCTGCGCAGGCCCAGCTCGCGCCCCGCGGCGAAGAGATCGGGCCGCGCCGCGTGGCGCCGCCTGTAGGCCTCGCTCAGCATCCTCATGAAGTAGTGCTGGTAGGGCCCGTTGCCGGGGGCCTCGAGTGCTGCGGCGCACGCCGCCAGGTCGAGGGGTGGCGACACGGCCGCGGCGGCCGCCCACCCTCGGGGCAACAGCTGGCGCCTTCGGCCGAGCGTCAGCAGCACGAGGTTGGCCCCGAGCGAGAAGCCGATCGTGGCGACGCGTGGGACGAGCTGGCACACGGCGCTCACGGCCGCGAGCAGGTCGGTGTCGAGCCCGGCGTTGTACAGCAGCGGGCAAAGCGCCTCGCCGTCGCCCGAGCCGCGCATGTTCATGCGAATCACGTGAAAGCCGCGCGTGTACGCGAGGCGGCCGGTCGAGACGACGTAGGACGAGGCGTCGGAGCCGCCGAGACCGTGCACGAGCAAGAGCGCTGTCCGGTCCTCGCGCGGTCCGGGCTGCCACGTGGCGCGCAGCAGCAGCCGCACTCCCTGGCCGGCTTCGACCACGAGGTCCTCGGAGGGCAGGCGCCAGCGCAGCAGGCGCCTGAGCCAGTAGGCGGCGACCGTCTGGCGGTGACCGCCCGCGAGCCACGTGGGAGGACGAAAGCCGTCCGTGGGACCGGGTGCGTGCAGCAGCGCCCTCCAAGAGCCACGGGGCAGAGACACCCTTCGCCGCTATAATCGCGGCCGGCCCCTGACCCCCGCCGATGATACAGGCCTTCCACGTCTACAAGCAGTACGACCGCGAGTCGGTGGCGCTCGCGGACGTGACGCTCAACATCGGCAAGGGCGAGTTCTGCTTCCTGACCGGGCCGTCGGGCGCCGGCAAGACCACCTTCCTGAAGCTGGTGTTCCGCGAGGAGCTGCCGTCGCAGGGCCAGATCCTGGTCGGCGGCCGCAACGTGACCGCGATCCCCCCGGGGCAGATCCCCGAGCTGCGCCGCTCGATCGGCGTCGTGTTCCAGGACTTCAAGCTGCTCAAGCGCAAGACGATCATCGAGAACGTGGCTTTCGTGCTGCGCATCCTCGGCGTGCCCGCGCGCGAGCAGAAGCGGCGGGCGTTCGCCGCGCTCAAGGCGGTGGGCCTGCACCACAAGATGCACGCCTACCCGCTGCAGCTGTCGGGTGGCGAGCAGCAGCGGGTCTCGATCGCGCGCGCTCTCATCAACGAGCCGATGCTGCTGCTCGCCGACGAGCCCACAGGCAACCTCGACCCCGAGATGGCTCAGGAGATCATGCGCCTGTTCCTGGACGTGAACGCCCGCGGCACGACGGTGGTCGTGGCGACCCACGATCGCGACATGATCCAGCGCATGGGCAAGCGCGTGGTGGCACTCGAACGTGGCCGCGTGGCCTCGGCATGAGCGGCCGCTTCGCGGGGCGCGTGGCCGTCGTCACCGGAGCGGGGCAGGGCATCGGCCTCGAGATTGCGCGGCGGCTCGCACGCGAGGGGGCGCGCGTCTTGCTCAACGACCTCGACGGCGGGCTGGCCGAGGAGGCTGCGCGGGGGATCGGCGCGGACGGCGGGGAAGCGCTCCCTGCCGAGGGCGACGTCGCGGATCCGGTCGTGACCCGCGGCCTCGTGGCGCGCGCGGTGGAGGCCTGGGGCCGGCTCGACGTCGCGGTGGCGAACGCCGGCATCACGCTCCACAAAGACTTCCTCGACTACGCGCCCGAGGACCTCGACCGCCTGCTCGCCGTCAACGTCCGCGGCTCGTTCTTCCTGGCCCAGGCCGCGGCACTGCGATTCCGCCAGCAGCGAAGCGCCGGACGCATCTTGTTCCTGTCCTCGGTCACCGGCCACGTGTCGATCCTCCAGATGGCTCCCTACGGGATGACGAAGGCGGCGCTCGAAGCGCTCGCCCGGAATCTCTCGGCGGAGCTCGCCCCGCTCGGGATCACGGTCAACGCGATTGCGCCCGGAGCCACGGCCACGCCGCGCACGCTCGCGGCCGAGGGGTGGGAGGCCGCGTGGGCCGCGGCAATCCCGGCGGGGCGCGTGGCGCAAGGGGCCGACGTCGCAGCCGCCGCGCTCTTCCTGCTCTCGGACGAGGCCAGGCACGTGACGGGCCAGAGCCTGGTGATCGACGGCGGTTGGGCGGCGCTCGGAGCCGTGCCCGGCGTCTTCGACCCGCCCGGCGAGCGCAAGATCAAGCCTTAGAAAGCATCGCCCTCACGCGCGCGACGACCGCCTCGAGCGCGACCTCGTTCTCGGCGCCCTCCGGGATGATGAGGTCGGCGTAGCGCTTCGACGGCTCGACGAACTCGAGGTGCATCGGCCGCACCGACTCGAGGTACTGGCGCTGCACCGAATCGAACGAGCGGCCGCGGTCCTGGATGTCGCGTTGCAGCCGCCGCAGCAGCCGCACGTCGGCATCCGTGTCGATGAAGAGCTTGATGTCCATCAGCCGGCGCAGCGGCTCTTCAGCGAGCACCAGGATGCCCTCGAGGATCACGACCGGCGTCGGCTTGCGCGGGTCGGGCAGCACCCGGCGCGCGTAGCTCGCGTGGTCGTAGGTCAGGTGCGGGACCGGCCGCCCGGCCCGCAGGTCGCGCAGGTCCTGGACCAGCAGCGACGTGTCGAACGCGTCCGGGTGGTCGTAGTTGATCGCCGCCCGCGCCGCAGGGCTGAGCGTGCTGCCGTCCTTGTAGTAGGCGTCCTGCGCCAGCAGCAGGCAGCGGTCCGCGCCGACGCGCTCGCAGATCTTCACGGCCAAAGACGTCTTGCCCGAGCCGGTGCCGCCTGCGATCCCGACCAGCACGCTCATCGCGCCGGATTATAATCCCGCCTCTCGATGGCGCTCCTGCGCGCGTTCTCCTATTTCGTGAGCGAGGCGCTCACCAGCCTGTGGCGCAGCCGCCTGGTGAACGCCGTCTCGGTCGGCACGATCGCGGTCAGCCTGTTCGTGCTGGGCGCCTTCCTGACGGTGGCGAGCGCGCTCTCGGGGCTCGTGACGCGCTGGACCGAGACGGTCCAGGTGATCGTGTACCTCGAGGACGCGACCCCGGACCGCGTGCGCGAGAGCCTCGCGAACCGGCTGGGCGAGGACCCGGCGGTCGCGTCGCTCCAGTTCGTGAGCCGCGAGGAGGCGCTCGCCCGCTTCCGTGGGATGTTCCGCGACCTGAGCTCGCTGCCCGAGGACCTGGGCGAGAACCCCTTCCCGGCGTCGCTCGAGGTGAGCCTGCGCCCGCAGCGGCAGTCGGCGGCCGAGGTCGAGCGGCTGGCGAAAGCCTTCACGGGTGTCCCCGGCGTGCGCGAGATCCAGTACGACCTGCTCTGGATCGAGCGGCTCTCCACCGGCGTGCGGCTCGTGCGCGTGGTGGGCGCCTTCCTGGGCGGGATCCTGGTGCTGGCCGCGGTGTTCACGATCTCGAACGTGATCCGGCTGACGATCTACGCGCGCGAGGACGAACTCGACATCATGCGGCTCGTCGGCGCGACGCGGGCCTACGTCAAGGGCCCGTTCGTCGCCGAGGGCGTGATCCAGGGCGGGCTGGGCGGGCTCGCCGCGTCGCTCCTGCTCTGGACGGCCCTCGCCTGGCTGTCGCGCGACCTCCAGTTATCCGATCTCTTGCCCCACGCGACGCTGTCGCTGTCGCCCGCCCTTGCCGTGCTGCTGGTCGCCGGAGGCATGCTGGTGGGCCTCGCCGGCAGCCTGATGAGCCTCAGCCGGCTGGAGGTCTAGAACTTGTACGTCTTGCCTTGCACCAGGAACGCAAGCTTCCGGTGACGGAGGGCGCGGACCTGGGCGCGGATGCGCGCGAGGTGCCGCGGCTTGGCGCCGTAGAGATAGACCGGGACGTCGGGCTCCAGCTTGCGCAGCTCCCGCTCGAGCGTCTGGGGTGTGAGGTGTCCCGACACGTTGGCGAGGTCCTGGAGCTCGTTGGGGAACGACGTCTCGACGATGACCGCCTTCAGGTTGCGCGCCTTGTTGATCACTTCCCAGAAGCGCTCGGTGGGGGCGGTGTCGCTCGAGTAGGCGACCGTGCCGCCCTTGTCCTCGACCACGAAACCCGTCGTCGGCACGGTGTGCGAGACGCGGATCGCCCGAACCGAGAGGCCGTTCACCTTGAAGGGACGCTCTTCCGGGATCTCGATGAGCTTCAGCACCGGCGTGAGGTCGTTGGGCAGGCAGGTGAAGTCGGGCCAGGTGTGGTTGTTGAACAGGTGGTTCTTCATCGACGCGATCACCTCGCGGATGGCATAGATCCGCAAGATGAATCCGGGCGCCGAGAAGTTGTTGTCGATCAGGAACGGCAGCGAGCAGGTGTGGTCGAGGTGCGAGTGCGAGATGATGACGTCCTTGACCTTCACCTGCTCCCGCAGGCTGAGCGCACCCGACACGAAGCCGGCGTCGAGGCAGACGCTGTCGTTCACGAGGAAGGACGTCATCCCAAGCTCGGGAACATTTCCGCCGTAGCAGCCCAGGACGCGAAGCTTCATTGTTCGCTCCCCCGCAAGTCCCTGTACTCTCAGGGCTTGCAGGGAACCAATGACCGCGACCCTAGCACGCGCTTCACATTCCGGTCAAGTGAGCCCCATCACCTGTTGCCTAGGCACCACGCGTCGTGCGCGCCTGAGGCGTGGGCTCCAGCGGTAGGGGCGCCGCTCCAGTGGCGTGATTGACGGAGCGGGTTGTGACTATACTGGGCCCATGAGACGCCTCGCCCCGGCTCTCGTGTTGGCCCTCGGCCTCGCGGCCACGGCCGACGCGCAGATGAACGAGTACGAGGGGCGCTACGGGCCGACGATCGAGGTCTCGGTCGACTCGCTGCTCGACATGCCCGAGCAGTACGCCGGGCGCGCGGTGCGCACGCGCGGCCAGTTCGAGATGATCCCGAGCGGGAGCGGACAGCAATACGGTCTGCGCGGCACTTTCGGCGGCTACCTCTACATCTACCCGCGGCAGGAGGTCGTCGCCAGCTTCGAGCAGGAGGCGCGGCGCTGGGCCGGGCGCGAGGTCGAGGTGCAGGGCTCGGTCGAACGCGGCCAGGACCCGGGAACGCGCCAGCCGATCGTGTACATCGCGATCTGGGCCTACCTGGCGCCGCCCGACGACAAGCCGATGAAGCGCCCCGACTCTCCCGATGCGACGCTCGAGGACCTGGTCACGAAGGCCGAGCGTTACGACGGCAAGACCGTGAACGTCCGCGGCCAGTTCCGCGGCGAGAACCTCTTTGGCGATCTGCCGTCGTCGAGCCGCGACCGCTCGTCCGACTGGGTGATCAAGGACGACGTGTTCGCGGTGTGGGTGACCGGGAAGAAGCCCAAGGGCTCGGGCTGGAGCCTCGACGCCAGCCTGAAGCGGGACACGGGCAAGTGGCTGCAGATCATGGGACGCGTGCGCGTCCGGAACCGCGTCGTCACGCTCGAGGCGATCGACGTCGTCTTGTCGAAGCCGCCCGCGGTGAGCGTGGCCGCGGCCAAGGCCGAGCCCACGCCGCCGCCGCCACCGAGACCGAGGCGGCCGCCCGTCGTCGCCTTCTCGCTCCCGATCGACGGCGAGCGCGAGCTCGCCCCGGACACCGTGTTCCAGATCCAGTTCACCCGCGACATGGACGAGGCGAGCCTCAAGGACCGCGTGCTGCTCCGCTACGCGGGCAGGCCGCAGCCGGGCGACAACTCTCTCGACGCGGTGAGGATGACCTACGACGGTGGCCTGCGCACGCTGCGGGTCGACCCGGGCGACCTGTTGCGACCCGGCCGCATCGTCGAGCTGGTGCTACTGCCGGGGATCGTCGACATCGACGGCGTTCCGCTGGAGACGCGGCCGGGGATTCGCGCCGGCTCGTCGACCGACGTGCTGCGCTTTCAGGTCGTCGCCGGCGGCCTCGCCGGCGGCCCGAATCCCTAGCTGGGGCGGCGTCAGGCCGGCTTGCTGCCGTGCAGGCGGGCGAGCGCGCGCGAGCCG
>Ga0209341_10002236_pt1 | contig 18466 bp, 14 predicted proteins | sample RifCSP13_2_FD_184020 | JGI IMG/M metagenome (GOLD analysis project Ga0209341, IMG submission 184020) | Soil microbial communities from Rifle, Colorado - Rifle CSP2_sed 13_2 (SPAdes) (version 2) | ecosystem: Environmental > Terrestrial > Deep subsurface > Rock core/Sediment | place: Rifle... | reverse complement strand
TCTCCGTCTCCTGCTGCAACGCGACAGGCTCTTTCAGCCAGACCATATGCGTGTAGGCCTGCATCTCATCAAGTCGCGAATGTACTGGAGCGTGGAATCGATTGTGGAAGGGATTGTGAAAAGGATCGTGAATTCGTGTTGTCGGCTTCATGGTTCTACTCCTAGATACCCTCGCTGAGGAACTCAGCGGCCGGGTTGGAGTCGGGAGGAGCAACGAACGTGCCGGATCCGTGATCTGATAGAAGTTCCCAGGTTTTGGGCCATTCAGCTGTAATCCCTGCTGGAATTAGGAGAAGGAAGTGCGCATTTACGGCGGCCAGTACACCACCTCGGGCAACTGCAGCCATACCCTTGGGTCCAGTGAGGCCTTCGGTGATCGAGGGTGCTCTTTGAACCACCACCGGACAAGCCGGTGGTATTCTTCAGAGGAACGGAGGTGATGAAGATATGACTCAACACATCGGTATCGTAGCAGGTAGTTCCGAGGGCGCTGCGCTCTGTTACCGCACGATTTGTTTGGAGGCGCCAGCCGTCATGGGTGAGCATAATCACCCCGAAATAACCATGAACTCGGTGCCCATGGCCCAATACATGCCCCAAATTCTGGCGCACGACTGGGAGAAGGTTGCGACGCTTCTGGCAGCTTCCGCGCGTAAGGTTGCGCAGGCCGGAGCCGACTTCGCCATCTGCCCTGATAACACCTACCACCAGGCGTTCAAGTACCTGATCCCTCAGTCGCCCATCCCTTGGCTTCATATCGCCGAGGCAGTCGCCGCAGAAGCTCACCGTTCCGGCTACGCACGGCTCGGGATTTTAGGGACGAAGTATCTGATGGAAGGGCCTGTCTATACCGAGGCGTTAGAGAAATTCAGAATAGAGAGCCAAATACCCGATGAGGCTGATAGGGAAAAGATCAATGAGATCATCTTCAAGGAGTTGGTCAACGGCGTGTTCCCGGAAATATCCCGGCTCTACTTCAATAAAGTTACCGAGAAACTCAAAGCGCGTGGTTGTGATGCGGTTGTATTGGGTTGCACCGAGATTCCTCTGATTGTGCGCCCTGACGACACGCCTCTACCCACCTTAGATTCAACGCGCCTGCTCGCGAGAGCTGCCCTGAGGAGAGCTCTTTGAATCATTGATTGCAAATTGGCGTTCAACTCTGGTAATGGCTTTGCAGCCGGATGTGATACTACGGCTCCGCCTGCCAGAAGCTGGTCAAAATCATGGGTTAATCGCGTGTATGTTCTTTCAAAGGGAGTCAAGCCGCACCGCGTTCGGGTACTTAGTTACACCGTGCCGTGCCATGAGAAGAAGCACTTCGGGCATTGCTTTGCTCTGCGTGTTTTAGTCAAGGACCTTTCGCGCAAGAAATCCTGTAGCTTACCCGGTTCGAGGTTCTCCGCTTTCTCCTCGGCGAAACTAGCTTTATAGGCAGCCTTCTCTTTGATGGTTAACAGATCGAAGTAGTTATAAAAGATGGATTTGGTTAGCTCATCCATTGGGCTCATAACAAAAAGGCGTACAAGCACTCACTGGGTGTCGTAGGCAACGTGCTTCGACACACAACCACCACCGACGAAACCGTGCTTCGATTCGCGCACGTGCGGTGTTTTGAAATCTCAGTCAGTCCTTTCCTCTGAGACCGTCACTTCTTGAACAGTTTTGCGAACGCCTGACGAGCATCCGTCGGCGTTCCTGACGAAGTTTCGCGCTCGACTACCGTCCGTGGCACAAACAGTTCGCAAGTGTTTTGCGCGTTCTTGTTCACTATCCGCGCAGTGATCGGTTTACGACATTCGAAACGTGAGCCCGGATCGAAATGTGTGCACTGTCGACAGGTGTGGAGGTCGGCATTGCACTTTGCACAAGAGCTATCGACATTGATGTTCGTCGGAGTCTTCGCTCCACACGCCGTGCATTTCACCGTCTCGCCGAACGGCATCATCCGCGGTGAGCGGGGGCCTTCACGATCACGAGGCTGCAACTGGGGCTTTGCTGATTGCGGCTCGTGACCACGTTCCATGTAGCCGCGCTGACGATACTTGCGATCGGTCATCTTTTAGCTCCCCTGATTTCAACAAACGCGGTGAAATCATAAGTGAAATTGAGACAATGCGAAAGATTAGCTAAGGCTCTAGACGCTTTAGAGTTGTAGTGTCAGTTTCAGCCTACCGCGAGGCCATGTCCAAAAATCACTCAAAGGACATCAATCCACAGATTACCCAGATTGCGCAGATTCTATTAGATTACCGCCAAATAAAAGGCTCTTCAGATTCCGTGCGCTTATGGATCAAATTGGCTCCCATAGTGCCGAATCTGTGAAATCCGCGGAATCTGTGGATGCTTCTGTAGCTGTGACCGTTACTAATATTCCATTGAACGCAGCGGTGCCGCAAAGAGCGTCGATTGTCAGACTGTCCGTTACGTCATTGATGCTCGAGCCAGCGTGTCGTTGCGCCACCTCTAATCGAATGCCGGGCCGATCATGGCCCCAGCCGTGCGGGATGCTTACCACTCCAGGCATAATCTCCTCGGATATCTCGACCGGCACCACTACGCTTCCTGCGCTTGATCTCACCTGGACGTTTTGACCTGATGTCAAATCGCGATCTGCGGCATCGCCAGGGTGCATGAGAAGAGTGCACAGAGGCTTCAAGGGATTGCGCTTTACTAATCTCTCACTGTTATGCATCCAGGAGTTGTTACTGCGCAGCTGCCTTCGTCCAATTAATCGCAGATGACCGTTTGACTGATGAGATGCACTATCAAAAAACTTTGCCTTCACACGTTCCACATCTTGCACCAGAACTTCTGGCGATAACTGGATGCGTTTGTCGGAAGTACGCAACCGCCCAGGCAAGCAGGGAGTCAATGGACCAAGATCGATTCCGTGGACAGCTTTCTTGAGCTTGCGTAAGGTCAAGCCAGAAACCTCAGAGTGCGCAGAGGATTTCGCAGAGGACGCTAAGAAAGACTTAAGTGAGGAAAAGGGGTTGAGCTCTCCGCCGTAAGGTCCAAAGCGTAAACCCAGATCGAGAATTCTTTCAGGACCGAAGAAACGTCTAGTTAACCCTCCCTTCACGCGTCCCAACAAGCTTCCCAATAGGCCGTCATGCTGCATGCGCGTTTGCAATTCCAGCAGGATCTCCCAGTCATCTCGCGCATCCCCGTCTGGTTGAAATAAAGCCGGGGAGAATTTCGCCGTGTTGCGGACTGCGAGGAGGTGAAAGGCGAGATCATAGTGTCCACGCTCGAGCGATGATGTCGGAGGTAAGATGATGTGCGCGTGCCTGGTCGTTTCGTTGATATAGAAGTCGATTGCTGCCATGAACTCAAGGCTCTCGAGAGCCCGATCCAACTCACGTCCGTTGGGCGTCGATAGCACCGGGTTTCCGGCATAGGTTACAAGCGCCTTTATCTGCCCTGGTCCATCGGTAAAAATCTCTTCGGCTAGCGCGACCACTGGCAACTCTCCAGCAAATTCAGGTAGCTTTCTCACCCGGCTGTGCCAGCGACCAAAACTTCCTCGCGGCGCTACCCCTTCGGGTGCTGACACAGGATCAAATGCCGGAAGCGTAAACATCGCACCGCCAGGCCGATCCAAATTGCCAGTCACGATGTTCAAGACGTTAATCAACCACTGACACACTCCCCCAAACTCCTGAGTACTGACACCGACTCTTCCATAACAGACAGCAGATTCCGCGGCCGCAAATTCTCTCGCCAGCCCGCGTATCTCACTCGAGCCGATTCCGGTAATCGATGCCACGCGTTCCGGCGTAAAGTCATGCACAAAGTTCTCGACAGTCTCTACGCCCTTGGTGAACGTAGCTACCTGGCCCAATCCAGTTAGACCTTCGTCAAAAACGACGTGCAGTAGGGCCAGCAACAACAGCACGTCTGTCCCGGGACGGATAAACAGATGGCGGTCTGCCAAGCGTGCGGTTTCGTTGTGACGCGGATCAATGAGTATTACTTTGCCTCCGCGCTGGCGAATCTTTTGTAACCGTCGGCCCATACCGGGCGCAGTCATCATGCTCCCATTTGAGACCGCTGGGTTCGCGCCGAGGATCAGAAAAAGGCGCGTGCGGTCGAGATCCGGAACGGGGAGAAGGAGTTGGTGACCGAACATAAGGTACGCGGACAGGTGATGGGCCAACTGGTCAACTGACGTTGCGGAAAACCTATTCCGCGTATGCAGACTGCGGATAAAACCCGGGGCGAATAGCAAAGCGCCATAGTTATGAACGGTGGGATTACCGAGGTAAGTTGCGATGGAGTTCCTGCCGTACTTAGCGTGAATGCGCTTGAGATTCTCAGTCACCTCATCAAAAGCATCGTCCCAGCCGATGCTTTGCCAACCGTGAGGAGTGCGGCGGACGGGATACCTGAGCCGTTCTTTATCGTAGTGAATGTCTTGTAGGGCAACAGCCTTCGGGCAAATGTAGCCTCGACTGAAAGGATCGTCTTTGTCGCCGCGGATGTTTAGACGCTGGTTGGCTTCAACACCGATTTCAATGCCACAGATCGCTTCGCAGAGATTGCAGTTGCGATAATGATGCGAGCTATTGTGGGCAGTCTTCATGGAGGATCAACATAACAGCGAAGGAACCTTAAAGACCCATGTCACTCAAATGCGTACGGGCACCTGCCAGGATCAGCACACACTCAGCAAGGGGAAAGTTTATAGAGTTGTTTGTGTGGGACCAGCTATTTCCTCGGGCCTGCGCAGAGATGTTCGATAAAGGCGTCCACGTCCACCTCGTTACCATATAGGCGTTGGCAGAGCTGGCGCTTGATCTCCGCCTGCGATAGTCCCGGAGGAAACGATGCCAGCACCATCGCGCGCGCAACGTCAAACATCCGGCTTCCCATTAGTACGCGTTCGGCGCCAGACCGAGCAAGCAATTTCTCACGCAGGAGGTGAGCAATCTCAGGCGATGTGTCACTCATTATGGCCCAGCGCCTCAGTTAGCAACTCGTCCAAGCCCAGCATCTCGGCATGGCTGCGCAAGTAGGTCATATCGCAGTCACGTCCGAGCAGGTTGGTTACATCTCTCAACTGCAATTCTGACTTCGATTCTCTTGCCCAATAGAGCTTAGAGAGGATCAGGTCTTCGCGACTAACAATCCAGGTCTGAAAGTCGCCGAGATTGACCTGCTTTCTTCGAGCAAACTCCTCCTGTCGGTACGAGTCGCTTTTAAGTACGATACAATCGACCTTTATGACTGCTTCGTTGTGGATGAGATTGAATATGGATCGCCGGGCGATGGCGTCGCTTACCACCTGAGGATCAAGGTAGTATTCCTTCTCAAACAAGCTCACTACCGTTTCGGCATCAGCCACCTCGAGAGCGACCACCAAGTCAATGTCGCGAGTCATACGCGGCTGTGCGTAATAGTTCACTGCCACGGAGCCAGTCAGCATATACGCTATTTCGGCAGATTCCAGCCGTTTAGAGACATCCCTCAGTACGTCGAGTTCATTCACGATCATAACCCATCCGGCAGGTTCAGGCGCCAGCTCCTGAACGTAGATCGCCGTAGAACATTCTGAGTGTCGTCGAAATAATTCCCCCCGCATCGTCATAGGTTCGCTTGTTCCAAGATTGTAGCGGTATTGCCTTGGACACGCTAGCACCCCCCTTCTCTTTTTCAACAATACCAACTCAGAAGACGGGTGACACTCAGAACGCCTCAATTTCGATGAAGCTTCCGAGTCGGTAACGTTGAGATAAAAGAGGGGGGCGTCCGTCTCGTAGGTAGGATCTGAAAAGCACTACACACTGCCGTGTGTAGAATCGTTTTCTTGGACCACTCGACTGGAACACACTCAATAAATCCTACACACGGCACATTAACCTTTCACGGATGAAGATGGAAAACCTTGTTGATGATCTTCCATTCCCCGTCAACTTTGAGGAGCGTAAACATGTCCGTGAAGCGATGACCGGTCCAGTTATCGAGCTCTAGACGTACCGTCGCAACCGTCTCTGCCAGATCGATGCTCACAATGCGGCCTTGCAACTCGGTCGCTGGACCATTTTGATCATTCCAATCAAAAAGCTGCTGGATTGGCCCAGCGAATAGATCGGCGCCGACGTAGCCAAAGATTGTTGCACCGGGGTGGAAGGCAGGCTTCATGTCGGCGCCGCGGCCTGACTTGCCTCCCTCGATATAAGTCTGGACCGTCTTCGTTATTGCGTCATACTCACTCAAGCTGTTAGGCGCGTTGCTTATTAACTTCTCTGCGGTTTGCATAAAACACTTCTCCTTTATCGTAATTTGTGTTCAATTCGGATTCGTGGCATCGAGTCTCAATAAAGTGTGGAGTAGAACGTTTGTGCCATTCGTGATGTCTTCCGGCTTGGAAAACTCGCGCGGGCTATGACTGATGCCGTCGCGACTCGGGACGAAGATCATTCCCACAGGGCCGAGATTGGCGATTTCCTGCGCGTCGTGACCAGCACCGCTCGGCATTAGCTTTGTACTAAGCCCTGATTGCCTGGCCGAGTCGTCGATAAGGCGCCGGACACGTTCATCGGTGGGTGCTGGAGGCGAGGCATTGGTCTGCTTGAATTCAAACTTGGTTCCAGTTGCCGCTTCAATCTGGCGCACCTCATCCTGAATCCTTCCAAAGATCATCTGCACCTTGGCTGCATCAAGATCACGGAGACCAAGGCTGGTAGTGACCCTTCCGGGTACGACGTTGTAAGCGCCGGGAAAAGCTTGAATCTTGCCTACGGTTCCAACCTGACGACCGGGAATCGAGGTGACAATTCGGTTAACGGCTTCGATGTACTTCGCCGCTGCCAGCAAAGCATCGCGTCGTTGGTTCATAGGCGTTGTGCCGGCATGATTGGCGAAGCCCTCAACCGTTACGTCCCACCAATAGACACCGACGATGCCTTCGACGACACCGATGTCGATCTTCTCGTTCTGCAGGATGCCGCCCTGTTCAACATGCAACTCGACATAGACTGCTATGTCGCCCTTCTTTCGAACTACGCTGGAGAGTCGGTCGGGATCACCCCCGATGAAGCGAATGCCTTCGCGAATGGTCTTCTTGCTATTGGTAACGAGATTCAGATCTTTTTCTGTTAAGCCACGGGCCAACGCGATGCTCCCAATAGTTCCGCCCTCTTCATTTTGGAAAATGACGACTTCGAGCGGACGCCTAAGTCTCACACTGTTCTCATTCAGCGTCTGGGCCACCTCAATGGCGCCCATCGAACCTACCTGTCCATCGTAGCTGCCTCCTTCGGGCACCGAGTCGATGTGCGATCCAATCATGAGGGGCTTTAGTGCGGCGTTACTTCCCGGACGGCGTCCCAGGATGTTGCCCGCCGCATCAACCGAAACCTCAAGACCAGCTTCCCGCATCAGTTTCATGACGTACTCGCGCGCTTGCAGATCGGCGTCCGAATAGGCGACGCGATGGGTTCCACCTTCAGGTGTCTTACCAAACTGCGCGAGTTCAGTCAGGTGTGCGTTGAGGCGAGTACCGTTGACGCGAAGCTGTGAGGAGGTCTGTCCTCGCCACCAGACAACAGTTGGAACGGCAACCAACAAACTCAAGTTGAACTCTCGTCTATTCATCATCTTTCGAGACTAGGCTCCGATCACGTCTGGAGTTGCATGTCCGCTCTTTTCACAAAGATCCAGGTAGATCCCTAGTAGCGCACCAGCATCGAGCACACTCTCTACGTTTCCCGCTTCGTCCAGATTGAGGTTTGCCCCTCGAACCGCGAACCAGACATCGGTCACCTCTGTGTTGGTAACAGGCACATGGAGCGTATGGATTGAGCCGGCTGGCTCGTACAAGTACGAACCCTCCGTGTTGACTTCAGGGTACTCCAGATACTTCCACGAACCCTTGATCGTGAATGCGAAGACGTCGCCGGTGTGCTTGTGGCGTTGAATCGTTACGCCCGGCTGGAACCGGGCTCGAATCACCCAGAGTCCCGTCTCCACGTCGACCTGCAGCAGTTGGAAAACTACTCCTTCTTGATAGTCGACAAATGGCAAGTCCTTCTCTGCACGGTGCAGCGCCGCGGGAACGCCCGGCACTGGAGCTATTGCAGCCATGATAATCATCCTCCTAAGTGTTGGTTTGCTGATTTATTTCTCGAATGTTTGGGGCTCTTTTGGGAGACGCAAACACCATTTTTTGCTTAAGCCTAGTGTCCCGCGGCAGCAGGGAACCGCATACGCAGTACCAGGTCTTCAAATCGCGGATCGTCCCGTAACGCATCCAGTCGAGGGTCAACTCTTATGTACAGAAGCAAGTGTTCGCGATTCTCCAGGGACTGATCCAGCCGCGCGAAGGCTTCGTCCTTTTGGCCTAATTGTGTATGGAATGTTGCGGCGAGGAACGGTGACAACCCGTCTGACTGCTCAAGTGCAGTCATCGCTCGCAGAAATCCGGGCCAAGCACCGGCCGCGAAGCGTTCGCGAGCCAATTCTGCCAGCTCGCGTCTACCTGATAGCTCCTGGTATTTTACAAACGACTCCACACTCTCCGAATACTTGCGCGTCACCAGGTAAACACCGGACAGGCTGAGATAAGCCGTGCTAAACGCCGGATCCAATTCGAGCGTTTTTTTCAACTGCGCCAGGGCTTCATCATATCGCCGGTTGCAAAACAGAATGTCCCCGTACAAGCGGTTTAAGACTGCTGAAAATGGCTCAAGTTCAAGCGCCCGACGGAGAGTGGCCATCCCCTCTTCGTCACGGCCGACCCGATTGAGCATTACGCCAAGGTTCTGATGGGCCAGCGCGTAATTAGGGTTAAGCTCGATCGCTCGTTTGTACTCTCGTTCTGCGGTCACGTAGTCGTAATCATAAAGGACAGAAACAAATCCGAGTGAAGTATGCGACTCGGCCAAAGTGTCATCCAGGGCTACAGCCCTTAAGGCCGCATCCTTGGCTTTCGGCAGTGCTTCCGGGCCCGGAGCTCCGCCGTAGTAAGCGAGCAGTGTGTATCCGTCTGAGAGTCCGGCATAACCGAGCGCGTAGGTTGGATCTTTCTCAATCGCCAGTTGGAAGTATTCGATTGCCTTTTGAATGCTTTCGGGCGTGCGTTTATTCCAAAAAAACCGGCCATGTAGATACAGTTGATATGCTTCAGCATTTTGCGGGTAGCTTCTTATAACCTTTTGCTCCTTCGCACCCGATAACTCTGTTCTTAACTTACCCGACACATCGCGACCGATCTCGCTTTGCAACGAGAGCAGGTCGGCTTGCTTTCTAATGTATTGTTCTCCCCACAACTGATTACCTGTGCGGGTATCAACCAGCGAGAGGTACAGCGTCAGTTCATCGCCGTGTTGAAGGACTCGTCCATTTAAGATTGCCTGCACGCCAAGTTCATTGCCGACAGTCTGCGGTTCAACTTCTTTGCCCTTGTATCGAAAAACAGAGCTCCGCGCCTTAACTGAGACATTCGGGAGCTGCGATAGATTGTTTATGAGAGTTTCGGTCATGCCGTCAGACAGATACTCAATTTCAGTGTTGCCACTGCTATTGATAAAGGGCATGACCGCAATAGACTCAATGGGAGCGGTGCTCCTGCTGCCAGAGCGATAGAAGTAGTAAAGCAGGCTAGCGCTAAGTGTGCAGAAGGCAACGACTGCCGTCGTTATCAGGATTGCTCTTCGTGATCTGCGTTTGCCTACCGAACCTGTCGCCACGCTTATCTGTGAGTTTGGGAGGAGCGTAGTAACAGGTGAATCTGAAGTGCCCTGGTTCGCCGTGGAAGAACCCAGCCCCCCGCTGGTATTGGACCTAAGGACCCGAGTCGGCATCGACTCGACGTCCTGAGGGTTTGTTAAGCGAATCGTACCCAAATTCGCCGCTGCCAGGGCGGCATCACTCAGGAGCGGAGTACCATCAGTTCGGCAGAACGCCAGCGAATCGTCAGTTTCAGCACGATTACAGGTAGGGCAGTGTTTCATTCTTTGAAGTCTTGCAAACCAGTCGGTGGTTCGTTGTTAGTGGTTGGTTGTTAGTGGTTTGTTGTTGGTGGTTCGTAGTTGGTGGTTGGTGGTTGGTGGTTCGTAGTTGGTGGTTGGTGGTTCGTAGTTGGTGGTTGGTGGTTAGTAGTTTGTTGTTAGTGGTTCGGAGGCCACTAACAACGAACCACCAACTACTACCAACCAACTACTACCAACCAACTACTACCAACCAACAACTAACAACCAACAACTAACCACTAACTACGAACTACGAACCCAGAACCTACAAATTCCACTCCTTCGCGATCCATTCAAAGGTTGGCTTTAGATCAAACTCCTCTGCAGTCTTGATCAGCTGTGGGATGGCCTTCCAGTCATCCAGGGAGGTGGGTTGGGCCAATGGCGGATTGAGTCGCCAGTAGTGAGGTCGCACCAGGTGCCTGCTCATTAAGGCATCGGCTTCAACAACACCATCGAAGAGAACGTTTAGCAGCGGCTCAGAAGGTGAACGGAATGGGTTGAGCATCCACTGCACCACGCCCCATCTTTGCGTATTTTGAGTGACGATCGACGGGCTCAAGCCTGTTCCGACCGACAAAACCCGTAAATCCTCCAGCGCGGGACGTGGCTGCGCGTGGCCCAGGGCATAGGCGATCGCCGCAGTGCTCGGGTTGTTGGCCATAATCCCACCGTCGATGAAACCCTGATGCGATGGAAAGATAGTAGGTGCTGCCGCGCTCCGAAGCGCAACATCAACGACTAGATCATCGAGATGATGTGAGTCAGGAAAATTATGGAAGAAGACCGGGCGCCAATCCTTGCGCTTCGGATCATCGAGTTGAAACGAAGGGGCCAACAGTTTGTGCTTCAGATCTCTTAACCGCGGATTACCGGGGAAGTGCGTCTCCAACAGATTCTTAAAGTGTGCATTGCTGTACTTTGGGCGAAGAATGTTCAGGTGAGATGGTGAAAAAGCCGATCTGAGGTTTTCGATTGAGTAGAAGTCTACGAGAGTGCTGGCGTTTTGCCCCGAAGCCAAAGTCAGGGCAACGACAGAGCCGGTAGAAGTGCCGGCGAAAAGATCAACCTGATCGAGTAGATTGGGAAACTGGTCGACGAGCCGCTTGACCAGCGTCGCCATCAGGGAGCCTCTAACTCCACCACCGTCGAAAGTAATTATTCTAAAAGGGGGCATCGGGGGTATCAGTTTAGGTATTCACAAACAACTCCTACGACGCAACGAAATCCAGCCAGTGACGGCTCTTTTTGATTGACCCACATTTACCGGGGGATGGCGTGCAAATCTGAAGTAACGAACTGGCCAGAGATGTCTTGATCGGAAGTAACCCTAATCTCCGGAAACCGCGCTACTCTACTCTGGGAATGTTTTTTGGGCAATAGGTCAGAAGGATCGGAGGTCATTGGTCATTGCTCATTGCTCATTGGTATCTGATCTCCGACCACTGGCCTCTGTTGTATAATTTCCCGGATCTGAGAAACAATCGATACTCTCCTTATGGGTCAAACCACCTCTGACTTTCTTGGCACTGAGCGCTTCAGAATTCGTCGCCGCCTGGGCTCAGGAGCTATGGGCGTCGTCTACGAAGCGCACGACCGTGAGACCGACAAGCTCGTAGCCCTCAAAGCACTCACTCGCACCGAGGCCTCTCATATCACGCGTTTCAAAAATGAGTTTCGCTCGCTCGCCGACGTTTCACACCCAAACCTTGTAACGCTCTACGAATTCATGTCAGACGGGCAGTATTGGTTTTTTACGATGGAACTGGTCCAGGGACTGAACTTTCTCGAGTTTGTGCGGCCGGGATATCGTTCTAAGCACATACCTTCCTCAAAGACGCCAACCCTTCTGAAAGCTTCCACGGAAGACATATCGACTGCCGCCGACTACGAAGCAGAGACGCAACACCTTCGCGGCGACAGAGTGATTCTGTCAGACCAAAGCTTCGGGGACAGTTCTATCGATACATCCCTTGCTCGAACTATTCTGGATTTGAACAGACTTGGCAGCGCATTAAAGCAACTTGCCGAGGGCCTTCATGCGCTGCATGAAACTGGTAAGCTCCACCGCGATATCAAACCCTCCAATGTGCTCGTGAATAGAGAAGGCCGAGTAGTCATTCTGGATTTCGGCCTCGTAGCCGAACTCGAAGCTAAGGGATTGCATGAAAGTATCAGTATCGCTGGAACACCCGATTATATGTCGCCGGAACAGGGCGCTCAGTTGCCGATTTCTCGTGCCAGTGATTGGTACAGCGTGGGAGTGATGCTCTATCAGGCACTTACCGGAAAGCTCCCGTTCTCCGGTACGTTCTTCCAGGTGATGATGGACAAACAGAATTTAGATCCACCAGCACCGTCACAGATCTCTCCAAATATTCCTCCAGAGCTGGATGATCTTTGCACAAGACTGCTGCGCCGGACTCCAGAGCAGCGACCTGCCGGAAGTGAGGTATTACGAGTGCTTGGAGCTGCCGAGACTACTCGTCTCCAACAACCACTTCTGGCCTCGTCCATAGCCTCCCCGGCTCAGGCAACTCCATTCGTCGGTCGGGGACGCTATCTGGATGAGCTCGAGAATGCCTTTACCGCCACCTGCCGTGGACTAACCGTCACCGTTTACGTTCACGGGAGTTCTGGTATGGGTAAGAGCGCCCTGGTCCGCCACTATTTGGCGACTCTGAAAGCAGATAAAGCAGATGTCGTCATCCTGGAAGGCCGCTGCTACGAACGTGAGTCGGTGCCGTACAAGGCTATTGATGGCGTCATCGACAGCCTAACCAAATACCTGATGCAGTTGCCCGACGGGAAAGCCGAAGCCTTGATGCCGCGTGATGTTTTGGCTTTGGCTCGCCTATTTCCGGTGATGCTTCAGGTTGAATGTGTTTCACAGGCCCCGCAGCGAGAACTGGAAACGCCCGATCCTTTCGCCTTGCGACGTCGTGGGTTTGTTGCTCTCCGAGAGTTGTTCGGTCGCATGTCGGATCGTCAACCGTTGATTCTCTATATCGACGATCTGCAGTGGTCGGACGCCGATAGCATCATGTTACTGGAAGAGTTGCTGCGCCCTCCCGATGCTCCTCCTCTCCTTCTCATTGCAAGCTTTCGGAGCGAGGACATCGAAAGCCGGCCTTTCTTAAAGTCGTTGCCAAACAAGACTTCAACAGAAACGTGCCGCACACTAGAAGTGGCTCCTCTAACAAAAGAACACGCTATACAACTAGTGTGCGAGCTGCTTGGCGAAGGCGCTTCCGGTCGGGATTCAATTGTGGAGTCGATCGTTCGTGAAGCACAGGGTAACCCTTTTCTTTTGGAGCAACTTGCCCGCTACGCGCTGACCAGTGACCAAAGGGCTACTACCGGAATTAGTCTGGGAGTGATGCTGGATGCAAGGCTTCGTCTCCTGCCCCGGGGCGCCCGAAGATTTGTCGACACACTTGCGATTGCTGGTCGACCCATTAATCCAGAAATCGCGTTTCAGGCTTCCGGGCTGTTCGGAGATGAGCTTCCGTTAGTCAATTCCCTGCGCGCCAGTCAATTCCTGCGAAGCGTCGGATCGGACCACACGGTAGAGCTGTATCACGATCGCATTCGAGAGGCGCTGGCCTCACGCCAGGATCCAGACAGAGTTAAGCGGATTTACCGTCGCCTGGCCCGAGCTACTGAAGCGCGAGCTATCGAGGATCCGGAAGCGCTATTCGAGTATTACTTCGGCGCCGGCGAACGCGTCCGCGCCGGGACCCACGCTGCCGTAGCCGCCCGTAAGGCAGCGGGCGCACTGGCGTTCGATCGGGCTGCTGCCCTTTATCGTCGAGCGCTTGAGCTTGCCCCTTCCGGCGGAAGCGAACTCCTGGACCTAAAGCGAGAACTTGCTGAGGCGTTAGTTAACGCTGGTCGTCCTGCGGAGGCGGCGCAGACATACCTGGAGCTAGCGCAAGCCACCTCAGCCAACCGCAGTTTGGACTTTAAGCGTCGAGCGGCTGAACAGTTACTAATGGGCGGGCATATCAAAGAAGGACTAGAGCTCACCCGCTCAATATTGACTGCCGTGGGATTTAGCTTTCCTGCCGGGCCAAAACGCGCGCTGCTATCGCTCGTACTGAAACGCATTCGGATTCGACTTCGCGGGTTGAATTTTGTCGAGCGCGATGTCAGTCAAGTCTCAGAGGAAGACCTCTTTCGGATTGACATGTGCTGGTCCATTGCAGCCGGACTCGGCGCTGTAGATCTGGTGCGCGGCGCTGACTTCCACTGCCGCCATTTACTGTTGGCATTAAAAGCTGGCGAGCCGTTCCGGGTGGCGCGAGCGATGGCGTTTGAAACTGCTCAGAGCGTTTCCCCCGGGGGCCGCACTCGCGAACGAGGGTTGCTGCTTGCCGAACGGGCCCAGGAACTGGCCCAGAGAGTCGGCCATCCTCATGCCATTGGATTGTCAATTTGGGCGGGAGGCATTGCGGCCTACCTTGGGGGACAATGGAAAAGAGGCGCCGAACTCTGCGAACGCTCCGCCGAAATACTGCGCGATCAATGCACCGGAGTTGCGTGGGAGTTGGGTATGGCGCAGCGATTCATGTTGAGCGCCTTGCTCTATTTGGGAGAAGTCGGTGAGGTTGCGCGCCGCGTGCCTTCTCTGCTGGCAACCGCGCTCGATCAGGGCAATCTCTTCTTCGCTACGGATCTCCGCACTCGGATGAATCTGGTCTGGTTGGCAGCCGATGATCCTGACGGCGCTCGCGCGCAGGTGATTGAGGCGTTGAAGGCCTGGCCTCACGAGGGCTTTCATCTCCAGCATTACAGCGCAATGTTGGCATTAACCCAGCTGGAACTTTATACGAACGACGCCGACGTCGCCTGGAAGCACCTTCAGGGTCAATGGAAACTGCTGCAGAAGTCGATGTTACTTCACAATCAAGTACTGAGAATAGAGGCAATGCATCTGCGGGGACGAGCTGCCCTCGGCTCAGCTGGGAATTCTGGGCTAAGTGCTGGCGAAAAGGAGTCGCGTCTGAAAACTGCTGAGAAGGTGGTCCAACGAATTGCGAAGGAACGAGTGTTGTGGGCGGATGGTTTCGTGGGAATGCTCCGTGCTGGGATTGCCCATTACCGTGGCGATCGCTCAAGTGTAATTGCCTTGTTGACTCGAGCAACGGAGAACTTTGAACACGCGGACATGAACCTCTACGCGGCGGCCGCCCGCAGACGCCTGGGCGAGATAGTTGGCGGCGAACGAGGTCAGGAGCTCATAACGGACGCGGACGCGTGGATGGAACGACAAAAAATCAAAAATCCAGAGAAGCTGACTCGTATGCTGGCACCAGGGTTTGATGCCTAGCTAGCACCAAATCTAAAAAAACAAGACTGGGCCATTTCGCCAGGTCAAACTTCCTCTCTCATACCCTTATCGATGGATGCCGCTACTCAAGCTTGCCAAACCATCCGCGGCGCTCCACCCACTTCGCCAGCTCAAGGACTGGAGAGACCGTAAGAGCAGCACCAACAATGACCAGCCACTCATTTGTTGACATGGCAAAGGTGCCAAAGACTCTTTCAAGGACCGGCACGTAGAGAATCAATGCCAACATGACCAACTCCCATAGAATGGCAATATTGAGCCACTTGTTAGCGAATGGGTGACGCAGCACTGAGTGTCGATCCGAACGGAAGTTATAAGCTTTGAAGAACTGAATCAGGACCAGCGAGACGAAAGTCATCGTCATCGCTTGCTCAACGGTGCGGCCTGAATTCAAGGCCCAAACGAAAAGTGCGAGGTTGACTATCGTTGACCACAATCCGCCAACCAACATCAGAATGATAACTGGTCGCGTGAAGATGCCCGTGCGGGGATCTCTTGGCGGCCGGCGCATCAAGTCGTCCTCAGGTGGATCGACTGCCAGTGCGAGCGCCGGTAGTCCATCCGTCGCCAGGTTGATGTAGAGAATTTGTACCGCAGATAACGGCAGCGGAAGTCCGGCGAGGGTTGCGGTGGCCATTAGCCCAATCTCACCGACGTTAGACGAAAGCAGATACATCAGGTACTTCTTGATGTTGCTGAAGATGCCGCGTCCTTCCTCAACTGCAGCGACGATCGAAGCGAAGTTGTCATCCGTGAGCATCATGGCCGCGGCTTCTTTTGAAACATCCGTGCCGGTTATACCCATCGCGATACCGATGTCAGCTTTCTTGAGTGCCGGCGCGTCGTTCACCCCGTCGCCAGTCATGGCGACGACCTGTCCCCTCTTCTGAAGTGCTGTTACCACGCGCAGCTTGTGAGTTGGAGAGACACGCGCGCACACTTCGACAGAATCTGCGGTCTCTTCCAACTCTTCGTCTGCCATCTGATCAATTTCCAAACCAGTAACGACCAGACCCTTCTTGCTTAGTCCCAACTCGTCAGCGACGGCTTTTGCTGTCAGCGGGTGGTCGCCCGTTATCATGATTACCCTGATTCCTGCGTCCTCGCACTCGCGGACTGCAGCCTGAGCCTCAGGTCTCGGAGGATCGATCATTCCGACAAGGCCCAACAGGGTCATCTCCTGCTCCGCCTCGTTTGGTTTTGCATTCGGCTTATATGCAATTGCCAGAACTCGCAACGCTTCCTCTGCCATCAACCTGGCGACTTCCAGAACTTCTATTCTGCGAATCTGATCCAACTTCTCTTCGCCGTTTTGAGTCAGCACGAATGAGCACGACTCGACAATCACTTCGGGCGCGCCTTTCGCACACGCCATCAGTCCCTCTGGCGTCTCATGGAAGGTAGTCATGCGTTTCGTTTCTGCTGTGAACGGGATTTCGGAGACTCTCGGGAAACGCGAATCAAGCTCTGTCTTGTCAAGACCCGCCTTCGCTGCCGCTACCACCAGCGCCGCCTCAGTCGGATCGCCCTTCACCTCCCATTTATCGTCGGCTTCGCTCCTTTCGACGCGAGCATCCGAGGCAAGGGCGGCCACACGCAGTAGCAACGTGAGAGGTTCGGAAAGCTCCACACCTGAACCACTCTTCGAAAACGTCCCCTGGGGCTCATAACCTGTACCCGAAATTTCGAGCGTCTCACCACTGACGAACAGACGCCTCGCGGTCATTTCATCTTTCGTCAAGGTTCCGGTCTTGTCTGAGCAGATAACAGAAGTGCTCCCAAGCGTCTCGACGGCAGGAAGACGCCGTACGAGAGCGTTCCGACGAACCATTCTCTTCACGCCAAGGGCAAGCGAGATGGTAACGACTGCGGGGAGAGCCTCGGGGACAACTGCAACCGCCAGCGCTACGCCGAAGATGAGCATCTCGACGAAGGGTTGGCCGCGAAAGATCCCGAGCCCGACGATGATTAAGACAATTGCGAAGGCGAAGCGCGCCAGCGTCTTGCCAACGCGGTCGAGGTTCTGCTGCAGAGGCGTCTTTAACGTCTCCACATCTTCAAGCATGCGAGCGATCTTGCCGAACTCCGTCGTCATCCCCGTGGCGACAACCACGGCCCGACCACGACCGTACGTCACAGTTGTGCCCGCATAGGCCATGTTCTTCCTGTCGCCGGTTGGCAGGCTTTCGTCTTCGAGCGGAAGGATGTGCTTTTCGATCGGCGCAGACTCCCCCGTCAACGCAGCCTCCACCGTCTGCAGATTTACGGCTTCCACCAACCTCACATCGGCGGGAACCTTGTCACCGGTGGCCAGGAGAATGAGATCCCCGGGGACGAGGTCGTGCGCTGGAATTCGACGCTCCCGGCCATCACGGATGACGGTCGCCGCTGGAGCAGCCATCTGACGCAAAGCCTCAATGGCGCGTTCCGCGCGGTATTCCTGAATGAAGCCGAGTCCAACGGCGAACAGAACGATGATGGTAATCGCGATTGCCTCGACTCCGTGTCCGAGAAAGGCCGAGAGCGCGGTCGCAATGAGTAGGATTATGATGAGTACGTTCTTGAACTGTTCGAAAAGAATGGACCATGGTGAAACTGTTCCCGCCCCTTGCAACTCGTTTGGACCAAACTCCTCCAGCCGGCGTGCGGCCTCAGATCTGGTGAGGCCCCGCGGCGTCGAGTCAAGTAACTGGAAAACGTCGTCCGTATCCAGACCGTGCCACGATTTTCCTACGACTGTTTTCCTTTTTTCGGTGGAAACCACTTCAACCGACATGCATTGGGCTCCTCAGTAAGTTGTTTTCAAGATCCTCTCTCGACCGGCGCACGACTTCAACCGAGCATCGAGCGTTCGCCGCTACAGCAGAAGAAACACTCCCACGCAAGATGTGCTGAATACCATGAACGTCGCTGGCGCCAAGGAAGATGGAATCGGCTCTCCATTCTTCGGCTTCCTTTAACAACGCGGTCGCGGGATCACTATCGCTGTAGACCTCGGATATCGATAGTCCGGCGGAGCGGACTTTGGCGACCACGGACCCTATCGCTGGCATGAGGGAGTTGTCCGTCACGATTACCCGAACTTCACTTCCCTCTGGCCACACGCGGCTCGCGATCACGTCAAACAAAGCTTTCG
>Ga0209341_10002235_pt1 | contig 18468 bp, 15 predicted proteins | sample RifCSP13_2_FD_184020 | JGI IMG/M metagenome (GOLD analysis project Ga0209341, IMG submission 184020) | Soil microbial communities from Rifle, Colorado - Rifle CSP2_sed 13_2 (SPAdes) (version 2) | ecosystem: Environmental > Terrestrial > Deep subsurface > Rock core/Sediment | place: Rifle... | reverse complement strand
CCACGACGACCAAGAGGACGAGGAGGTCGAAAGCGAGCTCCCGTCGGCCTTTCCACCACAGGGGTAGGGAGAGGAACGGGAGGATGTACGGGAGCGCGATGGCGGAGAAGAAGGCCATGAGCAGGTCCAACACCGCGTTCGTGCCCGCGAGGTTGATCGCGCGGAAGAGGGACTCGTCGAGGCCGTAGGACACGGAGCTAACCGTCATCAGGGGAAGGAAGGGCACCACGCGGCGGCATCGGGGCGGCAGGCTTAAAATCCGCGCCGGAGGAAGAGGAAGCCTCTTGGCCGCGGCGGCCATCCTGCCCGGAGATGGACCGGACGATGTCCGTGTACCGGCGCCTCTTCGAGGCGTACGGCCCGCAGCACTGGTGGCCCGCGGTCACGGGCTTCGAGATGATCGTCGGCGCCCTGCTTATGCAGCAGACCTCCTGGGCCAACGTGGAGCGGGCGATCGGGAACCTGAAGCGATCGGGGCAGCTGAGCGCGGAGGCGCTCGCCTCCGCGCGCGTCGAGGCGATCCGCAGGGACGTGAAGGTCGCGGGCCTGTACCGCACGAAGCCGGCACGGCTCAAGGCCTTCTGCCGCCATCTCATCGAGCGCGGGGGCGGAGATCTGGCCCGCTACTTCCGGCGGCCTACAGACGTCGTACGCAGGGACCTCCTGGCCCAGCCCGGGGTCGGTCCGGAGACTGCCGACTCAATCCTGCTCTTCGCGGGCAGCCATCCCGCCTTCGTCGTCGACGCGTACACGATCCGCATCGGAAGGCGCGTGGGGTTCCTGTCCACGGACGAATACGCCAAGGTCCAGCGGCACTTCGAAGACCGCGTCCCCCGGGATGTCGAGGTGTACCAGGAGTACCATGCGCTTCTCGTGCGGCACGCGAAGACGGTCTGCCGCCCGAAGCCCCGCTGCGGCGCCTGTGCGATCCGCTCGATCTGCGACTTCGGCCGCGCCCGAAAGCCTGAAGGACGAGGCGTGCCGTCGGGAGAATGATGCTCCGCGCGGTCACGTTCGACGCCTTCGGCACGATCGTCGACACGGGACGCGAGGTGCTCATCCAGGTCGCGCGAGCGGCCTGCGAGGAGAACCGCCCGGGCCTGAGTCCGGAGAAGCTCCTGGAGGTCTGGGACCGGTACTTCTTCGGCGCGGAGACGGAACGCTTCCTGACCCTGCGGGAGGTGACGTCGGATGCCCTTGCGAAGGCCTTCGCGGACTTCGGGATCGGGGCGGACCCGGAGCCGTACATCGAGACCCTGGACGGCCTGTGGCTCCAGGCGCAGGCCTACCCCGAGGTCGCCGGGGTCCTTGCCTCCCTCGACGGCGTCCCCCGCGCGGTCGTCTCGAACGCGGACCACGAGTTCCTCAAGGGCATCCTGGCCCGCAACGGCCTGCGGTTCGACGCGGTTGTGACGTCGGAGTCGGCGCAATCCTACAAGCCGCGCCCCAGGATCTTCGAGATGGCCCTCCACGCCTTGCGCGCGCGGCCCGAGCAGGTCCTCCACGTGGGCGACTCCCTCCAGGCGGACGTGGAGGGCGCGTCCCGCCTCGGGATGCGGACGGCCTGGGTGAACCGCTCCGGACTCCGGCGGGGACGGACGGACCCGACGCCGGACTTCGAGGTGGAGAGCCTCGCGCCCGTCCCCGCGATCGTGCGCGAGCTGCGGGAAAGGGGATGAGCCTGCCACGCGGGCGTCCGGGTAGGGGCGAGTACGTACGTGGCGGTTAAGTAGACACGGCACTTTCCCGACGCGGGGGATGCCGGAGGAGTGCTCGGCGTCACGGTTGGCGAGCGCGTCATCGTCCACCTTTCGGGCTTCCTCCGCCATGCGGACGCGTACGAGTGCCCTGCGGAGATGACCCAGGACGGGATCGCGGAGGCCCTCGGGATCAGCCGGGCCCACGTGGCCCTGGAGCTCAAGCGGCTCCGGACCGCGGGTCGCGTGCAGGAGCGGATGGCCCACGTCGCCGCGGCGAAGGTGCGCCGCAAGGTCTACGCACTGACCCCGGCGGGGCAGGAGATCGCCCGCCGCATGCGGGAGCACGCCCGCCTGAGGACGGTCATCCTCTCGAGCCGGGACGGGACTCGGGAGGTCCGGGGGGAGGAGGCCCTCGAGGCGCTCCGGAAGCACGGCCTCCGCGAATCGGAGGCGGTCCAGCGCATCCTCGCCTCGGACCGGATCTCCCTCGCGCCGCCCGAGCCGCCGAAGCCGGCCCCTCCGCCGGGGCGTCCCTTCTTTGGCCGAGCCGAGGAGCTCAACGTCCTCGCAACCTGGCTCTCGAAGGACCCGCGGCCCCTGGCGGTCGTTGTGGGCGTGGCGGGGATCGGGAAGAGCGCCTTCCTGGCGAAGGCCTTGTGCGGGGAGACGCGGCCCGTCTTCCTGAGACGCCTGTATCCCCACGATGACGCCCACGGACTGCTCTCCTCCTGCGCCGACTTCCTCGTGCGCCAGGGGAAGCGGCGACTCAAGGCCGTCCTCTCCCGCCCCGCGTACGATCCCGTCGAGGCGGTCGCGGTCCTCCGGGAGGACATGGAGGGTTGCGTCCTGGCCCTGGACGATCTGCAGGCCTGCCCGCCCGCGGAGGGCGTCTTGGCCTCCCTCCTCGAGGCGCCCCCGCCGTTCAAGATCCTCGTCGCGAGCCGCGCCCAGCCGACGTTCTACGACCGGGGCGACCTCATCGGTGCGGGCCTCCTGGAGATCGAGCTCGCCGGCCTCGATCCGATCGCGGCAGGGAACCTCCTTGCCGCGCGGGGCGCGGATCTGGAGCCCCGGGCCCTGCGGCACGTGCTCCGGGCGACCCGCGGGCATCCCCTCGCGCTGGAGCTCTTCGCCGCGAGCGGCATGGACGCGGGGGAGGCGGAGACGGAACGGTTCATCCTGGAGACCGTGCTCGACGGCCTCGACGACGTCTCCGAGGAGGTGCTCAAGGCCTTCGCGATCCTGCGCCGCCCCGCGAAGTCCCCCGAGGCGCTCGGCGCGACCGTGGCCCAGCTCCGCCGGCTCCTCCGCATGGCGGTGCTCGCGCACCGCGACGAAGGCTATCTCTTGCACGACCTCGTCAAGGAGTTCTACCTGCGGCGGATGGGGGAGGGCGAGCGGCGGGACGCCCACGCGCGCGCCGCGCGGTACTGGGAAGGCCGCCGGGATTTCCTCGAATGCGCCTTCCACCGGATCGAGGCGGGGGCCCCGGAGGCGGCCGCGGCGCTCCTCGCCGCGGAGGGGGAGGCCTTCGCGGAGAGCGCCCGCGCGGGGGAGCTGGAGGCGTGCCTCCTCCGCCTGCCCGCGGGGATGCGGCCCCTGGGCCTCCTCGCGGAGACGCAGATGTTCCTCGGCAAGTTCTCGGACGCGCGGCAGGTGCTCGAGGGGCTCCTGCGGACCGGGACCGAGGACGAGGGCGTCCGGGCCCGGATCCATCTCGGCCGGATCGCGAACCGCATGGGCGCGTACGCGGAGGCGCAGACGATCCTGTCCGCCGCGGTCCGGGAGGCCGCCGAACGGCGCGACCCCGCGCTCGAAGGGGAGGCCCTCCGGGCCCTTGGCGGCGTCGAGCGGAAGCTCGGGAACCTGGGCGTGGCCATCGAATACCTGTCCCGCGCGGCCGTGCTCCTCGACGCCGACCCCCGCGGGAAGTCCCGGGCGATCCTCGACCTGGGCGCGGTGCTCATCGCCCGCGGGGACCTCGCCGGGGCGCGGGCGAGGCTCGAGGAGGCCGCCCGGCTCGCCCGGAAAGGGAGCCGGGAGGAGGCCGCGGTGCAGAACAACCTGGCGATCGTCCTGAACCGGGAGGGCGACCCGCGCAAGGCCGCGGAGGCGTTCCACCGGAGCGCGGACCTGGCCCTGGGGACGGGGGAGGTCCGCTTCGCGTCCTACGCCCTCGCGAACGCGGTGGACAACTTCCTCCAGCTCGGGGCGATGGAGTCCGCCGCTTCCTGCGCGGAACGCGCGCTCGCACTCGCAGGCACGATCGGGGACCCTGTGGCCCTGTCGACCGCGCAGGCGAACCTCGGCCTCGTCTTCGCCCGCCGCGGGGAGTGGGCCAAGGCGGAGGCGCAGCTGCTCGAGTCCGTGGAGCTGATCGCGAAGCTCGACAACCCGTACAGCCTCGCGAGCCGCTACGCGGAGATCGCGAAGGTCTACGAGGCCCAGGGGAGGTCCGCGGACGCGGCCCCGTGGCGGGCCCGCGCGGACGGGCTGTTCGCGAGGCTCCGCGAGGACGGTCCGCGGTCGGCCAGCGCGACGTAGTCCTCCCTATGGTCGGACAATTCACGGACAATAACATTAAGTATGTCAGACATGATGCCGACTCAGGCCGCGGGAGCTCTCCCGCGGCCTCCAGGGATGGGTTGAGAGATGGCAATCAAGTCTACGTCGAGCGGACGCGTGAGCCGCGGAATCGTCTTCGTCGCGGCATTCGCGTTGGCCCTATCCGCCGGGCTCTTCTTCGCTCCGGCGGCGCATGCGACCTTCCAGGGTGCCGCGGTCGTCCTGACTCCGGGCTTGTACACGGGCACGAACACGTACGTCCCCGGCGAGACGATGACGGTCACCGCCTACGCGACCGTGGGCGACGTGCTGGACTTCCAGTTCTGGAACGCGGCGACCGGCATTCCCACGTACACAATCGGGAACCAGACCGTCGGGACCTCCGGACAGAAGGTCGTCCAGTTCGCGATCCCCGCGAGCTGGGCGGACGGCAACACGTACCAGGTGCGCGTCACGGACGTCACGAGCGCCCAGATCCGGGTGCGCGCCTTCGCGATCGAGACCTACAACTTCCGTGTGTGGACGGACCGGTCGGCCTATCTGCCCGGCGACACGGTCGTCGTCAGCTGGTCCGCGACCCTGATCAAGGACGGCAGCCCTGCGCCCTCGGGGGTCGGCGACCTCCAGGCGTACACGGCCGGCGGGACGAACCTGATGCCGGCACCGGGCCACTACGCCCTCAACGCGTCCCAGGGATCCTTCTCCTTCGCGCTGGCCACGACCCTTCCCCCGTACCAGGACGCCACGGCGTACGGATGGTTCAATGACACCGCAGGGCTTCGCATCTACGCGGACGTCTCCGACTTCGCGATCGGCAACCTGCGCCTGACCGTCGGCACGGACCAGGGCACGTATGCGCCCGGAGGGATCGTGACCGTCGACATCACGTCGCGGGTGCAGGTCTCGCCCTTTGGACCCGGGCCCTTCGATCCCACGGAGCCGGGGATCGTCGTGAACGTGACCGTCTCCGACCTGGCGACGGGCAACCCCGTGGCGGCCTACGGAGCGACGAACCTCGTCACGGACGCCCATGGCCGGGTGGCCTACCTGTTCCAGCTGAACGCCACGCCGGCGACCGCGACGTACCAGGTGACCGCGGAAGGAACCGCGAACGGCGTGATCACGGTGTCCCAGGGCACCACGTTCAACGTGGCCTCCACGACCACGATCACGGTCCTCCTGAAGCTCGACAAGTCCCAGTACCTGAGCGGGGACGTGATCACGGGGACGGCCACGGCGGCCCCCGCGGGCACGTACACGTACAGCTGGACGGTGACGGACACGACGTCCTTCCCGGGGACGACCCTCGCCGTGAGCTCGGGACCGAGCGGCACGTACACCTACGCCATCCCCGCGACCTTCGCGGGCTCGATCCAGGTGAGCGTCTACGCGAACGACGGGCTCGGACACGTGTCGCCCACCTTCAGCCGGACCGTGGGCGTGGCCTTCGGCTACCTGGCCCTGAGCCTGGACCGGACGGAGTACAACCCCGGGGACACGATCACGGCGACGTTCAGCCTGGTCCACGGATCCGCGGTCCTGACGAACCCGACGTATTACTACAAGGTCGAGGACAACAGCGGGCAAATGGTGGCCTCCGGGAACGCGAACGGGAACTCCGTGAGCTTCACGACGCCGAACCCCGCCAGCTCGTCCTACACGTTCACGATCACGGCGAGCCAGGACGGGCGGACGGTCGAGGGGACCGCGTCGGCCTTCCAGGTCAGCGGGTTCCTCCTGGGCATCAGCCTCGACAAGACGTCGTACATGCCCGGGGACACGATCCGCGTGACCTACACGATCACGCCGCGCGGGACCTCCGTGCTGCCGATCCAGTTCCGGTTCCAGGTCTGGCTCTTCGGCGGGAGCGCCACCCAGGTGACCACGACGAGCTCCACGGGCGTGTTGGGCCTCGTCGTACCCCAGGGGACGTCCTCGGGGGACCTGATCCTGTACGTGGCCGAGTTCAACACGGGCGCGCAGGTCTACAACATCGTCCACATCGGGGCCGTGAACCCGCTCCAGAGCGAGGTCGCGGGCATCCCGCTCTACAGCATCCTGCTGACCCTGCTCGTGATCGTCCTCCTCCTGGCCGTCGTCCTGCTGTGGCGGAGGACCGGCATGGGGCTGGGAGCGAAGGCGGCCGGGACGGGCCGACCGACGCCGCCGCCCCCGCCGCCGAGCGGACCCACGCACCCGGCCGGGGCGGGCCCGATGAGCGTGTCCTGCCAGCACTGCGGCGCGTCCATCGAGATCACGACGAGCAAGCGGCCCATCGAGGTCATGTGCCCGTCCTGCGGCGAGACCCAGGTCGTCCAGTGAGCACGTAGGCCCTCCGGGGCCTACCCCTTCCCTTTTCCTTGCCTTGCGGCCCCGCGCGGGCAACCTTTATCGCGGATGGGCGGCATGCGCCTCCTCCCATGTCCCAGGCCCTCTTCGACGCGATCCAGGCGGGCGACATCGTCAAGGTGAACGAGCTCCTCGCGATGGACCCCGGGCTCAAGGATGCGAAGACGAAGGACGGGGTCCATGCGGCGGTGTACGCCCTGTACCTCGGTCGGAAAGGCATCGCCGACGCGATCCTCGCGCGGGAGCCCGCGCTCGACCTGCACGCGGCCGCGACCGTCGGCGACTTCCGGCGGGTCCAGGAACTCGTCGATGAGAACCCGGCCTCGATCCACACGTATTCCGCGGACGGCTTCCCGCCCCTGGGCCTCGCCGCCTACATGGGCCACGCGGACATCGTCGAGTATCTGATCTCCCAGGGTGCCGACGTGAACCAGGTCGGGAAGAACCCGGGGAAGTTCACGGCCCTGACCGGCGCGGTGGCCGAGGGCCATTACCGTGTCGCGAAGATCCTCGTCGAGGCCGGCGCGGACGTGAAGTACTGGTACGGCGGCGGATTCACCCCGGTCCTCGAGGCCGCCGCGAACGGGGACCTGGAGATCCTCGAACTCCTCGTGTCCCATGGCGGCGATGTGGCCGGGGAGACGGAACAGGGGAAGACCGCCATCTCCCTGGCCCTGGAGAAGGGCCATACCGAGGCGGCGGAGTGGCTGCGGAAGCACGGGGCGAAGTAGGGCTCAGAGCTTCGCGAGGACCTCGCCGACGCGCCGCACGCCCTCCGTGATCGCTTCCCGGGAGGCGGCGTAGGAGAAGCGCAGGTGACCCGCGCCCGCATCGCCGAAGGCCCTTCCCGGCGTCACGGCGACCTTCGCCTCCTGGAGGATCCTCTCGCCGAGAACCCCGTCGTCGAGGGACACGTCGAACCGGGGGAAGACGTAGAAGGCGCCGGCGGGGGTAAAGCAGCTCACGCGGTCGATCCGGCCGAGCTCGGAGACGATCAGGTCGCGACGCGCGCGGAACTCGCGGACCATCGCCTCCAGGGGCTCCTGGGGACCGCGGAGGGCCGCGACGCCCGCCTTCTGGGCGAAGGCCGTCGCACAGGTGATCGTGTGCTCCTGGACCTTCGCGATCTGCTCGAACATCGGCTTCGGGGCGACGAGCCATCCCAGCCGCCAGCCCGTCATCGAATACGTCTTCGAAAAGCCGTTCGCGGTGACCGTGCGCTCGAACATGCCATCGAGGGAGGCGGGGGACACGTGCTCGCCCTCGTACAGGATCTTCTCGTAGATCTCGTCGCTCACGACGACGAGGTCGTGGTCCCGGGCGAGGTCGCAGAGCCCGCGCACCGTCTCCCTCGGGTACACGGAGCCCGCGGGGTTCGACGGCGAGTTGAGCATGATCAGGCGGGTGCGCGGGCTGATCGCCTCCGCGACCGCCTCGGGCCCGGGAACGAAGCCCTCCTCGTCCGCGGCGCGCACGGGCACGGGCCTCGCCCCCGCGAGCTGGACCATCGGCGCGTAGGAGACCCAGCCCGGATCGGGGATGATCGCCTCGTCCCCCGCCTCGAGGAGGGCCATGCAGGCCATGAAGAGCGTGTGCTTCGTTGGCGCGACGAGGACGTTCTCCGGCTTGGCGGGAATCCGGTTCTCGGCGACGGACTTCTCCGCGATCGCCTCCCGCAGCTCCTTGATGCCCGTGGAGGGCGTGTACTTTGTGAAGCCGTCGTCGAGGGCCTTCTTCGCCGCGTCGACGATGTGCGCGGGCGTCGGGAAGTCCGGCTCACCGACGGAGAGGGAGAGGACCGTCTCCCCGCGGCCCTTCATCTCCGTCACCAGGTTCCCGATGCGGATCGTCGCGGAGGGTTCGATCGAGGTGACGCGCTTCGCGAAGCGGACCATGCTGGGCGGCAAGCCGCCGAGGGTAGAAAAGGTTGACCGCCCAGGGAGGGCCGCCCTACGTTCCCTTCCCGGCCGCCGCCTTGACGATCCGGTCGAGCTCTGTCCGGATCTCGCGGTCCAGCGGCGCGGCCTCATGGTTCTTCAGGATCCACGCGACCTTCTCCTGGGCCGAGTCCATGGCGTCCTTGCGGCCCTTCTGGACCCACGTGTCGTAGGGATCGGCGTCCCAGAGCATCGGGCGGTAGATCTCCCGCACGTGCTTCAGCGTGTGCATCTGGGAGAGGTAGCCCCCTCCTGCGCCGACCTTCTCGATCACGTCCACGGCGAGCGTCTCCGGGTTTACGTCGATTCCGCGGAGGATCCGAAGGACCATCCCTGCGATCTCGTGGTCCACGAGGAACTGCTCGTAGGACAGGAGCGTCGAGCCGTCCGGGCAGCCCAGGCCGCCGATGATCTCGGCCCCTTCCTGCGCGACGGTCAGGGTCGCGAACGTGTTCTCCAGGGACGCCTGGACGCCCGGCACCCGCGCGCTGGACCCGAAGCCTCCCTCCGAGTGGGGGATCCCGCAGTACTGGGCCAGGTCGACGGTCGACGCGCAGAGGAGGTCGCACTCCGGCGAGCCTCCCAGGTAGGCGGCGGTCCGCGGGTCCATGCCGCTCAGGGCGGAGCCGTAAAGGGCGGGGGCCCCGGGCTCGTGGGCCTCGATCGCGCAGATCGTCGCGAGGGTCTCCGCATGGTTCACGACGAGGTCGCCCGCGAGGGTCACGGGAGCGCTCACGCCCATGTGGGCCATGCTCATCACGTGGACGGGCACGTGGTGCTCCGCGAACACGAGGGCCGCGTCTGTCGCCCCGCCGTCGAGAACGAGGGGCGAGACCGTGCAGATGATCGCGGAGAGGACGTGCCGTTCCCGGAGCTCCTCCATGGACCCCGCCAGGAGCGCGGCCATCTCCACCTCCGTGCGCGCCTCCTCGGGCGAGGACGTGGACTCGGACCAGATGTGCTTCTGCGTGCTCTCCATCGCGGCCTTCACGCCGTAGGCCACGTGGGCCCGCTCGGGCACGTCGTGGGGCACGACCATGGGCGTGTACATGGAGACGTGGGGGAGGTAATCCGCGAGGAGCGCGGTCCTCCGGACGTCCTCGAGGACGGAGTCCCGCCTCGAGCGCGTCCCGGGTTCCCACACGGCGAAGCCGCAGCCGTCTGTGCTGAAGTAGCAGTGGGTCCCGTCCACGGGCAGGTCGAACTCCGCGGTCCGCCCGGCGAGCACCAGGGTCTTCGGCACCTTCCGCAGGAGGGACTCGACGACGTCCCTCGGGAAGCGGACGACGAGGGCCTTCGGGTCGACCAGGGCTCCCGCCCTCTGCAGGTCCCTACGAGCGAGCGTACTGTGGATCCGGATGCCCGTCTCCGCCATCACGGTCAGGGTCGCCTCATGGATCGCACGGCGGTCCTCCTTCGGCATCGTCCCTCTGCGCTCCCCCACCTCGAACCCCCGGGCAAACTCGGGAACCCCAGCCACCTCCCGCCCGAGCGCGAGGGAGGGCAACCGGTATCAAGTGAACGTAAGGAGAAACGGGTCGGGTCGGCCCGGAGAAAGGGATCCGGCCCGGGGGACGCCGTGCCACGACCTAGCGGTGGGCGAAGAAGGCGCGCACTTCGGCCCGGCTCACGTGGTCGATCCGCACGAACCCGATCCGCTCGAACTGAATCACGTCGTCCACGTGGAGCGAGGACACCGTGGGCTCCGCGAGGCCGTGGGACTCGAAGCCCGTGGGCATGACGAGCTTCGTCTGGAGGCCGCCGTGGCCGACCCACTGGACCTTCGGGATGTCCCGGTTCTCCAGGGACAGGAAGCGGGCGCGGTGGTCCAGGACGACGTTGCAGAAGTCCTTGAGCCGCACCTCCTGGCCGCGGAAGCGCTCGAAGTCCTCGCGGGCCACATGGAGCTTCGGGCCCACGGGCACCACCCGCACCCCGCGCCCGGGGAAATCCGGATGGAGCGGGACCTTCACGCTCTCGACGGCCGGCAGGCCCTCCACCTCCACGGTCACCGGTTCGGGCACGAAGAAGTAGCGGTTCGCGTCCTTGTCGATGAGCTTCCGGTTCTCCGCGTACAGGGTCTCGGCGGCGACTTCGATGTCCGCCTGGCTGAGGCCGAAGGAGAGAACGAAGTCCCGCAGGGCCGCGGGGCGAATCCCCCGCCTCCGGAGGGACTGGAGGGACCAGGTGCGCGGGTCGTCGATCCCCGTGAGGCGTCCCGCTTCAATCTCCCTCCGGTAACGGGACTTGGACAGCTCGAGGTCCTTGAAGCGCAGGATGCCGAAATGGACGAACCGCGGGCGCGGCTGAATCCCGAGAACGTCCCAGAGCCGCGTCTCCATCTCGTCCTCGATGACGAGGTCCTTGCCGCGGATCACGTGGGTCACATGGAGGAGATGGTCGTCGATGGCCCAGGAGAACTCGAGCATGGGCCAGACGTGGTACTTCGTCCCCACGCGGGGATGCTCTCGGTTCGCGACACGGAACAGGACACGGTCGCGGAACGCGGGGTTGGGGTCCTGCATGTCCGTCCGGAGGCGCAGGACGGCCTCGCCTTCCTCGTACTCCCCGGCGAGCATCGCCTCCCATATCGCGATCGTCTCATCGGCATCCTGCGAGCGGTGGAGGCACGCCTTGCCCGCCTCGCGGTTCTTCCGCAGGGTCCCCGCGTCGCACGTGCACGCGTACGCGGAGCCCGTCTCCAGGAGCTTCTCGGCCCACTCGTAGTGGATCGGGATGCGGTCGCTCTTGTACAGGATCTCGTGATACTCCACACCGGCCCAGTCGAGGCCTTCCTTCACCTGGTCGAAGGCCTCGGGGAGGAGGGGCTTTTCCTCCGAGCCGATCGTGTCGTCGAAGACGAGGAGGAGCCGTCCATGGTAGCGCTTCACGTAGGCGTCGTTCAGCACGAACGCGCGGGCGTTCCCGATGTGGAGCGGGCCGCTCGGGTAGGGTGCGAGGCGGCAGACGACTTGGCCGTCCACGGCGTCCGGGAGGGGCGGCAGTTCCTTCGGCCCGGTCTCCGCCTTCGTCCGCTCGAGCAACTCCGGCGCGAGCGCGTGCAGCCGGGCGCGCTGGGTGTCGGCATCGAGGCCGTTGACTTCCGCGACGGCCCTCTCGACCTCAGCCGCGAGTTCGCGGGCGCGGGGACGCAGGGACGGGTCCTCCGCGAGGAGCTTGCCCAGGACGGCCTTGGACTCGGCCTTCCCTCCATGGAGGACCGCGTTCTGGAGCGCATATTTCCGGGCGGATTCAAAGGCCACGGGCGTCCGAACGAACGGCGGGTATAAAGACTTCTGGCGGTGCGCGGACACGGTAAGTCAGCGTAGCGAACCATTTTCCCGTGGCAGGGCTTCCCGGGACCCGGGTTCCTGGAGGATGCGGGCCGCTCTGCGCAGGCAGGCGGGAATCACTCTCGCGGTGTGGGCCATCGCGTTCAGCCTGCTCGCCGTCGTCAGCGCCCTGCCGTCCGGACCGAGCGCCTCGCTCGATGTCGACACGCGAAGCCCATTCGTCGACCAGCCGGTCCGGTTCGACGCGTCGAAGAGCCTCGGGCACGACCAAGGAAACGGCCGCGTCGTCGCGTACGCCTTCGCCTTCGGGGACGGCGCGGCGACCGCGTGGCAGGATTCTCCCTTCGCAAGCCACGCGTACGGCAAGTCGGGCGAATACACCGCCACGGTCACGGTGAAGGACGGGCGAGGGCTCACGGGGCAGGCCTCCGCCTCCATCTCCGTGAAGAACCCGCCGTCCCCCGGCACCTCGCCGAACCTCGTGCCGATCGGCGCGAGCGTCACCCCAGCACGCCCCCGGGTCGGGGACAATGTGACCCTCGTGGTGACGCTCATCAACTTGGGCGGGGCCACCGCAACGAACGCCTCCGTCCAGGTCACGGACGTTCGTCCGAGTGGAACGGCGGTCGAGCTCGGGTTCGTTCCCATGCCCCGGCCCCTTGCGCCCCGGGCCACGGAGACGATCACGGCACCGATCTTCGTCGCCGTGGAGACGGGGAACCACACCCTGAAGATCCTCGTGAAGGAAGTGTCGCCGCCCGAGGCGGGCCAGGGGGACAACGAGTACAACCTCACGGTGCCCGTGCTCCCCGCGGGCTCACCCACGCCGGATGGGGGGAACACCTTCCCCGTGGACCCGCTCGCGCTCGGGCTGATCGGCCTCGCGGTCGTCTCCCTCATCGGCGCGATGGTGTTCCTGCTCCGCCCTCGGCCGCCCGGGCCGCTTGAGCCGCCGCCCGCCTCGCCCCCGGACCGGTCCCCGCCTCCCATCTGGCCGCCGTGAGCCCGCAAAGGTTTCTATCAGGTCCCCGGCATACCGCGCGCGGGAATCCTCATGGCGGTCCGCCCCTGGCTCGAGCGCTTCGCCGACGACGTGGTCACGATCAAGGAGCCGGTCTCCCGCGAGATTGAGGTGACGAAGCACCTCGTGGCCCACCCGACCGTCCCCGTGCACTTCACGGACCTCGACGGGTTCGAGGCCGCGGCGAACCTCTGGTCGACGCGGTCCCGGGTGGCCGCCTCCATGGGGATCGCGAAGGAGGACCTGCTGCCGACGCTCCTCGAGGCCCAGACCCATCCGAAGGACACGCGAATCGTCGAGCGTGCGAATTTCCTGAAGAACGCTTCCACGGACGTGGACCTGCTCGACTCCCCCGTGCCGAAGCTCTACCCCCGGGACGCCGGCCGCTTCATCACCGCCGGCGTGTGGGTCGCGGAATGGGAGGGCGTCCGGAACCTCTCCTTCCATCGCATCCAGATTCTCGACGGGCGGCGGGGCGCGTGCCGGATCGTCCCCCGCCATCTGCGCCACATGCATAACGAGGCGATCAAGGCGGGTCAGGAACTCACGGTTGCCGTCTGCATCGGCCTGGACCCCTGGCTCCTCATCGGCGGCGGAACCTCCGTGGAGTACGGAGTGGACGAGAGCCGCATCGCCTCCGCCCTCACCCAGGCCACCCTGGGCACGCCCGTGGACATGGTGAAGATCAAGGACGGTCTCACGGTGCCCGCGGACGCGGAGTACGTCCTCGAGGGCCGTCTCACGAACGAGACGCACGACGAAGGCCCGTTCGTGGACGCGGTGCGCACGTACGACCGCGTGCGGAAGGAGCCCGTGCTCGTCGTGGACCGAATCTACCACGTAGACGATCCGGTCTTCCACATCATCGTCGGCGGGCTGGACGAACACTTCATGTTCATGGGGATGCCGAGGGAGCCGGTCATCTACCAGGCGGTCTCCCGCGCCGTGCCCCACGTGAAGGCCGTGCGCTTGACGGAGGGAGGATGCGCCTGGCTCCATGGCGTCGTGTCGATTCGGAAGCAGCACCAAGGCGACGGCAAGAACGCGATCATGGCGGCCTTCGGCGCGCACACCTCGATGAAGCAGGTCACGATCGTGGACGAGGACATCGACGTGTACGACGACCGGGACGTGGAGTGGGCCGTCGCCACCCGGTTCCAGGCGGATCGGGGCCTCGTGGTCCTGCATGGGGTCCGCGGCTCCTCGATCGACCCGAGCTCCCAGGACGGGTTCACGTCGAAGCTGGGGATCGACGCGACGAAGCCCCTCGGCGGGGATCCTGCGATGTTCGACAAAGCGACACTGAGCTGAGACCACTTTCGGGGACGCGATGCAAAGGGTTATCCCCGCCTCGCGGCGTTTCTCGCGTGTGTACGTCACCCACGAACTCCTCCGCCGCGGAGCCGTGGAGGAGCGGGCCTACCAGGTAAACATTGCGAAGGCCTGCCTGTCGCGGTCCACGCTCGTCGTCCTGCCCACGGGGATGGGCAAGACCGTGGTCGCGGTGATGGTCATCGCGGAGATCCTGCGGCGGAAGGGCGGGAAGATCCTCTTCCTCGCCCCGACGAAACCCCTCGTGGAGCAGCACGCCGCGTCGCTGAGGGACATCCTCCTTGTCGAGCCCATCGCGGTCTTCACGGGAGAGGTGACCTCGCCCGAGGAGCGGGAGCTCCTGTGGCGGGAATCCAAGATCGTGGTCTCGACCTCGCAGGTGATCCGCAACGACGTGCGGGCCGAGCGGATCTCCCTGGAGGACGTCAGCCTGATCGTCTTCGACGAGGCCCACCGCGCCGTCGGCGATTACGCCTACGTCGACGTGGCGGCGGCCTACAAAGGGGTGCCGGACCGCCTGGTCCTCGGGATGACCGCGTCCCCCGGCTCGAGCGCGGAGAAGATCCTCGAGGTCTGCGGGAACCTGGGCATCACTGCGGTGGAGATCCGCACGGAGTTCGATGCGGACGTCGTCTCGTACGTGCAGGGGATGGACATCGAACGGATCCCCGTGGAGGCGCCCGACGTGGCGAAGGACATCCGCGCGCTCCTCGAGGCCGTCTACGACGAGCAGGTCGAGCGGCTCAAGAAGATCGGCTTCCTGCAGGGCAAGCCGAAGCCGTCGACGCGGGACATCCTCGCCGCGGGCGACGAGATCCGCAAGCGTCTCGATGGCGGCGAGAAGGACGGCAGGCTCTACGGCGCGATGACCGCGCAGGCAATCGCGATGAAGGCGAACCACGCGATCACCCTCGCGGAGACGCAGGGGATGAGCAGCCTCCGCTCCTATTTCGAGCGGATGGAGACGGACGCGCAGTCGAAGGCGGACGTGCAGTTCCTGAAGCACGCGAAGGTCCAGCAGGCCATCAAGATCGCCCGAGAAACGGATGTCGAGCATCCGAAACTGAGGAAGACCGCCACGGTGGTCCTGAGCCAGTTCCGGTCCAAGCCCGACTCAAAGATCATCGTCTTCACGCACTACCGGGAGACCGCAGAGCTCGTGACGACGGAGCTCGCGAAGCTCCACTCCGCGATCAAGCCCGTGCGCTTCGTCGGTCAGGCATCGAAGGGAGAGGACACCGGGCTCACACAGAAGGAGCAGGTGGACATCCTCGAGCGGTTCCGCAACGGCGAGATCAACGTGATCGTGGCCACGTCGATCGGTGAGGAGGGCCTGGACATTCCTCAGGTGGACCTCGTGGTCTTCTACGAGCCGGTGCCTTCGGAGATCCGCACGATCCAGCGGCGCGGCCGCACGGGACGGAGCGCGCGGGGCCGGGTCATCATGCTCGTGACCCGGGACACGAGGGACGAGGCGTTCCTGTACAGCGCGAAGCGCAAGGAACGGAGGATGTATCAGGAGCTCGACAAGCTCCGCAGCGACCTCAAGCAGAAGATCTTCGTCGGCGAACCGGGCGAGGAGACGTTCGTGACCGCAGCACCCGAGAAGGTCCTCGAGGCACGACGGGCAGAGGCCGCACAGGAAGCGACTCCCGAGGTGCCGAAGAGAAGAAGCCCGCCCTCGAAGCAGGGGCCCACCACTCTCGACGACTTCTGAAGGCGATCGCCGCGGCGATCGACGCGAGTTTATACGTACGTGCGGCGCCTATGCGGCTCCGAGGCCCTCGATGGACCGCTGCCCCGAATGCGGCTGGGAGATCGACCCCGACGCGGAGTCGTGCCCGAACTGCGGGACCTACCTCGCCGACTATGAGGACGTGGAGAAGCCCGAGGAGTGAGGGGTTCACTCGCGGAACAGCTCGCGGGACGCCCCCTGGAGGAACTCCCGGAAGCCGCCCGTCGGCGCGGGGATGTCTCCGCGGACTACATCGCCCGACGCGGCGTCCAGGACGATCTTGTACGTGCGCTCATGGTACACGTAGGTCGCGAACCAGAGCGGCGCGTGGAGGAACTCGGAGTCCTTGACGATCGCATCGGTCTTCGCGCTCTCGACCACGTCCACGATGTCCTTGAGGAGCTCCTTCTGGTGGGCGTCGACCTGCTCCTGCGCGATGCGAACCGCCTCGTCCTCGTCCACCTCGGCGTTGAGCATCCTCGCGTCCCGCAGCATCGCCGTCGTGTCGAACGGGATCTTTTGCGTGAGCGGGATGTGGTAGTCCCCGATCTCGGACTCCCCGGACCGGCGGCCGAGGATCTTCCAGAAGTAGTTCCGGACGAGCTGCCCGGAGCGGCGCTCGTTCGTGCCCGTCCGGGTCAGGACGCCCGCGTACGCGGTCGTCGCGTCAATCTCGAACACGTAGAACGGGAGGTACGTGCACTCGAGGGAGGTGACCCGGGACGCCCGGCGGAGGTCGTCGGGCTTCATGATCCCTCCTTCCATCCAGCCCTCGATCGTCCGCATCGCCGCGTCCCGGTCGAGGCGAGCGGGCAACATCGAGTGTCGCAGGAGGAACGGCTTGTCGCCCCGCAGCCGGACCATGGAGCTGCAGTACGGGCAGGTCACGATGACCTCGCCCGTGGTGAGGTTGAGGGGCCCGCCGCAGTGCGGGCAGTTAACCGACTCCACGAGTTCCGGCATGCCTGCGGAAGACTCATGAACAACCCCCATATAGCCGTTCGCATGGGTTCCCTCGGCGCCCTGCGCCGCAGCAGCGACGTGACGATCCTCCTCGTCTTCGGCACGCTGGCCCTTCTGCTCCTCGCGGTCCTCGTCGTCGTGGACTTCTTCGTGAGCGTGTTCCCCTTCGGCTTCTACGCCGTCGTCGCCCTCGCGTTCCTCTTCATGCTGCTCCAGTGGGCGATCTCTCCCGCGAACGTGGGAGCCCAACGCTTTCGTCTTCGGCCGCACGGTCGCTTCGTCGGAGCTCGTGGTCACGGCGTCGCTCCTCCAGCAGCTGAACCAGGACGAGATCCGCGCGGTCCTTGCCCATGAGATCGGCCACCTGCGCCACCGCGACGTCACGATCATGACCTGGGTCTCCGCGGTCCCCCTGCTCGCGTACATCCTGGCGCGGGGCGGGTTCGAGCTGCTCCGGGGCAGCGGCCGGGTGCGGGGGAAGAACGCGGGCCAGGCCATCGCGATCGCTCTGGCGGTCGCGATCCTCTCCTACCTGGTGTATTTCGTCACCCAGCTCCTCGTGCTCTACCTGAGCCGCACGCGGGAGTCGTACGCGGATGCGTACAGCGGAGCGGCGACGAAGGACCCGCACTCCCTCGCCTCGGCTCTGACGAAGATCACGTACGGCCTGAGCCTCGCACGGGAGGACAAGGAGCCCTCCGGGTTGCGGGCGTTCTTCATCGCGGATCCCGTGAAGGCGGCGGACGACTACTCGACCCTGCGGGAGAAGATGGCCCAGTACGACCTGAACCGGGACGGGCAGATCGACCGCTACGAACTCCAGAAGGCGATTGAGACGGAGAGGAGGAGCCACTGGCGCCGGGCCAACGACCTCTTCGCCACCCACCCGCCCGCGATCAAGCGCATCCTCATGCTCGAGGAGATGGAGCAGGAGATCCGCCAGGGCGGGGTCCCGGCGAACATCTACAAGTACGTGTGACTTCGCGCGTGGATTCGGGGGAAGGTTCTAGTCGCCGAGAGGCACTCCGGACGTCCGATGCCGAGGACGATCCGCCAGACCGTGACCCTGGACGCCCCGCCCCACTCGGTGTTCGAGGCGCTGCTCGACTCGAAGAAGCACGGCGCCTTCACGGGAGATGCGGCGAAGGTGAGCCGGAAGGTCGGCGGGAGCTTCTCCACGTTCGGCGGCTACGCCACCGGGAAGAACCTGCGGATCGAGAAGGACAAGGTCATCGTGCAGTCGTGGCGGACGACGGACTTCCTGGAGAAGGAGCCGGACTCGAAGGTCACGTTCCGCTTCTCGAAGAAAGGCCCAGGGACGCGGCTCACGTTCGTGCACAGCAGCGTCCCGGAGCGGCTCGCAGCCGACCTGGCGGAAGGCTGGAAGGAGTTCTACTGGGGACCCCTGAAGGTCTACCTGTCGCGGTCTAGGGAGTGACCTTGCGCTGGGACTTCCGGATCGTGTCCCGCTCCGTCTCCCGGCTGGACCAGAAGACCGCGAACAGAACGACGACCACGAACACGGACAGAAGGACGATCCACAGAACCTGGACCAAACCAGTGGCGTCGTTCG
>Ga0209341_10002233_pt1 | contig 18470 bp, 19 predicted proteins | sample RifCSP13_2_FD_184020 | JGI IMG/M metagenome (GOLD analysis project Ga0209341, IMG submission 184020) | Soil microbial communities from Rifle, Colorado - Rifle CSP2_sed 13_2 (SPAdes) (version 2) | ecosystem: Environmental > Terrestrial > Deep subsurface > Rock core/Sediment | place: Rifle... | reverse complement strand
CTCGAGTCTCAGCAGAAAGCGGAGACAGGGAAGGAGCGGCGCGCGCTGGAGATCCTCCCGATCGAGGCCCCGGACCCGAGGGGCAAGGGCACTATCACGGTCACCGAGGACGAGCACCCGCGCCCGGAGACGACCCTCGAGACCCTGGCGAAGCTGCGGCCCGTCTTCCGCGAGAACGGCTCGGTCACCGCGGGCAACTCGTCGGGGCTCACGGACGGCGCCGGCGCGCTGGTGCTGATGAGCGAGTCGCGGGCGAAGGCCGAGGGGTGCGAGTTCCTCGCGCGGATCATCGGCATGAGCTGGGCCGGCGTCCCGCCCGAGATCATGGGCATCGGCCCGGTGCCGGCCACCAAGAAGGTGCTCGAGAGGACCGGCCTGTCGCTGTCCGACATCGACTGCATCGAGTTGAACGAGGCTTTCGCCGCCCAGGTCATCGCGTGCGAGCGGGACCTGAAGCTCGACCGCGACAAGCTGAACCCCAAGGGAGGCGGCATCTCGGTCGGACACCCGATCGGGCTTTCCGGCGCGCGGATCACGCTCACGCTCGCCTACGAGATGCGCGAGATGGGCCACTCACTCGGTCTGGCGACGCTGTGCGTGTCCGGCGGGCAGGGAACCGCGCTGGTGCTGGAGCGGACATGAGCGTCCACGCCGTCGTCCTCATCCTATGCGAGGTCGACGAGATCCCAGAGGCCGCCGAGGCGATCGCCGAGATCGACGGAGTCTCGGAGGTCTACTCGGTCGCCGGCGAGTTCGATCTCGTGGCGATCGTGCGCGTGCCGGGACACGGCGACCTCGCGAAGGTGATCCCGGGCGGCATCGCCAAGGTCGAGGGCGTGGTGCGGACCGAGACGCTCATCGCCTTCCAGGTCTACTCGAAGCACGACCTCGAGCGACTGTTCTCGATCGGCTTCGAGGAGTAGCTAGGCTCCCGGCAGATCGATCGCGACGGGGAGCGCCGTCCTGCCCCACTCGTCGAGGTCGCCCTCGTACCGAGGCGTGTACTTGTCCAGCAGCAGACTACGAACGCGCGCGTCCTCGTCGGTGTCGTCCACGAGTCGCGCCCGCGCGATGACGTCGAAGTCGCCGAGCCGTAGACCCACGGTCGGGTGCTCTCTCACGTTCTTTACCCAGTCGGACCCATCGCGCCCCCCCGACAGCAGGTACACACGGTTACGATCGAGCGCGAACCAGATCTCGATAGTGTGTGGCTTGCCCGACCGACGCCCGGTCGTAGTCACGTAGCAGTAGTCGAGCGCCCCGAGCTCCGCCTCATCCATCTACTCGTCCATCTAACGGAGAGCCCAGACAACGAGCGCAACGAGGACCAGGAGGGCGGACCCGAGCATCACGAGGTCCGACTTCTTCACCTTGCCCGGCCCCATCGCGTTGAAGCCCATCGCGACCTCCTCAGGCGGGCTCGGTGATCCGGTAGTACTCTCGGAACTTCTTCGGGGAGAGCCAGTACAGATGCTGGCGGACCGTTGAGGCGTAGGTCATGGCCTCGGCCGCGTCGCGCCATGCCCTCTCGGAGAGCGTCGCGCCGTCGTGATCGGTGATGAGGACGCTCCACCCTTCGGGATCCTCCCGGAGAACCACTTCGTAGGCGTCGGGTCCGGCGGTCACGGCCCTCACCCGGCCCGACTCTCCAGGCGATCTAGGTTCCTGTTCACCTTGGCGATAACCGACTCCTTGTCCAGCGTGAAGTCTGGTCCCATGTCGGCGATCTTCTCGAGGGCGTTCTCCAGGTTGTTGCCGGCGGCCTCGGCCGCCCGAAGCGACTCGACCAGCACCGCCGCGTAATGGGCCTGGAACGGCTCGCCGTCCCAGGGACACCGCCCGCCGTTATCCAGCGCCTGCTCGACGAAGAACTCCCGCTTGCATCGACGGCAAGTCCCCTTGATCTTCACACCCGCTCCTTCTCGCGCACGAGCTCCACGATCCGGTCGGTGATCGCGAACGGATCCGCTGGCTTCACGAACCACGCGTCGGCGCCCGACCACTTGGCGAGCCAGGCGTCGTGCCGACGTTCCAACAGGACCACGATCACACCGGGGAAGGGCTCCTGTCGGTCCCTGAGGTCCTTCGCGAGCGCGAACGCACCCGCGCGCGACGCGATCTCGTCGGCCACGACGACGTCCGGCCACTCGCGGTCGGCGATCGCGGCGCCGCGTTCCCCGTCGTTCGCCTCCAGGAACTCCACGTTGGTATCGAGCCTGCGCTCGAGGCCGGCGACGACCATGCGCATCGCCAGCAGAGACTCCGCGTCGGGCGACACGAGCAGGGCCTTCACGATCGGCATCCTATCAAGGCGCCGCGTGCGCCTTTGTCTCGGCACCGGCCGTCGGATATCGTCCGCCCTGCGGCCCGCGAAAGCGAGGAGGGGAACGTGGAGAGCACCGGCAGAGCAGCGGTCGCCGAGCTCGTGGCGACGTTCGCGCTGATCTTCGTGGGCGCCGGCTCGGTCGTCATCGCCGATCCCACGGGGAGCGGGCTCGTAGGGATCGCGCTCGCGCATGGGATCGTGCTCGCAGTCATGGTATCCGTCACTGCCCACATCTCCGGGGGACTGGTTAACCCGGCTGTCACGATCGGGCTCTGGGTAGTGGGCAAGCTAACGACGCCACGCGCCGGGGTCCTGATAGCCGCGCAGCTGGTCGGCGCGACCCTTGGGGCGTTGCTCCTGAAGGCCGTCTTCCCCGCGGAGTTGCTCGCCGCGACAGACGGAGGGACACCGGTGCTTGCCCGCGGCACCAGCGTGGCACAGGGCATCCTCCTCGAGGGGGTCCTCACCTTCTTCCTGGTCTTCGCGGTGTTCGGGACCGCGGTGGACGACCGCGGACCCCTCGCGAGGACGGCGGGATTCACGATCGGACTGGTGTTGACCTTCGACATCCTCGTCGGCGGCCCGCTCACCGGGGCAAGCATGAACCCGGCGCGGACCTTCGGGCCGGGGCTCGTCTCGGGGACGTGGACGGACTGGTGGGTCTACTGGGTCGGGCCGATCTCCGGGGCGCTGGTGGCCGCGATGCTGTACTGGGGCGTGTTCCTGCGCGGGAGAGAGCCGGCGACGCCCTAGAACTTCGGCTTGGCCGTCGGGCCCCGCCATGGGTGCCCGATCGTGTGCTGCCAGCAATTGGGCCCGGGGTTGTAGCTCGACAGCTTCACGCCGCACTCGGGGCATGTGCGCTCGGCCCCCGAAGCGGCGTGTTCAGCCGGGCCCGGTGCGGGCGCCGTCCCCCGACCCTTCGGTCTCTGCTGGGCCATCTCCTCCGCTCCGTTCGCGTTCGGGGGGACGCTCGAGGTCATGATAGCATCGGGTTTCGCGCCGTCTACCTGCGGTTTTCGCCATGCCCGACGAGATCTACCTTGATCACGCAGCCTCCGCGCCGCTCTCCGAGCAGGCGCGCGAAGCGCTAGTGGGCGCCTCGCTCGAGTTCGGTGACCCGCTCTCGATCCACGGGCGGGGACAGGCCGCCCGTCGGCTGATAGACGACGCGCGTGCCACGATCGCGGAGCACCTGGGCGCGCAGGCTGACGAGATCGTCTTCACCTCCGGCGGCACGGAGTCGGTCGCCCTGGCGATCTGGGGGGCGGTCCGCTCGATCCGGGAGCTCGGGACCCGGGTAGTCGTCTCCTCGGTCGAGCACCCCTCGGTCGGCGGCATCACCCACACCCTGGAATCCGACGGGTTCGAGACAATCATCGTCCCCGCCGACGAGTGGGGGCGGGTCGACCTGGACGCCTGGGCGGCCGAGGTGCGGAAGCCCGGGACGCTCCTGGCTTCACTGCAGCACGCGAACCACGAGATCGGAACTATGCAGCCGCTCGCCCAAGCCGCGCGCCTGGCCCACGAGGCCGGGGTGCTGTTCCACTCGGACGCGTGCCAGACGGTCGGGCGGCTCCCGATCGACGCGGCAGCGCTCGGCGCCGACCTGCTCTCGCTCTCGGGTCACAAGTTCGGTGGCCCGGCCGGGGTGGGCGCGCTCTATATCCGACGGGGCGTCGCGGTCTCGGCCTACCCCTGCGGCGACGACCGCGAGCGCAAGCGCCGATCGGGCATGGAGAACCTCCCCGGCGTGGCCGCGATGGCCGTCGCCCTCCAGGAGGCGGTCGAGGCCATCCCCGACCGGGCAGGTCTCGGGTGGCGGCTCACGGAGCGGCTGCGCAAGGGCTTGGCGTCCCGCGTGCCGGGCGCGCGCGTCCACGGTCATCCGACCCAGCGAGTCCCTCATATCGTCTGCTTCTCGATCCCCGGCGCGGACACCGAGACGCTCGTCATGGCGCTCGACGACCGAGGGTTCCGGATCGGCGCAGGGTCGATCTGCTCGGGCGCGCCCGGAGACCCCTCTCCCGTGCTCGAGTCGATCGGCGTGCCGGCGACTCCCGGGGTGCGCGTCTCCGTGGGGCCCGAGACCGACGATCGGGCCGTGGACCGGTTCCTGATCGAGCTCGCCGGGCTCGTGGCGGAACTCGGCCGGGTGGAAGAGACCTCCTCGCGGGTGATGGGACGGTTCGCGCCCGGCGAGGGCTAGCCCGCCTTCACTTCCCAGGTGTCGCCGGAGCGGAGCAGCGTCGCGAGATCTCCCTGTCCGAGACGCTCTGTCGCCATCTGGATCTGACTCATCATCGCCTCTCCGTAGACCGGCCGCTCCACCTCGCGGAACACACCTATGCAGGTGGGTTCCGTCGGTGTCGGCGAGGTGTGGGCGAGCGCAAAGGCCAGCGACGGACGGCCGTGCACGTCGTGGACGATGATCCTGTCGGGCGGCGTGGCTGTTACATCCGAGATCACGAGCCTGCCGTTCTCCCCGACCGAGACGCACCGGCGCCCCTCGTCGAACACGATCGGCTGGCCGTGCTCCAGGCGGATCTGATTGTGCAATCCCTCCGGCTTCTCCCGGAGGAGGTCGAAGGCGCCGTCGTTGAAGACGTTGCAGTTCTGGTAAATCTCGACGAACGCCGCGCCTTTGTGCGCCGCCGCCGCGCGCAGCACCTCGGTCAGGTGCTGGCGGTCGTTGTCGATGGTCCGCGCGACGAACGTACCCTCCGCACCGAGCGCCAGCGCGATCGGGTTGAACGGATGATCGACCGACCCGAACGGCGTCGACTTGGTGACCTTGCCCTCCTCCGACGTCGGCGAGTACTGGCCCTTCGTCAGACCGTAGATCTGGTTGTTGAACATCAGGATCTTGAGGTTGACGTTGCGGCGGAGCGCGTGGATCAGGTGGTTGCCGCCGATCGAGAGCGCGTCGCCGTCTCCCGTCACGACCCACACACACAGGTCGGGCCGGGCCGTTGCGATGCCCGTAGCAATCGCCGGAGCGCGGCCGTGGATGCCGTGCACACCGTAGGTGTCCATGTAGTAGGTGAACCGGCCCGAGCAACCGATCCCCGACACGAATACGGTCCTGTCCGGCTCGATCCCGAGCTCGGGCATGAAGCTCTGGACCGCCGCGAGTATCGCGTAGTCGCCGCACCCCGGGCACCAGCGGACCTCGAGATCGCTCGCGAAGTCCTTCTTCGTGAGCGCCGTCGTCTTGCCGTCCACCTGCTCGCTCATACCAGCACCTCGAGGATCGCCGACTCGAGCTCCTCGGCGAAGATCGGTAGCCCCTGGATCTTGGCGAACGTCTTCGCGTCCACCAGGTAGCGGGCGCGGATCAGCATCGCGAGCTGGCCGGAGTTCATCTCAGGGATCAGCACGAGCTGGTATCGCTTCACTATCGGGCCTGTGTTACTCGGCATCGGGCAGAGGTGCCGTAGGTGCGCGGTCGCGACCTTGCGCCCGGCCTCGCGAACCCGGCGCGCGGCGGCGCGGATCGTGCCCAGGGTCGAGCCCCACCCGAGGACCAGGAGGTCTGCGTCGACATCGCCCTCCACCTCGAGCGGGGGCACGTCGTCGGCGACCCTATCGACCTTGGCGGCGCGAATAGCCGACATCCGCTCGTGGTTGTGGGAGTCGTAGCTGATGTCGCCGGTGCCGTCCTCCTTCTCCAGGCCCCCGATCCTGTGTCGGAGCCCGGGCGTGCCGGGCACGGCCCATGGGCGGGCGAGGTTCTCGTCGCGAAGATAAGGCAGGAACTCCGCTCCGGCGTTCGGACCCTTCGCGAAGTTCGGGTCGATCGTAGGCAGCCCGTCGACGTCGGGGATCCGCCAGGGTTCGGTGGAGTTGGCCAGGAAGGTGTCGGAGAGGAGGATCACCGGCGTCCTGTACCTGACCGCGATCCGCGCGGCCTCGATCGCCGTGTCAAAGCAGTCGGCGGGCGACGAGGCGGCCACCACCGGCATCGGGGCCTCGCCGTGCCGCCCGAACAGCGCGAGCAACAGGTCGCCCTGCTCGGTCTTGGTGGGCATCCCCGTAGAGGGCCCTGCGCGCTGTACGTCGACGATCACCATCGGTAGCTCAAGTGCCACGGCCAGGCCGAGCGTCTCCGCCTTGAGATCCATGCCGGGACCGCTCGTGCCGGTCGCACCGAGGCACCCGGCGAACGAAGCGCCGAGCGCGACGTTGGCGGCGGCGATCTCGTCTTCGGCTTGTAGGGTGCGGACCCCGAAGTTCTTGAGTCTCGACAGCTCGTGGAGCAGCTCGGAGGCAGGCGTGATCGGGTAGCTGGCGTAGAACAGCGGGAGCCCGCTCCGAACGCTGGCCGTCACCAGGCCCCACGCGAGCGCCGTGGCTCCCGAGACGTTGCGGTAGGTGCCCGGCTCCGCCGGCGCGGGGGCGACCCGGTAGGAGTGGGCGAACAGCTCGGTCGTCTCGCCGAAGTTGTAGCCGGCCTTGAACGCCGCGATGTTGGCGTCGAGGATCTGCGGCTTCCCCGCGAACCTCCGTTCCAGCCAGTCGAGCGACACCTCGGTGGGACGGCCGTACATCCACGACACCAGGCCGAGCGCGAACATGTTCTTGGAGCGCTCCGCCTCCTTCTTCGTGATGCCGAGTCCCTCGGTCGCCCGGAGCGTGATCGTGGTCATCGGCACCCGGTAGACCTGGTAGCCGTCGAGCGTGCCGTCGCTCGTGGGATCCGACGCGTACCCGGCGCGCCCGAGAGCCCGCTGGTTGAACGCGTCCTCGTTCACGATGATCGTGCCGCCGCGCTCGACCAGATCGACGTTCGCCTTGAGCGCCGCGGGGTTCATGGCCACCAGCACGTTCGGGTGGTCGCCGGGCGTCGTAACGTCCTCGGAGGCGAACTGGATCTGGAAGGCGGACACGCCGTGGACGGTGCCGGCCGGCGCGCGGATCTCGGCGGGGAAGTCCGGCAGCGTTGCAAGGTCGTTGCCGAGGATCGCGGTGGCGCTGGTGAAACGGTCGCCGGTGAGTTGCATGCCGTCGCCCGAGTCGCCGGCGAACCGGACGACCACCTTGGTCTTCTCCTCGACCGTCTTGGGCATGCAACTCGGGCCGGTGCTCCCGGCCCGCCTCCTCCGTGCTACTTCGGGACGAGCTTCGCTCCCCTCTATCGATGGTAGCGCCTAGGTTCGTGAGGGACACCCGAAACCGGTAGCATCGCGGTCCGATGCGCACACGTAAGCTCGGGTCACAGGGTCCTGAGATCTCGGCGATCGGCTTCGGCGCCTGGGAGGCCGGCGCCGGCACCGAGTGGGGCGAGCCGCCTCCCGAGGAGCAGATCATCCAGGCCGTTCGCACGTCGATCGACGCCGGGATCACGTGGATAGACAGCGCTGAGGTCTACGGGGACGGCCGGTCCGAGGAGATCGTGGGCAAGGCCATCGCCGGGCGGCACGACGAGGTCCTTATAGCAACGAAAGTGGCTCCGGCGCCGGAGGGAAGCGGCTTCCGGCCTGAGCAGGTCCGCGCGGCTTGCGAGGGCAGCCTCCGTCGGCTAGGCATCGACGCCGTCGGCCTGTATCAGCTCCACTGGCCCGACGAGACCGGCGTGCCGGTGGAGGAGACCTGGGGCGCCATGGCCTCGCTCGTCGACGCGGGCAAGGTGCGCTTCGTCGGCGTGTCCAACTTCGACCGCGAGATGATCGAGAAGTGCCTGGCGGTCCGCCACGTGGACTCGCTCCAGCAGGAGCTCTCGATGCTGCAGCTCGGCGAACGGGACCACGTCGCATGGTGCGGCGAGCGCGGCATCGGCGTAGTCGCCTACGGCCCGCTGGCCTACGGGCTTCTTACGGGGGCGATCACGCCAGAGACCACGTTCGCCGAACGTGACTTCCGGGGCGGAGGTGGAGAAGACACGGAGACCTACGAGGCCCTCTACGCTCCCGGGAAGATCGACCGGAGCCTAGCTGTGGTCGACGCCATGCGCCCGATCGCCCAGCGCCTCGGCTGCAGGGTGGCCCAGCTCGCGCTCGCGTGGAACTTCCACCAGGCGGGCGTGACGTCGTCGATCGCGGGGAGCCGCGACCCGGGCCACGTCCGCGACAATGCCGCCGCCGGAGACATCGAGCTCGACGACGAGACCCTCGGGGAGCTCGAGGCGCTGCTCCCCCTCGGACCCGCGTTCGAGGACTAGAACCTCTCCCCGCGCTCGGACCTGCGGAGCCGGCGCGCCAGCTCGCGGAGGAGCCGCCCGGCGATCTGGGGCTCCTTCTGCATAAGCTTGGTCAGGTCCCGCCGGTAGAGACGGAGCACCAGTAGAGGGGTCCGCGCAACGACGGTCGCGGTACGTGGCCCTCCGTCGAGCACCGAGATCTCGCCGAAGACGTCTCCGGGCCGGAGCCGCGCGACGCTTCTTCCCTGCCGTGTCACGCGGGCCTCCCCCTCGAGGATCACGAACAACGCCTCGCCGGGAAGCCCCTCCTCCACGACCTTGGCCCCGGCCGGGTACGGCACCTCCTCCGTGAGGTCGCCCACGCGCCGGAGGTGCCTGCTGGAGAGGTCGACGAATATCGGGACGAGCCCGAGCGCGGCGGCGCTTCTGCGCTTGGTGGGGCGCCCACCGGGCCTCGCCGGCCTCGAGGAGGAAGCCTCGATCAACGGGTCGAGCGGAGGTCTTGACATAGGCAGGGAGCCTACCGGAACGTGCCGGTCGGCGCGCGGCGTGCCTTCCGATCGACGATGCCCGCTACGATTCCAGGCCATGACAGCTCATGCGGAAACCCTCTCCGGGCTCGAAGCGCTCCTCGCAGAGCGGATCGTGGTTCTGGACGGCTCCTGGGGGGTGCTGCTGCAGGGCCGGGGCCTCACCGAGCAGGAGTTTCGAGGCGAGCGCTTCCACGACCACCCCCGGGACGTCAAGGGAGACCCCGACATCCTGAACCTGACGCACCCCGACATCGTGTCGGAGATCCATCACGAGTACCTGAGGGCCGGCGCCGACATCACGACCACCAACACGTTCACCGCGACGTCGATCGGGCAGGCCGACTACGGCCTACAGGAGGCGGTCCACGACATGAACGTCGCCGGCGCGCGCCTCGCGAAGGAGGCGGCGGCTGCGTACCCCGACCGGTTCGTCGCAGGCTCGGTCGGGCCGCTCAACGTCACCCTGTCGATCTCACCCAAGGTCGAGGACGCGGCCTTCCGCACCGTCACGTTCGACCGGGTCTACGAGTCCTACGCGGAGCAGATCCGCGGCCTCGTCGAGGGCGGGGTCGATCTCCTGCTGATCGAGACAATCTTCGACACCCTGAACGCGAAAGCCGCGATCGCGGCCGCCCAGGACGTCGCGCCGGAGGTTCCCATTTGGATCTCCGTCACGATCGTGGACCGCAGCGGCCGCACGCTCTCGGGGCAGACGATCGAGGCGTTCTGGACCTCCGTCGAGCACGCGGAGCCGCTGATCGTGGGCGTCAACTGCTCGCTGGGCGCTTCCGAGATGCGTCCCCACATCGAGAGCCTCGCTCGCGTCGCGCCCGTGCCGGTCGGGTGCTATCCGAACGCCGGCCTTCCAAACCCGTTCGGCGGCTTCGACGAGACCCCCGAGATCACGAGCGGGCTCTTGGGGGCCTTCGCGCGCGACCGGCTCGTGAACGTCGTCGGCGGGTGCTGCGGCACGACCCCCGATCACGTACGCGCGATCGTTAAGGTGGTCGACGGCCTCCTACCCCGCGAGCTCCCGTCGGCCGACGATCGCATCCCGACGTTCAGCGGCCTCGAGCCCTTCGCGATCCGGCCCGACACCGGGTTCGTCATGATCGGAGAGCGACAGAACGTCACGGGTTCGGCCAAGTTCCGACGACTCATCGAGTCGGGCGACTATCAGGCAGCCATCGAGGTAGCTCTCGACCAGGTCCGCTCCGGCGCGAACATGCTGGACGTGAACATGGACGCCGACCTCCTCGACGGAGTTGCGGCCATGACCACGTTCCTGAACCTGATCGCGACCGAGCCGGAGATCGCGCGGGTGCCGATCATGGTCGACAGCTCGCGCTGGGAGGTGATCGAGGCCGGCCTGAAGTGCGTCCAGGGCAAGGGGATCGTGAACTCGATCAGCCTGAAGGAGGGCGAGGCGGACTTCCTCGACAAGGCTCGCGGGATCAGGCGCTACGGCGCCGGGGTGGTAGTGATGGCGTTCGACGAGGGCGGCCAGGCCGACACGGTCGAGCGCAAGGTCGACATCTGCGAACGAGCCTACCGACTCCTCACCCGGCAGGCCGGGTTCGATGCCTCCGACATCATCTTCGACCCCAACATCCTTGCGATCGCCACCGGGATCGAGGAGCACAGCGAGTACGCGAAGGCGTTCATAGAGGCGACGCGCGAGATCAAGCGCCGATGTCCGGGCTCGAGGGTCTCGGGAGGCATATCCAACCTCTCGTTCTCGTTCCGGGGCAACGAGGTCGTTCGCCAGGCCATCCACTCGGCCTTCCTCTACCACGCGAGGCAGGCCGGCCTCGACATGGCGATAGTCAACGCGGGACAGCTACCCGTCTACGACGACATACCCAAGGAGCTCCTGGAGCACGTCGAGGACATCATCTTCAACCGTCGCCCCGACGCGACGGAGCGCATGGTCGCGTTCGCCGCGACGGTGCAGGGCGAGGGGATGAGGACCGAGCAGGACCTGTCCTGGCGGGAGGCCTCGGTCGAAGAGCGCCTCTCGCACGCCCTGGTCCACGGGATCGTCGACTTCATCGAGGAGGACGCCGAGGAGGCGCGACAGCGGTACCCGCGGCCGCTCGACGTGATCGAGGGGCCGCTGATGGAGGGGATGAAGATAGTCGGCGACCTCTTCGGCGCCGGCAAGATGTTCCTGCCGCAGGTGGTCAAGAGCGCCCGCGCGATGAAGAAAGCGGTGGCCTACCTAGAGCCCTTCATGGAAGAGGAGAAAGTTCGCCTCGGCACCGTCGGGCGGGCGCAGGGCAAGCTCGTCACGGCGACCGTGAAGGGCGACGTTCACGACATAGGGAAGAACATCGTCGGCGTCGTGCTGGGCTGCAACAACTACGAGGTCATCGACCTCGGCGTGATGGCGCCCGCCGACCTGATCCTCGACACCGCCATGCAGGAGAGCTGCGACATCGTGGGGCTCTCCGGTCTCATCACACCCTCGCTGGGGGAGATGGTGAACGTCGCGAAGGAGATGGAGCGCAGGGGCATGACGCTGCCGCTGCTGATCGGCGGCGCCACCACGTCGCGCCAGCACACGGCGGTGAGGATCGCCCCCGAGTACTCCCGGCCGGTCGTGCACGTGGTGGACGCATCGAGGGTCGTCGGGGTCGTGAGCGACCTCCTCGACGAGAAACGCCGGCTCGAGCTGGACGCGCGCAACCGTGAGGACCAGGAGCGCCTCCGGAAGCTGCATGCCGAGACGGAGGCGAGGCCGCTGCTGCCCTACCGGAAGGCCCTCGACAACCGGACGCCGATAGAGTGGCGCGCCGAGGACGTACCGGCGGCGCCGTTCACCGGTCCGCGCGCGGTCGAGCCCGCGCTGGATGTTCTCCGCGGCTACATCGACTGGACATTCTTCTTCACTGCGTGGGAGCTGAAGGGCCGGTACCCGCGGATCCTCGACGACCCGCGCCAGGGGGCCGCGGCCCGCGAGCTGTTCGCCCACGCGAACGAGGTCCTGGATGAGATCGTCGCCAGCGCGTCGCTGGAGGCCCGCGGCGTCTACGGCTTCTGGCCGGCCAACGCCGAGGGCGATGACATCGTCCTGGAGAACGGGTTCGTGTTCCACTGCCTGCGTCAGCAGGCAAGCCACGGCGACGGCCGCCCGAACCGCTCTCTCGCGGACTTCGTGGCCCCCCCCGAGAGCGGCCTTCAGGACCATGTCGGGGCGTTCGCGGTCACCGCCGGCCTCGGCGCCGACGAGCAGGCGAAGCGCTACGAGGCGGATCACGACGACTACCGCGCGATCATCGTGAAGGCCCTCGCCGACCGCCTGGCCGAGGCCTTCGCGGAGTACCTCCACGCCGTCGCGCGACGCGAGTGGTACGCGGATGAGGACCTGTCCCACGAGGACCTGATCTCCGAGCGCTACCGCGGCATCCGTCCGGCGTTCGGGTACCCGGCCTGCCCCGACCACACGGAGAAGCAGACGCTGTTCGAGCTGCTCGGTGCCCGCGACGTGGGTATGGATCTGACCACCAGCTGCGCGATGACCCCTGGCGCCAGCGTGGCCGGGATCTACCTCTCGCACCCCGAGGCCAGGTACTTCAACGTGGGCCGGCTCGGCAGGGACCAGGTGGAGGACTACGCGCGCCGCAAGGGCCAGAGCCTGGCCGAGGCGGAACGCTGGCTCCGCCCGAACCTCGCCTACGAGCCAGGCTGAATCGATCCCTGCCCCCGCGCGTCCGCAGCTGGGATCTCGCGCAGTCGCCGCACCGGTGACAGCAGCGGCGGCAACACGGCGATGAAGCTTCCGATCGCCGATATCCAGATCGTCGGCCGCAGCCCGATCGCGCTGCCGAGCGCGCCGCCGATGAGCCCCCCCACGGGGAGGGTCCCCCAGACCACGAAGCGCATCGTCGCGTGCATCCGGCCCTGCATTCTGTCGGGAGTGATCGCCTGGCGCAGGCTCACCTGGTTCACGTTGTAGAGGGGATTCGACATGCCGGCGACGATGCCGGAGGCGACGATCATCGCGAAGCCGGTCGAGGGGGTGGCGAGCGCGATCAGGGCGGCGCCCACCCCGAACATCGCCGCCGATCCGATGATCGTCCACCCGAGGCCGAACGCGCGCGCCGCGCGGCCGGCGAGGAACGCACCGAGGAGGGTCCCCACATTCCCGATCGCGAGCGCCAGCCCGATCGCGCCGGGCGCGAGCTCCAGGTGCCTCACAGCGAACAGCACGAGGATCGCGAACATCATCGAGCCGAAGAGGTTGGAGATCGAGGTGCACGCGGCGATCGGCCGAAGCAGCGGATGCTTCAGGACGTACCGCAGCCCCTCCGCGATCTCCGTTCGCATCCGCGGGTGCCCCTCCTCGCCTGGGGGTTCGACCGGCGGCTCAGAACGGCGGATCCCGCCGACGAACGCGGCCGAGCCCAGGTACGAGACGGCATCTGCGAGGATCGCTGCCGGCGCCGTCAGCAGCTGCACGAGCATTCCCGCGAGCCCCGGCCCGGCGAGCTGCGCCGCCGAGCGGCTGATCTCGAGCTTCGCGTTCCCCTCGGTCAGGCGGTCGCGGTCCACGAGCGACGGCAGGTAAGACTGGTACGCGACGTCGAAGAAGACCGTGAAAAGGCCGGTCGCGAACGCCGCCGCGTAGAGCAGGCCCATGGAGGTCCCGCCCAGCCAGTACGTGAGCGGGATCGAGAAGAGCACGATCGCGCGCCCGAGGTCGCCCGTGATCAGGATCGGGCGCCGTCGCATCCGATCCACCCACACGCCCGCGGGCAGCCCGACGAGCAGGAAGGGAAGCGTCTCGAGGGCCGAGAGCACGCCGAGCTGGAACGCCGACGCGTCCAGGATCAGGATCGCGGTGAGCGGGAGCGCCAGGAAAGTGACCTGGGTACCGAGTTGGCTGATCGACTCGGCCGCCCAGAGCTTCATGAAGTCGCCGTGCCGCCAGAGCGATCCGCCCATGCATCTCCCTTCACGAACGGGGGAGTATAGGCGGCGCGTCGCCCCTGGTACCGTGATGCCCTCATGGGGCGCTTCTGGCATTCCTTCGCGGATATGGCCGCTGTCGAGACCGGCGGCGAGCTCGTGATCGAGCGCGGCGAAGGCGTTCACATATGGGACGACCGAGGGCGCCGCTACCTCGACGCCACGGCGAGCCTGTGGTACTGCAACGTCGGCTACGGCAGGTCCGAGATCGCCGAAGCCGCTGCGGCACAGATGAAGAGGCTGGCCGCGTACTCGACCTTCGGCGACCTCGCGAACCGGCCCGCGATCGATCTCGCCGAGCGGGTGAGCGCTTTCGCGCCGGTGCCGGACAGCCGGGTCTTCCTGACGAGCGGCGGCTCGGACTCGATCGACACGGCGACGAAGATGGCGCGTCGATACTGGCAGCTCGTCGGGCAGCCGGAGCGGACGGTGTTCGTGAACCGGCAGCACGCGTACCACGGCATGCACCTCGGGGGGACAAGTCTCGCCGGCATCCAGGCGAACGTCGCCGGCCACGGGCCGCTCGTCGGCGACGTCGTGACGGTGCCGTGGGACGATGCCGACGCGCTCCGTCGGGCGATCGAGCGGACCGGCCCGGGACGCGTGGCCGCCTTCTTCTGCGAGCCGATCATCGGGGCCGGCGGCGTGTTCGCGCCGCCGGAGGGCTACCTGCAGGCGGCGCGAAAGGCGTGCCGCGACCTCGGCGTCCTTTTCGTCGCCGACGAGGTGATAACGGGATTCGGGCGGGCCGGCGCATGGTTCGCCAGCGACCGTTGGGACCTGGAGCCCGACATCATCACCTGCGCTAAGGGCATCACCAGCGGCTACCTGCCGATGGGTGCGGTCGTTGCCTCGCCTCGGGTGGCCGAGACGTTCTTCTCTCCAGGTGCCGGCGTATGGCGGCACGGATACACGTACGCAGGCCACGCGACCGTCGCCGCCGCCGCAATCGCGAATCTGGACATCATGGAGCGGGAGCGGCTGCCGGGGCGGGCGCTCGACCTGGAGCGACGGCTGGCCGACGCGCTCGCCCCTCTCGCGAACCACGCCCTCGTCGAGGAGGTCCGCGCGGGAACAGGCGTGATCGCGGCCGTTCAGCTCTCGGTCGAGCGACTGAAGGAGCCGGGCCTGGCGCCGGCCGTGATCGCGGCTTGCCGAGAGGCCGGGATCATGACGCGAGCGCTGGCGACCGGCGCTCTCCAGGTCTCGCCTTCTCTGGTGATCGACGAGGCCGGGCTGAGCGAACTTGCAGAGGGCATCCGCGCCGGGCTGGACGCCTGCGTCTAGCCTGGCCTTAACTAGTGGAAGGAGTGCCCGCAGGCGCAGGAGCCCTGGGCGACCGGGTTGTCGATCGTGAACCCCGAGGCCTCGAGCGTGTCCACGAAGTCGATCGTCGCCTCGGACAGGTAGGGCACGCTCATCTTGTCGATCACCACGCGGACGCCGAACTGCTCCTCGGCGACGTCCTTCTCGGAGATCTGGTCGTCGAGGAACATCGCGTAGCGCAGTCCCGAGCACCCGCCGGGCTGAACGGCCACACGCAGCGCCAGGTCCTGTCGGCCCTCCTCCTGGAATAGCTCCTGCACCTTTCCGGCGGCGGATTCGGTCAGCCGGATCGTCTTCACCTTTTCCTGCGGCCTCGTATCCATGAGGGGATTGTACCGGCCCTGTCGGGAAAATCCGACCCCCCCGGTCAGATTCGTGCGACTGTCGCCCGCTCGGCGCCCGTCACCTGCGCCAACGCCGCCGCCGCTTCCTCGAACCGCCGGACGGCGCCGCTCATGCCAACCCCACCCCCGCCGCGACCTCCTCCGAGAGATCCTCGAGCGCGCGGCGAGTATCACCGAGAGCCCGCTCCTCGCCGAACCGGCCCACGAGTGAGGCGACGTCAACGCCCTCCGGTTGCAGCTCCGCGCGTCCGCAGAGCACCGTCACCGGCACGCGGAGTGCCTCGGCCGCCCGCATCACCCCCGCAACGGTCTTACCGCGGAGAGACTGGTCGTCGAGCTTGCCCTCCCCCGTCACCACGCGCTGCGAGCCCTCCAGCCGCTCCCGGAGCCCGACCGCATCCATCACCACCTCGATGCCCGGCCGGAGTTTGGCCCCGAGGAACGCGACGAGCCCGGCCCCCAGGCCACCGGCAGCGCCTGCGCCGGGCAGGTCTCGCAGGTCCAGCCCGAGGTCCCGGTACAGCACGGCCGCGTAGTGGGCAAGCGCGCGGTCCAGCAGCAGGACCTCGTCGGGCCTCGCGCCCTTCTGTGGACCGTAGACGTGAGCCGCCCCGCTGGGACCGACGAGCGGGTTGTCGACGTCACAGGCGACCAGGACCCGAGCGGTGCCAGCCACCCTGGCGACCCCCGTGGCATCGATCGTCGCGAGGTCGAGGAGCCCGATGCCTCCGGGCAAGATGTCCTTCCCCTCGGCGTCGAGCAGCCTCGCGCCGAGCGCCTGCGCCATCCCCGCTCCGCCGTCGGTCGTCGCGCTCCCGCCGATGCAAACGATGAGCTTCGCCGGACGATGGCGCTCGAGTGCTTCGCTGACAAGCTCTCCCGTTCCGCGCGTCGTGGCTCGCAGCGCGTCTCGCCGCGACTCCGAGACGAGCGCCAACCCGGACGCCCGCGCCATCTCGACGACAGCCGTGTCGCCGGCCGTGCCGTACGCCGCATCCACGTGATCCCCGAGCGGTCCCGCGACTCGCGCCGGCACGAGCTCCCCGTCGAGCGCCGCGACGAGGGCCTCGAGCGTTCCCTCGCCTCCGTCGGCCATCGGCACGATCTCGAGCTCGTCGGTCGGACGCGCGCGCAACCAGCCGGTCTCGATCGCGCGGGCGGCCTGCTCGGCCGAGAGGGTTCCCCTGAACTTGTCGGGTGCGACGAGAACGCGCATCGAGGAAGCGTACATCCGCGTTGACACGCGCCCTCTCAGGCGGGAAGCTAGGGTTGAGGGAGCGGAGACCAGCGTCGCCCTACGAAACGAGGCGATCCATGGACGCTTCCGACGCAAGTGCCAACACCAGCCTCCCGAGGACGGCCCGCCTCCCGCGGATCTTCCTCGTCGCCGGCGTGTTGCTCACCGTTCTCGCGCCGCCCACCCCATCGAGCGCGCTTGGGAACCCCTACCTGATCAGGGACATCTGGCCGCACGCCGGGAGCTGGACCCAACCTGGCGGGCTCACGAACGTGGGCGGAACCCTCTTCTTCAGGGCGAACGACGAGACCCACGGGGAGGAGCTATGGAAGAGCGACGGGACCAAGGCCGGCACCGTGATGGTGAAGGACATCAACCCGTCTGGGGACTCGACCCCCGAGTATCTGACGAGCATCGACGGAACGCTCTTCTTCAATGCGAACGACGGGACCCACGGGGAGGAGCTCTGGAGGAGCGATGGGACCGAGACCGGAACAGTCCTCGTGAAGGACATCAACCCGTCTGGGGACTCGGCCCCGTCCGGCTTCGCGGACCTGGGCAGCGAGTTCCTGTTCAGGGCATGGAAGGAGAGCACCGGATTCGAGCTCTGGAAGAGCGAGGGGACCAAGGCCGGAACAGCCCTGGTGAAGGACATCAAGCCGGGGGCGGGCGATTCCCTACCCTCCGGGCTCACGATGGTTGGAGACACCACCTTCTTCGGAGCGGACGACGGGGCAACGGGCTTCGAGCTCTGGAAGAGCGACGGGACTCGGGCCGGAACAAGACGTGTGAAGGACTTGAACCCTGGGGCGGCGACATCGTCTCCCTCATACCTCACGAACTTGGCCGGCACCCTCTTCTTCGGAGCGAACGACGGGACCACCACCGGGCTCTGGAAGAGCGACGGGACCAGGACAGGAACGAGGCTCGTGAAGGAGATAGCGCCAGGGGGCTCCTCGCCGTCCAGGCTCACGGCGGTGGGAAGCACGCTGTTCTTCAGGGCGGACTACTACGGCGAGGAGCTCTGGAAGAGCGACGGGACCAAGGCCGGAACCGTGATGGTGAAGGATATCAACCCAAGGGGCTCTTCGAATCCCACGTACCTGACGAGCTCCGGAGGAACCCTGTTCTTCAGCGCATACACCGGGTGGCGAGGCTTCGAGCTGTGGAGGAGCGACGGGACCAAGGCCGGAACCGTGATGGTGAAGGACATCAACCCGGTGATCCATGAAGGCTCGTCCCCCGGACCCTTCGCCAGCGCCGGGGGAACTCTCTACTTCCAGGCGGACGACGGAGTCACCGGCTCCGAGCTGTGGGAGAGCGACGGGACGGAGACCGGCACCTCGCTCGTCGAGGACATCTGGGCCGGTGACAGGGGCTCGTCCCCCGGGTCCTTCGCGTCGGCATCGGCCACCCTGTTCTTCGTCGCCGGCGACGGGATCCACGGTCGAGAGCTCTGGGGGGCCCCGCTCTAGGTACAATCCCGCGCGATGTCGGGTCCTCCAACGTCTCCCGAACGGTGATCGTGGACCGCCGGGCGCTGCTGGCCGCGGCCAGCGCCGAGCGCGTGGGCCTGGGACGTACGATCCAGTAC
>Ga0209341_10002229_pt1 | contig 18481 bp, 16 predicted proteins | sample RifCSP13_2_FD_184020 | JGI IMG/M metagenome (GOLD analysis project Ga0209341, IMG submission 184020) | Soil microbial communities from Rifle, Colorado - Rifle CSP2_sed 13_2 (SPAdes) (version 2) | ecosystem: Environmental > Terrestrial > Deep subsurface > Rock core/Sediment | place: Rifle... | reverse complement strand
CACCTGGCCGGAGCCATGGCGATCAGCGACCCCGACACGATCCTGGTGGCTGGCGACCATCACCTCTGCCAGGCCGCACAACGGCTCAACCTCAACGTAGCCCAGATCTGACCAGAGGGGGACACTCCGGCGACCACGCTGACGACTCCAAGTGCGCCAGGTGTCCTGCTTCTCAACCCTCAGTTGAACAGCGGCCGAGTTAGGTCAACACCCTTGTCTGGGCCTGTCCGGATACCTAGCTAGGTTCCCGAACCGGCTGCCTCGACCAGTGTCCAGCACAACGCCTCGATTGCCCTGAGCCTCCATGGACGAATCATGACCGAGGAGAGTCCGGAAATGCTTCGGAGCTCAGCCGGTAGGCTCGCCCCGTGTACGACCCCGAGTACATCGCCCGCTTTTACGACAATTACGGCGAGCGCGAGTGGGAGCGCCTGGTCGTCGATCCGGTGCAGCGGGTCAGCTTCGAGGTGCACAAGCGGCTGCTCCATGAGTACGTCAAGGCTGGCGACCGCGTGTTCGAGGCCGGCTCAGGACCCGGGCGATTCACCCTCGAGCTCGCCCGGATGGGGGCACGGATCATCGTCGGCGATATCTCGCCAGAACAGCTCCGGCTTCACCGCGAAAAGACCATGGAAATCGAGCGGTCCATCGAAGAGCGGGTGGTCGTCGACGTCGTCGACCTTTCCCGCTTCGCCGATGGCGAGTTCGACGCGGTCGTCTGCTACGGCGGGCCGATTTCGTACGTGCTGGAACGGGCGGACGACGCCGTTGCCGAGTTGCTGCGGGTGACCCGGCGCGGCGGATACCTGCTCCTAAGTGTCATGTCCCTGGTCGGGTCAGTGCGTATCTTCTTCTCTTACTTTCCCGATCTCGTCGCGACGCATGGTTGGGATTCGGCCGTCGGGGAAGTGATTCGAACAGGATTGCTCACCGCCGAGATCAACGACGGCCACGTCCTGCGTTTGTACCGCTGGCGAGAGCTGCGTGAGATGCTCGAGCGACATCCGTGTCGAATCATTGCGGCTTCGGCTGCGAACTTCCTAGTAAACGGCAACGAAGAGGCCTTTGAAGAGGACCAACGCTGGCTGGAAGAAGAGATCGCCGCCTGCCGCGAGCCGGGCGCCCTGGACGGCGGGACCCACATCGTCGCTGTCGTCCAGCGGACCTAGGCAGGCGAACGACGGCGGGCACGGTTCGCGGGTCACCGTAGTCAAACGGTGTCGAGGAACGCCGCCAGCGTCTTTCGATCATCCGCCACGCTGAGGAGGTGACCGGCAACGTCTCGCAGACCTGCCAATATTTCGGGATCACCCGCCAAACCTTTCTACATCTGGCTGCGACGCTACGAGGAGAAAGGACTCGAGGGTCTGAGAGACAAGTCGTCCCGACCTCTACATCAAACCGGCCACCCCCGGTCTCAACGGCAGGTCGAACGGTCACACCGCATCGACGCAGAAGAGTTCTACCGGATGCTCGACGGAGTCATCATCGACCACACCAAACTGTTCAACCCAAAGCTTCAAGAATGGGAGGACTTCTACAACTACAACCGACCCCACCGCGGCCTCGGCGGCCAAACCCCCTACGAACGCTAAAACAGAAGACAACCAGCCCGGTGTAAACGGCCACCGGCAGTTGCACAGGCGTCCAAAACACGTCCTAGCAAGCCCTGCTCGGAGGTACCGGTGATGGCCCAGGCCGGTTTGGGGCGTCACAGTGCCCCCTGTATGCGCCGACGTCATCGTGGGAGGTCAGGCCAGATGGATCACGCAGTCGTCGTCGGATCACGGCCCAGTGCCCGACAGGCTGCTCGAACTGTTGGACAACCCATTGCTTGAGTGCAACAATCGCGGGCAACCAAACCGGTTACGGTCGTCCTGTGGGCTCGCAGCATCCACGGGGCAGGCGGGAGGAGGAGGCATGGCTGGGCACGCCGACGATAGGGCAATGGTTGTCGAGAAGATCGCGCCGCTTCTCGTTGCCAGAACCCTCGCGCCATTTGACCTGATCGTCATCTTCGTGGGGATCGTCCTGTTCATCACCAACTCGGCGGGTCTCCAGTTCGCGGGTCCGTCCGTGTTCGTCTTTTGGATCGTCGCCTTCCTGGTGTTTCTCATCACCGGTGCCTTCATCACCGCACACCTAGGACGAATGTTTCCGGAGGAGGGCTCACTGTACGTCTGGACCCACAAGGTCCTCGGGCCGTTCTGGGGCTTCTTCGCCGGGTTCGTGGCATGGTGGCCTGGGCCGCTGGTCATGGTGGCGGCCGGCATCCTGGTGGTGTCCTTCACCCAGCAGATAGGCACCTTCCTGGATGCATCGATCCTGACGGAGCCGTGGCAGCAAGGCCTGGTCGTCTTGGCGGTCCTGTGGTTGGGCGCCGCTCTGTCCCTCCTGCGAATGCGCCTCACCCAGAACTATGTGAACCTCCAGTTCTACTTCTACGGGGCCGCCATCTTCCTGATGGGCCTCGCCGGCGTGGTGTGGTTGCTGAAAGGCAATTCCTCGGCGAACTCCTTCGCCGGCGAGCTCTGGAACCCCTTCCAGGGGGACAAGATCGTGCTTGGCCTACCCGGGTACCTGACCTTCTACTCTTTTGCCGTCCTCGCCCTGCTCGGGATCGAGGTTCCGCTCAACATGGGCGTCGAGGTGACCGGCGGTGAGCAGGCGATCAAGAAGTACCTGTTCTGGGGCTGCGGTATCGTGATGGCCGCCTACCTGTGGACGACGTGGGGCAACATGGTGACTGTGCCCGTCGCCGAGGTGAACGGCACCACGGGCGGGGCTCAAGGGGTGGGTGTCGCCATGGGCGAATTCTTCGGGATCGTCGTAGCCGTCATCCTGCTGTGGTTCTTCGTTACCGCCTCGATGGTCTACAACTACTCATTTGCCCGGCTGCTGTTCGTCTCCGGCCTGGAGAAGCGGCTGCCGACGGCGATCGGGCGGGTCAACAAGAATAAGGTGCCGGCCAATGCGGTACTCCTCCAGACCGCCCTTTCCACAATCATCACGCTGGTCATCTTCTTCGTCATCGGCGAGGCGGGTGGTGGAGATCCCAACAAGCCCTATTTCGCCCTCCTTGCCGGCCTCACCATCATCTGGTGCATCTCCACCGCCTTGCTGTTTGCCGACATCTTCTTCGCCCGGAGGGCTGACCCGGCCCGGTTCCAGCAGGCGCGCCGCGTGAACGAGGGGTTCCTGTATGCGTGCGGTGCCGTCGGCTTCGTGGCCAACCTGGCGGCGGTGTTCTTCATCTTCACCGGCACGTGGTACCCGCCGGGATTCCCCAGCCTCGGGGAATGGAACACCTGGCTGGCGATAATCAGCATCGTTTCGATCGTCGGCGGAGTGGTGATCTGGTTCATCTCCGAGGGGATGCGAGGCGGAAAGACAGACACCGAACTGGTAGCGGAGATTGCCGCCGAGGTGGGAGTCTCCGGGCTGGTTAATCCGGGCCCGACGGCCTGAGGAAGGACCTCGGCCGGGGAAGCCCCTCAGCTTCCCCAGACAGACGGCGGGCCTTAGCCGCCGATTCCGTGCAAACGCCGGCAGCTAGCGGCGAGAACCAGCCGGCCGAGTCGTTCGGCCTGCTCGACTGCCAGGTAGTCGCGATCGATGAACCGGGTTAGCACCCGCTGGAGCGCCGCCCGCGCCAAAAGCGCGGACGCCCAGAACGCCTCCGGCTCACCCGCCTCGTCCGAGCCATATAAAAGCTTGGCGGCGGGGACAGTGCCGACCAGCATCTCGAGAGCCCATTCGACCTGGCCCCACCCCCAAGGGATGAGCTCGGATAGCTCGAGGTAAACATTGGGTAGGACCGAGGCGATATAGGCCGCCTCCCGGACCCAGGGATACCCGGAGTGAACCAGGACCACCGGCTGATCCGAGACGTCGACCAAGAGCGCGAACAGACTCTGCGGCGTGGCATACAAAAGGTTGATGTCGGGATCGCCACCGCCGCAGTGGAAATGGAAGGGCCGGTCGTTGCCCTTCGCGTGCGCCAGCGCCCGGCGGATGAGGAAATCGCGGACCGGCTTGGCGTCCCGGCGGGTCTCACGCCACGAGTCCGCCTTCCAGCGGTCGAAGGCTTGGGCTGCCTCGCCCGGTGATGGATCGCCCACGTCCAATCCAGTGCGATAGGCGACAATCGACTTGAAGGCCACGCAGTTGGGGTCAGAAGCCGCCTCGGAGGCGCTGGCCTCGAGGCCGGAGACGAGATCGTCGAAAGACCCGTCCCGGTGCTGGAGGATCCACGGTTCGATCCGGGCCACGCGGTGCACGGTCGCGCCGATCGTCCGGGCGAAATCGCTGGCCGGGATCGGAGGCTGGGGGTAACCCTCATCGGCGAGCACTGCGACCACGCCGGCGGCCTCGAGCAGCCCCTTCGTGTACCTGGCTGCATCTACCTGGAGGGCCGCTTGGCGCGCCGCCGTCACCGCCTCACGGGTCGGTTCGCAGCCCAGGTGGCGGGCCAGCCAGCGAACCAGGGCTATCCCGTACATGGTGGAGTCGGTGAGCCCATCAACGAAGGGCCACATCGAACGGTCGAGCCGCGACGAAGACAAAAACGACTCGCCGAGGAACATCGCCCGGGTGTCAAACCCCTCGGAACCATTGGCGAGGAGATTCTCCGGCCGGTACGGGTGGGTGTGGGCGTCAACGATCTCGGCCCCCGACAGATCGACTTTGTTCATCGGACCCTCCTCGATGGGACCTCTCAATATTTGAAGCGATGGGCGCGGATCACGTCCGCCAGATCCATCCCCTCGAAGGCCTCGCGCTCGGCCCGCCGGGTGGCAAGGAAGGCGTCGAAGAGGACGTTGCCCATCGCCTGGCGCAGCACCGACGACCGCTCGAGCTCGCGGATGGCGGCACCGAGCGAGGACGGCAACCGGCGGATCCCCATCGCTCGCAACCGGGAGGCGGGGATCGACCCGGGATCGTCGGTGATCGGTTCCGGAAGCGAGAGCTTGCGCTCGAGGCCGTCGATCCCGGCGGCGACGATCGCCCCGAGGCTCAGGTACGGGTTGGCCGCCGGGTCGATCGCCTTCACCTCCAGATTCGCCGCCTCGGCGCGGCTTCCCGCCATCCCAGTGATGAACCGCAGGGCGGCCTCACGGTTCTCCCTCCCCCAGCAGGCGAACGCGCCCGCCCAATGATGAGGTTGGAGCCGCTGATAGCTCACCACCGAGGGGCAGATAACGGCGGTCAGCGCCGGCATCGACGCCAACACGCCGGCGGTGAACGCCTCCGCCTCCCGGGTCATGCCCTCTGGCCCCCGCCCACCATGGAACAGGTTGCGGCCCTTCCGGTCCCAGAGGCTGAAATGCAGGTGGGCTCCATTGCCGACCAGACCTGCGAAGACGACCGGGGCGAAGGAGGCCGCCAGACCCTGGCTGTGGGCGACAGCGCGAATCGTCTGTCGGACTACCAGGTTGTCGTCGGCCACCGCGATCCCGCTGCGGTGAGGGACCGAGATCTCGAACTGCCCGGTCGAGTACTCCGGGTGGAATTGCATCACCCCGGTGCCCTGTTGCTCGAGGGCGCGGATCAGGGCCGTGGCGATGAGCTCGTTGTCGGCGAGCGCAAGCGCGCTGTAGCCCGGCCCGGTGTGGGCGGGGACTGGGTCCGGCTCGCCCTCGGATCCCGCCGGGAGGCGGCGGCCGAGGAAGAACTCGACCTCGAAGCTACCGCGAAGCTCCAACCCGAAGCCACTGAGACGCTCGAGCACCCTCCGGGCAAAGGACCGACCGCAGGCCGTCCACACCTCGCCCTCCTGGTCGCGCTGGTCGACCGGTGCCAAGGCCCAGCCCGGACTGGCAGCGAGGGGGACGGTGGCCCCGGGGTCGGGCACCAAGCGGAGGTCGCCGGTCGGCCCGCCGATGTCGGGCGAGGAGGTCATCGAGTCGTTGACGAGGAAGACGGAGAACGAGTAGGAGAGACCGATGCCGAACCGCGCGGCCGCTTGGAAACGATGGAGCGGGATACATTTCACCCGGGTGACGCCAGCGTTGTCGACCATCGCCAGCGCCACAGCCTCCACCCCGGCGGCGGCGAGGCCTGCGGTCTTGCCGGCGGCATCCGAGCCGCCAGCGCGAGGGGTGGAGCGGGTCCGTGCGGTCGTCACCGACTCAGAACATCTCCATGTACTCGTTGCGCTCCCAGTCCGAGACCCAGTCCGTGTACCGGGACAACTCGTAGCGGCGCATGGTGGTGTAGGCCGTCACGAACTCCTCGCCGAAGAACTCTCGGGTGACAGGCTCCCGCTCGAGGGCGTCGAGTGAATCCTCCAGGTCGATCGGGAGCTTCTCGAATGAGGGGTCGTCTTCGGCCGGCAGCCCTGGTTTGGAAGGCTCGGGCGCCGACAGGCCCTCCTCGATGCCGCGCAGGCCGGCCTGGATCACGGCCGCACCCACCAGGTAGGGGTTGGAGAGGGCGGAGGCAGCGCGGTACTCGATGTGCTGGTTGGCCGCGCTCCCGCCCTTTACCCGCACCAGGGCCGACCGGTCCTCCAGGCCCCACGAGATGTTCGACGGGCTGAAGGTGTGGGGCCTGCGCCGCTTCAAGCAGTTGACGGTCGGTGCGACGACGGCGTCGATCGCCCGCGCGTACTTCAACAGCCCAGCGATGAACGAGCGGCAGGTGTCGTTCATCAGCTGCGGGTCGCCGGCATCACCGAAGGCGTTCTCCCCCGAGCCCCCATATAGCAGCGACAGGTGCGTGTGGCACCCGCTGCCGGAGCGACCGGTCCACGGCTTCGACATGAAGGTCGCCAGATAGCCGTCCTGCTTGGCGATCTCCTTTACGGCGTTCTTGAAGGTGAAGGCGTTGTCCGGCCCGGCGAGCCCCCGGCCCGGCGCGAAGTTGATCTCCCACTGCGACCCGGCGTATTCGCAGTTGGCGGTGATGATATCAACGCCCAGCTTCGGCATCTCCTCGACGATCCGGCGGATGGTGGGGACGTAGTCGTTCCGCAACGTGTTGAAGATGTGGTAGCCGGAGAAGAGCGGCTCCTGCGTGTCGGCGGTGAGGAGGTAGAACTCGAACTCGGACCCCATGAGCGGCTCGAAGCCCATCGACCGCGCCTTGTCCAAGGCCCGCCCGAAGACATGCCGGGGCGTCGCTGCCAAGGGAGTGCCGTCGTACCAGCGGGCGTCACAGATGAACCTCGCCGTTCGGTCGGCCCACGGGAGCACCGCCGCCGTGTCCGGATCGGGGAACAGGAGCTGGTCGGCATACCCGCGCTCCTCGTGGTAAAGCGTGCCGGGCACCACATCAGAACGGGTGTCGAGCACGCTGGCGCCGCCGTACATGTTGAGGCCCCGCTCGGCGTAGCCATAGGCGTGCTTGATCGGGATAGTCTTAGACCGCGAGATGCCGTGCATGTCCGGCAGCTCGAAGCGAACGTACGCCACTCCCTGCTTCATCCAACCCTCGAGAACCTCGCTCACTTCGCTCATCGACTCGTGCCTCCTTCGTTATGGTCCTCGTGCCAGGGCGTCCCATTGTTCCATCCTCCGATCAGGAACCCGGCCTCCTTCGCGGCCCGTTCGACATCGGCTTGGTCGCTGGCAGCGACATATAGGGCGACGCCGCCTTCTCGGCCGTCGTCGCGCCGGAGTGCCGCCCCCATCGCCTCCGGCGGCTGGAGGTGATGACCGTCCCACCCGAAGCTCGGGTAGCTGTCACGCACGACCAGGAAGAACCGGGCAGGACCCTCAAGGGTCCCGGCGATGGTCACGAAATGCCCGACCTCCCAGTCTGGCGCCGGCGCTTCGACGTCCGTGCCGGCCAGCCAGGCGAGGGCTTCGCCGAGGGGAAGCCGCCACCCCCAGAGCCTGCCGGTCTGCACGTTGGCGAGCGGCACCGCCCCCCAGGCGGGATGTTCTCTGCACAGGCGAAGCACCTCGACCACCCGCTCGCCCGACCATGCCGTCCAGAGCGGCACGAGGGTGCGCGCCCCGCCGGAGACCTCGGCGACGCAGTCCAATAGGCCCTGCACCGAGGTGCCGCTCTCTTCGGAGCGGGTCGCCACTGGGATCGGCAGCCGGTAGTCCCGTCGGGAGCCGGCGCCGAACGGAGTGGAGCCATGCATGGCTCCCTGAGGAACGACGGTGCCGGCGCGGAGGGCGAGCGTCTCGGCGTCGACCGGGAAACCGTCGGAGGCGAGGAGGATCGATCCCCAGTGCACCGCGCAGACGTGGTCTAGCTGCTGACCCGCCGCTCGATGCGCTCGTGCCAGGCGGTCGGCTCCGGGCAGCCAGCGGACGACCAGGCTCGATCTCTCCATTTCTGGCCCTCCAACCGCTCCTCCGTTGGTGGACACACCCTGCCGCCGGTGGCCCACAGACGATTGCCCGCAGCCCAACCCCACCTGTGGAATCTGCGGGCCGGCCATCGGCGCGGAGGCTATCGTAGGCCAAGCAACGCCACGGCGCTCGGATCGAGTGAGGAGACAGGATGGCGCGCGCCTCTATCGAGAGTGAGCGGACGCATGTCCTTCCCCTGGAGTTCGGTCGATCCATCCCGATGATCGTCCGGGGCGAGGGCGTCTGGGTGGAGGATGCCGCCGGTCGTCGGTATCTCGACGCGATGAGCGGAGGCTCGATGGCGTCGACCCTGGGGCACGCTCGCCGCGACGTCCCCGCCGCCGCCCGGGCTCAGGCCGAAAGGCTGGCCTACGTGCACAACGAGCGACTCACCAACCCCGCTCAGGAGCGACTGGCAAAGGAACTTATCGAGGTGGCGCCCCCGGGGTTCGGCCGGGTCCGCTTCACGGTGAGCGGCGCCGACGCCATCGAGCTGGCCATCCAACTCGCCCGCAGCTATCACGTCGAGCGTGGCGAGCCCCAACGATGGCAGGTGATCTCCCCCGCCCAGGCCTACCACGGCCCAACGATGGAAACCCTCGCCCTTACCGGCCGGTCCGGGCTTCAGAGGCCGTTCGAACCGTACCTCCCCCGCCACCTGCATATTCCACCTAGCACCTGGCGTTTCGACCCGACGGGGGAGGCAGCCCTTGATGCCCTGGACCGGGCGCTGGAGGAGGCGGGACCCGGGAACGTGTCGGCCTTCTTCGGCGAAGCCATCAGCGGCGCTGCCCTACCCGCCTACACCCCGCCCCGACGCTTCTGGGAGGGCCTGGCCGAACGGCGTGAACGCCATGGATTCCTCGTTTGCTTCGACGAGGTGGTCACCGGCTTAGGCCGCACCGGGAGCTGGTTCGCGGGTGCCGAGACGGCGTGCGTCCCCGACATCATCGCCGTCGCCAAGGGACTCGGGGCGGGGTACACGGCGATCGGGGCGGTGCTGGTCCGCCGGCACATCTACGAGACGATCGCCCGCGGCTCGCGCCGGTTCACCCTTGGGCACACCTGGGATGGGGCGCCACTCGCCTGTGCGGTCGGGCTGGCGGTGCTGGAAGTTCTACGCTCGGAGCGGCTGGTGGAGCGAGTCCGAGAACGAGGGCCGAGCCTGCGAGATGAGCTGGCGAATGCTCTCGCCGGCATCCCCCTCGTCCGGGAGGTACGGGGCCATGGCTATCTGCTCGGAGTGGAGTACGTGGATCCCCGCGACGGACGCTCGTTCCTCCCTCCGGAGCTGAAGGTGGCCGGCCGGATCGATTCCGTCGCTTTCGAGCGGGGCCTCATCACCCTGTCCACCCAGCCGACCCGCGACGGCTACGCGGGCGACCAAACGCTCTTCGCACCGCCCTTCACCACCACCGACGACGAGCTGGCGGAGATGGTGTCTCGGTTGGCCGCCACCGTCCGCCAGGTCGCCGAGGAGGTGGAGGCGCAACTACACACCCACCAGGCATTATCGCCTTCAGTCAGCGGAGCGTCGCTGTGAGCCAGATGGATCGCCTGCGGGCACTGATTCTCCAGCACGAAGACTCCACCCCCCCGGGGCTCATCAGCGAGTGGCTCGGCGAGCACGGGGCCGTCGTCGATACCTTCCGAATCGACCTCGAGGATCGTGAGGTCGATCCCATCGACTACGACCTCATCGTTTCACTCGGCTCCGAGTTCGCCGCCTTCGACGATACCAAGCCGTTTGTGGCCCGCGAGGCAGCGCTCATGCGGCGGGCTGTCGATGCCGACGTCTCGGTGCTGGGCCTCTGCTTCGGCGGGCAGCTTCTCGCCCGCGTGTTGGGGGGGAAGGTGTTTCGGGCGGAGAAATCCGAGATCGGTTGGCTCTCGGTGAAAAGCCGCGATCCCGTGCTGGTGCCCGATGGACCATGGTTCCAGTGGCACTTCGACACATTCACGGTGCCACCGGGCGCGCAGGTGATCGCCGAGTCCGATGTCGGTCCGGCGGCCTTCGTCGCCGGACGAAGCCTGGGAGTCCAGTTCCACCCCGAGGTGACCACCGAGATCATGGAGGAGTGGGTACGGGTCTACCGCCACGAGCTCGACGCCGATGGCGTCCCTCCCGACGATCTCCTCGAAGAGACGAAGCGGCGCGCCAGCGAGAGCCGACGGCTGTCGTGGCAGATGCTGGAGCATTTCCTGCACGACATCGCCCGGCTCGGCTCCCCCGACGGCGGTCGGGCCTCGGCCGAGCACACCGAGTGAAGGTGGAGGAGCCCGCCATGCAGGGAACCATCCGATCCGACGACTCCTACGTCTTCCCTCGCTTTCTCGACCTCGCCTACCCGAACATCGAACGAGGCGACGGGGTCTGGCTCACCACCACCGACGGCCGGCGCATCCTGGACGCCTGCTCGGGCGGCGCCATGGTCACTTGTCTGGGGCACGGTGTGCCCGAGGTGGTGGCGGCCGCCGCCGCCCAAGCCGAGCGGATCACCTACTTCTACAACCATCACTTCACCAGCGAACCACAAGAGCGTCTGGCCGACCGGCTGATCGAGGTAGCGGTGCCAGAGATGGCGCGGGTGCGTTTCGTGTCGGGCGGCTCCGAGGCCGTGGAGACGGCCCTCCAGCTTGCCCGGCTCTACCACGCCGAGCGGGGCGAGACCGAGCGCTGGCGGGTGATCTCGCCGGCCCAGTCCTACCACGGCTCCACCATGGGAACCCTCGCCCTGAACGGGCGGAGGACGATCCAGGAGCCATACGCCCCCTATCTGTCCTCCCACCTCCACCTGGCGCCTTCAACGTGGCGTTTCGATCCGAGTGGAGAGGCGGCGCTTGAGGAGCTGGATCGGCGCCTTGAAGAAGCTGGGCCGAGGACCGTCGCCGCCTTCTTCTGCGAACCGGTGAGCGCCGCCGCCCTGCCCGCCTACTCGCCTCCGGATCGTTTCTGGCAGGGTCTGGCCAAGCGCCGAGAGGAGCACGGTTTCCTGATCTGCTTCGACGAGGTGGTGACCGGAATGGGTCGGGTGGGAAGCTGGCTGGCAGCCCATCAGCTCCCAATCGAGCCCGACATCGTCGCAGTCGGCAAGGGGCTCGGCGCCGGGTTCGCACCGCTCGGGGCGGTGCTGTGCCGAAAGCACGTGTTCGACGCCATCGATCAGGGCTCGCGGGAGTTCGACCTCGGGCACACTTGGGATGGCGCCCCACTCTCTACCGCCGTCGGACTCGCCGTCCTCGACTTCATGGTCGAGCGGGGGCTCGTGGACCACGTCCACGAACGGGGACCGAGCCTTCGCCAGGAGTTGGAGGCTGCGCTCGATGGATCGGAGATCGTGCGGGAGATTCGAGGCAGGGGGTTCCTCCTCGGGGTGGAGTTCGTCGACCCCCGCGACAGCGAGTCGTTCCTCCCCATCGATCTCGACGCCGCGGCGCTGATCGACGACACCGCCTTCGAGCACGGTCTGCTGGTCACCTCGACCCACCCGCAGGCCGACGGGTTCGCTGGCGACCAGACCCTTCTCGCTCCAGCGTACGTGAGCAGCGACGAGGAGTTGACCGAGATGATCGGGCGCTTCAAGTCCACGATCGAGGAGGTGGAGCGGGTGATCAAGAGCTCCCTCACTGCGGCGGGCAGACCGTGAGTGACCCGATGACGAAGCTGCCCCTTCGCCCATGACGGCGTCCACCGAGGAGTTGGTGCTGCTCGCCATTCCCGACGTCAATGGCTCCCTCCGGGGGAAGGCGCTCCGCCCCGAGGCCTTCGAGACGGCTCTGCGACACGGCACCGTCATGACGGATCTCATCCTCGGCCTCGACCCGGTGGACGTGCCGATCTCCGACTACGAGCGCTTCGGCATCCGAACGGGGGCCGCCGACCTGATCGTGCGCCCGGACCCCGACACCCTCCACGACCTGAGCTGGCAGCCGGGCTGGCGGATCTGCCTGGCCACACCGAGCTGGCCCGACGGCTCTCCCTGCGAGTTCGCCCCGCGGGAGGTTTTCCGGGGCGCGCTCGGGGACATGGCCGGCCTCGGCTACGAGGTGACATCGGCCATCGAGTACGAGATCCGGATCTGGGACCAGCAGGGAAATCCGATGTCGAGCGGCATCAGCTACAGCCTGACCGAGCTCGGTCAATTCGAGCGGTTCGTGGCCTCGCTCGTCCGGGCATTCGACGGGCTCGGGGTCAAGCTCGACGCCGTGCACACCGAGGCCGCTCCCGGGCTACTCGAGCTCAACCTGGGAGCCCGTCGTGGGCTCCACGCGGCCGACGACGCGGTCCTCGTGAAGTTCGCCGTCAAGCAGGTGGCCGCCTCGATGGGCCTGCGCGCCAGCTTCCTGGCCAAGACCGTGCCCGGCGAAGAGGGATCGAGCGGCCACATCCACATGTCATGCTGGCAGGGAACGGAGAACGCTTTCGCCGCCCCTCACCCGGCCGACCCTTTGCCTCCGGTGTTCTCCGCCGCTGTGGCCGGGGTGCTCGAACATCTTCCGGCCGCATCGCTGCTGCTGAACCCGACGATCAACTCATACAAGCGCCTGGTCCCGGGCTTCTTCGCTCCGATCAACGTCGGCTGGGGCTATGAGAACCGCTCCTGTGCGGTGCGCGCAATCCGCTCAGCCCGCCCGGAACTATCGCGGTTCGAGTGCCGGCGGCCCGGCGCCGACGCCAATCCCTACCTGGCTCTGGCCGCAATCGCCGCCTCAGCCGCCGATGGGATCAAGAGGTCGGCCACTCCGCCCCCCCCTGTCGAAGGGGACGCCTATGCACGAGCTGACCTGCCGGAGCTCCCAGGCTCCCTCGAAGCGGCGCTGCAAGCGTTCGAGGAAGACTCGGCGCTGCAAGACGCCCTCGGAAAGCGCTTCAGCGAGTACTACGTGACGTCCCGCGCCTGGGAGCTCAAGGCCTGGCGCGAGACGGTGACCGACTGGGAGCGCGAACGTTACGAGCGGGCGGTGTAGCCACCCGACCTTCGGCGCGCTCTACGGTTCCGCCATGCGCATCGATGACAAGTGGCTCGACCTGTTCACAGGTACCGCCTTCGCCCACCTCACGACCCTCATGCCCGACGGCCGCCCTCAGGCCACTCCGGTCTGGATCAACCTGGCCGACGACGGCGAGGGTGGGCACTACCTGGTCGTCAACTCCCGGCAGGGACGGGTGAAGAACCGCAACATGGCTCGCGACCCTCGGGTAGCCGTCTCGATCCAGGAGCCGAATAGGCCCTACCGGTACGTGAGCGTGATGGGAAGGGTGGTCCGGATCACCACCGAGGGCGGTGCTGAGGATATCGAGGCGCTCTCCCGCCGCTACCTCGACCGGCCCTACCCCTGGTGGCACGCGGGCGAGGTGCGCGAGATCTTCTTCATCCAGCCCGACCGGGTCTTCGGCGACGACTTCTAAGGGCCGCGCATCTTTTCTGGGTGCCCGGCAGGGATCGAACCTACCGACCAGGCAGCCAGGGCCGGAAACACAGATGGCACTGTCAGCCACCGTCTCTGCAACTAACCGCTCCCAAGAGCACACAGATCAATCAGGCACCTCGAGTGCGCGAATCGTCCCTGGTGGTCGCCACCCAGCGTGAGGGTTATGAAGAAGCGAGGGCTCTAGTCCCAGCCGGGTGTTTCCTTACGCCGCTTCGCTCTCCAACACTCCCACCTGTCGCAGGAGGCGAGCCTCGTCGAAGCTACCCCAGAACTCGACCATCTTCCCATCGTCGAAACGGGCGATCCCGACTTCATGCGTCTCGACGGTTCGCCCTGTAGGGAGCATGCCAAATAGGTCGCCGGTGTGGGTGCCCCGCACGGTCTTCTGATGGGCCACCAGGTTGCCCTCTTCAAAGATCACGTCGATGGTCCATTCTGGTCCGGGATGCCGGCGAGAAAGCCCGAGAACCACTCTCGAAAGCCTTCCACCGTGCCCGGGGTGCCTGCGGGGAGTGGGTGATCCCTTTGTCACGGATGGCGAGAAGCTCTCGGATATCGCGAAGTTTCAGCCCGAGGCGCTGCGCTCCACGGATGAAACGGAGGCGCTCGACATCCTCCTCGCCGTAAGAGCAGTACCCGTTGGAACTACGGTCGGACAAGGGCAGCAGACCGACCCGCTCGTAATAGCGGATCGTGTCAGGCCGGACCCCGACTTCCGACGCCACTTGGGAGATAGTTGCAACCATGTGAGGAGCGTAAACCATGAACCATGGTCCAATGTCAAGCCCTCTCGGTCGAGGCCTGGATTCAAACTGACCCGCTACCCCCAGGCGGCGCGGTCCGGCTGAAGGTGTAGTGTCGGCGTTTGCCACGACGCGACAGAGGGAGAGGATATGGAGAGTCCAGCAGACTGGTCCTTCGGAACGACCATCCCGGCCAAGAACCTTGAGGCCACGAGGAAGTTCTACGAGGACGTCCTCAGGTGTGAGGTGGTGAGGGAGAGCCCAGCGGGAATCACGTACCGATCTGGGGACTCGTTCTTCGATCTTTACCCGACGCAATTTGCGGGCACTGCCCAGCACACCCTCGGCGGATTTCTTGTCGACGATGTTGAAGCTGCAGTGGCGGACCTTCGGGCCAGGGGTGTGCAGTTCGAGCAGTACGACATGCCTGGCCTCAAAACAGACGCCAACGGCATCGCCGAGTTGGAAGGAGAGAAGGGGGCTTGGTTTAAGGACCCTGAAGGCAACATATTGGCCGTCGGCCAACGCACAGCGATGGCGGGCTAGGAGCCTGCTAAGCCAAAAGCCACACGCACGCCGAATCGAACGGGCTGCATGCTATTGGGTTTGCCGAGATCCTAATTTGCACGCTGGGAAGCTTGGCAGCTCCGGAGTTGCAACCCATGGAGCTCATCTAAGGGTTTAGTGTCGTCCAATTCTCCGTAACCCGACTGGACGCCACCCCCGCAGTCCCGGACAACGACCCTCCGCAGTACCCGTACTCGGCCCGGCGAAAGCCCATCGGACGCGGCAGAATGGATCGTTGGTGTCGGCGTTCCAGCAGGAGGACTGATGGCAAGGAAGCAGGAGGCGCAGGAAGCACAGGTCTCTGAGGCACAGATTGCTGTTCACTGGCCCGAAGAGGACTACTACTACCCCCCAGCAAAGTTCATCGCCCAGGCGAACGCGGCCGACCCAGCAGTTTTCGAGCGATTCAGTGAGGAGCGGTTCCCCGAGTGCTTCAAGGAATACGCCGATCTGCTCAGCTGGGATGCTTATTGGCATACGACGTTGGACACCAGCAACCCGCCGTTCTGGAAGTGGTTTGTCGGCGGGCGACTGAACGCCTCTTACAACTGTGTCGATCGCCACCTAGCGACCAGCCGTAATAAGGCGGCTCTCATCTGGGTGCCCGAGCCGGAGACCGAAGACACCAAAGCGGTTACGTACCAGGAGCTCTACAAGCGGGTCAACGAGTTCGCCGCGGTTCTTCGCGACTTCTGCGGCGTGAAGGTCGGGGACCGGCTGACCTTTCACTTGCCGATGGTCCCCGAGCTACCCGTGTCCATGCTGGCCTGCGCTCGCCTTGGCGTCATTCACTCTGAGGTGTTCGGTGGGTTCAGCGGTGCAGCCTGCGGAGACCGGATCGCCGACTCGGGAAGCCACATCCTGGTGACGATCGACGGTTACTACCGCAACGGCATCCTGATCGACCACAAGGCCAAGGCCGATGAAGCGCTGGCTGCGGCCCGCGAACGGGGAATCGAGGTCGAAAAGGTGCTGGTCTGGCGGCGGCATCCCGGCGAGTACGCATCGAACAGCCCCATGGTCCCGGGGCGTGACTTCTTCGTCGACGAGGTCCTCCAGAACTACCACGGGAAAGTGGTCGAGCCGGTCTCGATGCCGGCCGAAGCCCCGCTGTTCCTCATGTACACGAGCGGCACCACGGCACGCCCCAAGGGATGCCAGCACAGCACCGGCGGCTATCTGGCCTACGTAGCCGGCACGTCGAAGTACTACCAGGACATCCATCCCGAGGACACCTATTGGTGCTTCGCCGATATCGGCTGGATCACCGGTCATTCCTACATCGTCTACGGACCACTGGCGCTGGGAACCACGAGCGTCATGTACGAGGGAGTGCCCACCTATCCGGACGCCGGCCGACCCTGGCGGATCGCTGAGCGGCTCGGGGTGAACATCTTCCATACCGCCCCCACCACAATCCGCATGCTGCGCAAGCTCGGTCCGGACGAACCAAAGAAGTACGACTACCACTTCAAGCACATGACCACCGTGGGCGAGCCGATCGAGCCCGATGTCTGGCGCTGGTACCACGATGTCGTCGGAAAGGGCGAAGCAGTGATCGTCGACACCTGGTGGCAGACCGAGAACGGTGGCTTCTTGGGTAGCACCCTGCCCGCCCTCAACCCGATGAAGCCCGGTAGCTGCGGCCCCGGGGTCCTCGGGATCTACCCCGTGATCTACGACGAGGAGCACAACGTGGTCGAGGCCGGAAGCGGCCGGGCTGGCAACATATGCATCCGCAACCCTTGGCCCGGCATCTTCCAGACGGTCTGGGGCCAGCCCGAGCGATTCGTGCAGATCTACTACGAGAAATATTGCCAGGACAAAAACAGCAAGGACTGGCGCGACTGGCCCTACTTGGCCGGGGACGGCGCGGTACAGGCGGCCGACGGTTATTTCCGGATCCTCGGCCGGATCGACGATGTGATCAACGTTGCCGGCCACCGGCTGGGGACCAAAGAGCTCGAGTCGGCAAGCATCACCGTCGAGGAGATCGCCGAAGCGGCGGCCGTCCCGGTGATGGACGAGCTTCGCGGCCGGGCCGTGGAGATGTACGTCTCGCTGAAGCCGGGGCTCACCCCCAGTAAGGACATTGAGGAGAAGGTGGCCAAAGCAATCGAGAAGCAGATCGGAAAGATCGCCCGACCGAAGAACGTCTGGATCGTCATGGACATGCCCAAGACCCGCTCGGGGAAGATCATGCGCCGGGTCATCGCAGGAATCTCCAACTTCGCCGAGGTCGGAGACACGACGACCCTGTCCAACCCCGAGGTCGTCGAGGACATCCGCCACCACGTCCAGAGTGAGAAGCTGGCCCGCGGCGAAGTTCCCCGCGAACTATCGGCGCAGGAAATGGAGGAGATCAAGGCGTTCGGTCGCGCCGAGTAGCCGGCTCAAACAACACTGGGAGACAGACTGCAAGCAGAGGCTGCGGAGAGCAATGGCTAACAACACATCTCACCCTGTGCCCAACCCCAGTGCCAACCATGGCTCGCGGCCGCGAGGCTGACGAGGAAGACGAGCGGGTGGCAGATCGAAAATGACGCAGCAGTACATAGCTGGTGAGTTGTCGCTATTACTGGGGCAGCTCCAAGCCGACATGACGAACGAGGCGTCGGTGGTGGGGGTTGCACACCTGCGTCGATGTGCCGAGACCGGGCCAGACTCGGCACTGGCCTCTGTTGCAGTGCGTGCCCTGGAAGTTGCCGACCGGGTGTGCTGGGACTCACTTACACGCGGAGACGGAGTGGCTTTCATCCGCCAGGCCGCGATCTGCTCTCGACTCTGGGAATTTGGCGTCTGCGCGGGTCTGCTCAAAGAGCGGTAGGTGCGCCAACGCCGACAAGGAACAGGAGCCGAGCCATGCCTGGGGTGGGCAGTTGGCTCGTCAGATTCGGCAGCCTGGGACGCGGCGTGGGGGTAGGGCAAATGATCGTCGCCGCACCCATCAGACCTATGAGTGCCCTGCTAGCTGAACCAATCGTCCAGGTGCCGAGGGTGGGTAGGACCCGCGGGGATTTAAGGCGACCACCAACCTCTGTGGGCCGATCGGTTTCTATGCCCGCCCCCCCGTCCGTGCACGGTTGACGGACCGTCGATCCCTGGTCCGTTCCTACGGAATCACTCGTGCTCGTGTTATCACGTACCCGGACGACAAGTGTCAACACGAGGCGACGATCCCGTCGGCTTTTCGGACCGGTTCTACGGCTCAGCGGCGGGATCGCGATAAGAGGTCCTATCTAGGCCTCCACTAAGCCTCGTGACAGCTCACAGACCCATCTCCCGCCGATGCAATCCTTTCAGCGATGAAAATCGGCGTCGCAAGTTTGTCAAGGGCCAACAGGATCTGCCCACGGGCGGTCAGTAGAACTGCCCGCTGGTGGCCATCTGAATTGCCCACTGATGGCCAGTAGAACTGCCCGGTCAGTT
>Ga0209341_10002223_pt1 | contig 18525 bp, 9 predicted proteins | sample RifCSP13_2_FD_184020 | JGI IMG/M metagenome (GOLD analysis project Ga0209341, IMG submission 184020) | Soil microbial communities from Rifle, Colorado - Rifle CSP2_sed 13_2 (SPAdes) (version 2) | ecosystem: Environmental > Terrestrial > Deep subsurface > Rock core/Sediment | place: Rifle... | reverse complement strand
AGCTGGCTAGTGGGTTATCCCTTACTTGGTAGTGCTCCCGGTCCATATGAGATCGAAAGGCGTCCCGGCATTTTCGAACCAGCGCTGGATCCGACTCGGGAAGAAGTCTACAAATTCCTGGATGGCTTTCTCGGAGAAATGGCTGCACTGTTCCCCGATGCGTACGTTCACATCGGTGGGGACGAAAATGAAGGCAAGCAGTGGGAACGAAACCCGAGGATCCAGGCGTTCATGAAACAGAAAGGAATTAAGGATAATCACGCTCTGCAGACCCACTTTAATCAACGAGTGCTGAAGATTCTCCGCAAGCACGGCAAAAAGATGATGGGCTGGGACGAAATCTTTCAGCCTGACCTTCCCAATGAGGTCGTCATCCATTCATGGCGAGGGCCATCATCTCTAGCCGAAGCTGCTAGGAAAGGTTTTAATAGTGTCCTTTCGGCGGGCTATTATATTGATCTCAGTTTTCCGACCTCGAACCATTACGCCATAGATCCGCTCCCTGCGGGCAGCGCCTTAACCAGCGCCGAAGCGGCCCACGTCCTCGGTGGCGAGGCAACCATGTGGAGTGAATGGGTCACTCCGGAGACCATCGATTCGCGCATTTGGCCTCGCACGGCTGCTATCGCTGAGAGGCTCTGGTCGCCTCGGAGCATTGTTGACGTAGATGATATGTACCGGCGCCTGGCTATCGTCAGCATTCAATTGGAGGAACTGGGACTGACCCATGAAAAGAACGTAAGGATGTTACTGCGGCGTTTGACGCAAGGCAGCGAAATCGGCCCTCTGCAAACCCTTGTCTCTGTCGTTGAGCCAGTAAAGGAATACAGACGTTACCAGATGCGGCCCCAAACGATGCTGAGCCCTCTCACGGGGCTAATCGATGCCGCCCGGCCGGACAGTGCAGCTGCCCGTAATTTTGAAGTGATGGTAGAAGGCTTCCTTTCAGATGCTCCTCGATTTCTACTACGGCGAGAGAATACCCGTGAAATGTTGGCCAGGTGGCGCGATGCTGGACTGGATCTTGAGGCGGTAATTGATCGGTCGCCGGCTCTGCACGAGGCAAGGCCACTCGCCAAAGACCTGAGGGAAATTGGCGGAGCGGGCCTGGAAGCGATGTCCTACCTGACTGCAGGCATTGCCCCGACCGCGGAGTGGCGAGACGCTAAACTCGCCCTCCTGGATGTGGCAGCAAAACCTAAAGCTGCTTTGGAGTTTGCAATAATTCCTTCTGTTCGCGAGTTAGTGATTGCAGCATCTGAGCTAGCGCGTCTTCAACAAACTACGCCCATGGAGTGGCGCAAGAGCGTTAAAGCCTTAGCATCCCTAGCACGACCCACTGGTAAATAATTTGAGCCATCCCCAGCCTGAGTGCGTAACGAATTGGAGCGCGGTGACTTGTCGCCGCACTCCAAATCTCCCTTCCTGAGACCGAATCTGCCAGCTTTAATCCTGTTAGCGCTGTGCTTCAGCACCCCTTCACATCGGCTCAATATTGTCAATCGTAATGAGACTAAAGTCGCGTCTAGCATTCTATGAAGCACCACAAGGTCGACAAGATCTAATTCAAGGAATTGATTCGTCGACGACGCTCATGTGAAGGACGCTCTGATAAGTCTCTGTAAGCGAATCAGAAGCTTTGTCACCAATCCAGTCGTAGAGACGCCAGGGGCTGTGGACGTCAAAGAATCAGCTCGAGCCGGCCAAGACCTCGAACGGTTAATTGAACTTAGCGGCAACATTCACAAGACTGCCGAGCGCCTCAAGAAGATGTAGCAGGCAACATTGAAGTAACCACTCAAATTAATCTGATATCCATCTGATCTGATTCGCATCCCAGAACTGATTTCCTGCAGTCGAGTGATTCCGTCGACGAGACGCTTTTTTGAGGCAGCGGGGGCGGCGGCAGACTGAGAGTAGCTCCCTTCCTGCCCAGAAGCCTGCCTTGCCCCCTTCCTTACCTCAGAGATTTCATGCCCTGAGGTTTTGGCTTGCCCCTTTACTAACCTGAAGCGACATCCTCGTCTGACCCCTACCTTATCCGCTTCCCATTGGCAAAGTCATCCGAGAACTCTTCTGCGCCAAGCAACTGTTTCCGTTAGCGGCCGCCGTTTGCCTTCACCTTCCAATTGCTCACCATCCGATAGTTTAGTTAGGGTTGCCGTCATTGGCATTTGGCCCGGCGCTGTTAAGAAGGCTGATGATGCGGAGTCTATTGTTACCACGAGCTGCGGTCTGTTTCCACTCGCCTCGCGGGAATTGAAGACCGTGTACGGGCTGCTTGTTTGCGGATTCTTCAAGGCAATGCTGACGGTAGGTTTGCCGGCATTTCTTTCCGCAATGACAAATGACGTTACGTCCCACTCGTAATATCGCCGGGTGGTATCCGTAATCGTTGTGTTTGCCAGTGCGGTTGTTCCAGAGGCTGGCCGGTTGCTCCACGTAATCTCGGTTTCCGACCAACTGCTACTACTGGAGAAAGCAGAGGTTGGTATGTTGCTACCGCTGTCAAGTCGTCCATAGAGTCGAAGTTTGGCGCTCGTTATTTTTCCTGAGCCAAGATTGCTCAGGCTGAACTTCAAATAAGATTCGAAAGAGCTAGTGTCACTGGAACTAGCACGTCTGGTTCGAAGTTCTGAGTTAGTTCCATAGTTACTTGATGCAGAAGTACTCTTCACCCGCGCGTCAGCAATCGCCGAGAGCGTCGTTTGAGATGGGGCCGGCGCCGGAGTTGGCGTTGGTGTCGGCGTCGGTGTTGGAGTTGGTGTTGGTGTTGGTGTTGGTGTTGGTGTTGGTGTTGGTGTTGAAGTTGGTGTTGGTGTTGGTGTTGGTGTTGGTGTCGGCGTGGGAGTAGGTGAAGCATCAATGGTGAATATTATTGTATTTGAGATACCGCCCTGATCAGGAGGATTCAAGACTGTAACGTCGGCATTTCCTGCAAGAGCAATGTCAGCATCGGAGATGGTAGCCATCAGTTGTCCATTGCTGAGCACGGTATTGCGCGCCGAACCATTCCACTGCACGACCGAGTTCGTTGTGAAACCGGTGCCGTTGACTGTCAGGGTAAATGCGGCGCCGCCTGCCGTGGTGCTCGTGGGTAAGAGCTCGGTAATAAATGGGGAAGAAGTCTCCGCGGGTTGCAGATCTATAACATTGGAGAGAATTTGGCCGTTGATACTGCCGGCCGCGATCAGATCAGTAGTGGAATTGAGATTCTGTTTAGTTGAGGTACTGTTGTTGGCCTTGACTCCGATGAAAAGACAAGCGGGTCCAAAGGAAGGGTTGTCCATGCTTGTATGTGAGAACATGCTCTGATCGATATGCGAGTCGACGTAAATTACATAGACTTCATTATTCTCAGTATCCAGTAACAGCGTCGGCCGGGTGGGTTCAGCGCTGGGGTCGGGGTTGACGAGGTATCCTTCTGGCCATTGCTTCACTTCCGCGGCAACGGGGCGCGCGTAAAGATGCAGGTTGCCATTCCCGGTTCCAGCAGCGTTGAGGTTACTGTCCTTTGCGACGAGAAAGATACGACCATCAGGGGCAGCCTTAATATTCATATGATCGTCGGCAACGCCGCCAGGGCTGAACGTACAACAGTCGATCTGCTCTTTTAGTGACCAGATAGTTTCGTTAGGTTCCTCATCAACGTGATAACGAAAGCCGTCTTCGCCCACCGCCTGATTGGACCATGCTACGCCAATCTTGTTCCCACCAAAGGCGACGATGGCCGCGATCTCGCCCGACGATGGAAGACCACTTGCGACTACATATCCTGCTGTATTCCAGACTGTGTGATCCGCAGTCGTAGACCAGATCACCTTGGCCAGGCCAGAACCCGTGTATGCGGCCCACAGTTTACCGTGATGGTCCTGCGCAAACGTGATAGCACTCGCGCTCGAGAGCGATAGATTCACCGGAAAACCAGACAATTGTGTGTAGGTTTGCGTCGCCGAGTTGTAGCTATACTTACGAAGGGTCGCCTGCGAACTGCTTTTGTAGATCAGAATGAATAAGTTGGTGCCATTCCAAAGCGTATCAGGTCTGCCGCCCGCACTGTCGATCAGGGCGCCCTTGACAAAGCTCGTTCCCGATCTCTTATAGAAATAGAGCCCGCTGTTTGCGAAAGCTCCCCACCATACTCCATTGATAATCCACATCTGCGACTTCACAGTGTTCAACTCTGTCGTCCCACTGATAGAGCTCGGTGCGGGCAACGTGGGGCATTGGGCGGCGACATCAAGACCAACGGAAGTCGTTGCGGAGGCTCGCTCCTGGGTACCCGCCCCGGCGCTAGCCTCACCTGAAAAGTGAGTTATCTCGGCAGCCAGGAGCGCGACACACGTTACAGCGAGAATTAAAACCCTTCTTCCCGTGCAAAGGGTTAATCTGGCGGGACAGTACATGGAAATTCCCTCCTCGTGCGGGGTGGATGCCTCACCTTTCGGAGTCAATTGGAGACGATCCGACGAGGGGGAAAGACTGGCGGGGTATTGTGCCTAAAAATCAGCAGTAAGCATTAATAGCCAAATGCCAAAGGAGCTCGAATTGAGACGTATGTACCGTGCCCCTTAGAAAGAGGCCATAGAAGGATACCGGATGAAAGTTAACGCCGTAGTTTGAAGAGATATAATAACTCAGAGTTGACTTCAAGTACAAGGAAAAAGATAGTACGGAGCGGTAGCCATCGCGCCGTCAAGCACTATCAGCACGCGGCTACCGATTGAAAATGGAGATCGTGATTTTAGAGTTCGGGAAAGTGGCTGAATACGAAAAATGTGGCGCGACGGCCTTTCCGGTCGTCGCGCCATCTTGCTGAGCGAAAACGAGCCCGCAGGAGTCCATCGAGCATCGAGCCCGTCCCACTCAGCTATCTAATTTTTTCGATAGGGCAAGAGATTCGCTACTCCGGTTCTGAACTCAGGAGAAAGGCATCCGGATTGTCCGCGGGCGGTGCCGGCGCAGGCCGGCAAAAACTAGCAGGGCGAGGCCGAACAAGAAGAGGGATGCTGATTCCAGCATGAGGGTAAGTGACGGCATTGCAGATGAAGCTGAAGTCGGAGTTGCACACTCGCCGCACGCATGAAAGGGGAAAAGCGGCACCGCTCCCAGAAGAAGCAGCGGCCACTTCGCTAGGGCATTGCCCGGCGGAGGGATTTCGCCACAGTCACAGATGGTGCCTTCAACTTCGCCTTCATCGATCACCGAAAGACTGCTTCCGCCAGCATCCGGGTCTACTGTCGTGCCGCGCAAGAGTGAATCCGGCGAGTTTTTTGAGCTGGCTGAGGCCGCCTTTCCTTTCGCGCGATCTGAGGACTGCTGGAAGACGTTTGTGTGCGGGGCTGCGTATTGCGAGACAGCGTTAAGCTGGAGCCTGGGAGGATTGTGTCCGCTGACAATGACCTGCACTACTTCCCGGATTGCAATCGGAGTAGCGTAAATCGGCGTACTGCCAACCAGAATGGTAATTAGTATTGCCCCGCAGACGCGATAGACCCTGTTTCCCATAATGCTCGCACCATGGGCCCCAAAAAGGAGTCCAATACCTTTCCTGCTAGCATGCTAGGCGTTAGGCTGAAAAGAGTCCTGCGCGAAATTCGCTAAATTCGCGCATTTCGAGAGTGTTTTGGCGAGCGGCCAAAACATTGACGTGAGGTGTGGCCAGGTAATTGGGCGTCGCGTCCTGCACGGGGAATAATGTGCGAAGCGCCAGGGAGAAGGCTGTCAACCAAAAGCGGAGGCGAATTGTCTATGTTCGCAGACTGGCATAGTCGACGGCGGGTGCGCTGTAAGATAGAGACAGTCCTTCCACTTCTGGTCGAGCAAAGCGATAGGTTTGTTCGTGAAACAGCGGGAGCAACAAGCATTCGCGCGCAATAAGTTCCTCAATCTGGCGGTATATCCCATGTCGCGCGGTTGGAGATGTCTCGGCGCGTCCTCGCTCGATAAGGCGGTCGAGTTCAGGTGAACCGCACAATTGACCCAACAAGCCCTCTTTCGACGCCAGTATCGTTGCGAATGTATCCGGGTCAGGATAGTCCGCAGCCCACCGCCCAACTACCAGGTCGACGTTCGCCTTGCCGCAGAAATCAAGCCATTCTTCCATTGTCTTGTTGACAACTCGCAACTTGACTCGCTGCTCGCGCAAGCTGTTAGCAAATGCCCGCGACATCGCGGCGAATTCACCAAAGAAGACTGGATTGAGCACGGCCGACAACTCAACCTCTGCCGAGCGCTGCTCTGGTAACGGTGGCAAACCAGTGGAAGTTCGCGGCGTAAGTGACGAATCATGGCCCAACAAGCCCGGGGGAATCAGTCCTTGTGCGGGAACAGCCAAACGCCCGAGAGTTTGGCGCACAAGGCCGGGAACGTCGATGGAACGCGCTAGCGACTGGCGCAAACTCTTATCGCTCAGCGGACCACGATGCGTATTGAAGGCTGCGTAATATGTTATCAATCGAGGACTCTCGCGGTAACCTGAGGCAAATTCAGGCTCGCGACGCAGAGCCTCAGCATCAGCCGGCAACAAATCTGAAGCCACGGAAAACCGACCAGCGCGAAATTCTGACAGAATTTCGGCAGGCGCAACTCCGAAGCTGAACACCAAACTCTCGCTCTTTGGATATCCTTTCCGCCAATAGTTTTTGTTACGCTCCAGTTCGAGCCTGTGGCCGCGTGTGAATTTGACTACGCGGAAAGGCCCGGTACCCACGCAACCCTCTTGCCAATTCCCTTCAAACTGCTCGCTTCCTTCCGGAACAATTGCCGCGGCGCTATAAGAGAGCATGGCGGGAAAAAATGAGATGGGCTCTTCAAGCTCAATAGTGAAATCGTGCGCCGATTGAATGCGAAACCCTGTGAGATCTCGCGCCTCGCCATTAAGCAGCTCACGCGCGCCTCGGATGTTGGTATAGAACATGCGACTGATACTTGCCGGATTCGATAAAAACCTCTCGAACGAATAACGGACATCGCGAGCCGTCAATCTGCGCCCATCATGAAAACGGACGTTATCTCGAAGCCGAAACCGGTAACGCCGCCCACCCTCTTCCATGCGAAACTCAGCGGCGAGCCAGGGGACAATTCTGGCTCCTACCTCGACAGTCAAGCTTTCGAATATGTTGGGCAGGACTTCACCATCTTCGACAGTAGCGGCTAGTGAGGGATCGATACTCTGAATGACGCCGGTCACTGGGACGTGGATAATTCCAGTTCCCGTGCGAAGCGGCGCATCGCCAGCCGCTGCCGACGATTCCAGCAAGCCAAGCTCAGCATAATTCACAAACGGAGCACCACTGCGCAGCCTCAATCCTCGAACCTTTGAATTAGCCAACCTGTAGTCTATGTCATGAAACAGGGGGAGAACCGTCGCGCTTTCGAAAAGATAGTTCTCATACTTTCGATAAAGGGAGGCTCTTACATTTGGTCGGCTTTCCGTGCGCGCTTCGGCGAGAATCTGGTCTCCGTCAGAAGCAGATATGTAGCTACGGAATTGACCGACGCGGGAATGAAACAGCCCGTGAGTAAAATCATCCGGATCGTCGTAGTCCGCATTCCAGCGACCAATAAAGAGATCCAGCCCCGCACTCTGCTGAAACGATTCCAGGTAAGGAGCCATCGTAGAGGTGACATTTTCAACCTGAACTCCCAGTTCGGCCCAGATCGCAGACAGAGCAGTAAGCAATGACTTGTACCGATCCTGGAACAGCGGATGGACTGCGGCCTTAAGGTGAATCTCTCCGGAGATCCCGGCTGAACGCAGCAACTCCTGGGCCTGCTCGCGCGACAAAGCAGTTCTTCGCTTACCGGGATCATGACCGAGCATTCCTGGGGGAATCACACAGACGGCAGGCTGCGCAAACCGTCCCAACGTCTGCCACACGAGATCATGGGTACGCACAACTCCGGAAAGGGCCTGCCGCACCCTCAAATCGGTGGCAGCGGAATTGCCCATCGTATTGAACAGTACGAAGTAAGTAGTTTTCCGCGGAACTTCCACCAGGCCACCGCGGAATCTCGGATCACGAAGGAAATCGTCCAGATCCTGGGGCCCCAAATCGCGCGCCAGGTCGATATCTCCCGAGCGAAGGCCTGCGGCGATGGCTTTCGCGCTCAAACCCGGCCGGAATTCGATGGCATCGAGAGCTGCCGCGGCACCCTTCCAATAATCTTCGTTCCGCTCAAGAAGGATCCGGTCAGGAGCATAGGAGGCGAATCGGAAAGGACCGGTTCCCAATGCAATGTCGCCGTCCGCACCTGACCTTGTCAGCGCTGTTTTGTAATCGGTAAGCAATGCGGGATAGATTGATAGTGGTTGCAGAAGTTGAATCTCTAGCTTCTGCTCTGAATGGACCACAATGCCACTAACTTCTCTAGCCTGGCCTTGCGAGAATTCTGTCACGCCGCGAATCGCTGCAAACGCAGCTGGCATTTCCCGGGCCACCAGACCTATGCTGCGTTCGAATGAACGCTTGACGTCCTCTGCGGTAAGGTGGTGTCCGTCCTGGAAAGCCACGCGCGAGCGAATTGTAAGAAGCAGTGATGTTCCTTCGCCGGCAAACTCCCATCTCTCGCATAGAGCTGGCATCAGATTCCCTTCTGGATCCAACGTGAGCAGCGGTTCGAAAACGTTTGCGAGTATCTCCTGCTCCTCAACCAACTCCATATTCACTGGCTCTACGACTTCAACCGGCGTGGCCAGCGCAACCACAAGCTTGCCACCACGGGGAATCTCCTCCTGCGCCTCGCTTCCTTTACCTGTTGGAGCAAGATTCTCAGCCTGCTCCAGGTATTCGTTGGCTTTTTCGTACACCCCTCGTAGGTTTGCGAGCGTCGCCGCCAAAGAAAGCAGATGTCGTAAACTCTCGTTCTCGCCGGAGTTCTGCGCCGCCTCAATTCCCTTATTTACCCAGCGAGTCGTTTCCTCCACGCGGCGGGCTTGCCAGGCAGTTTCGGCAGCAAATAGGAGCGGCTTAACACTGAGCGCGGGCTGATTTTCGCTCTCGAATATCCTGATGGCCGCCTCCGCCTCTTTTAGCGCCCCATCAATATCACCCGTCATCTGATGCGCCTGAGCCAGCAACATTCGGGCTTCACCTTCCGCCAGGGGATCCCCTTCCCATTCTTCATCGAGAAAGTCGAGTGCCGTCTTTGCCGCTCGAAACGCATCTTCGGCACTGAAAGCATCCAACGCATTTCTCGCCAGGCGAAGGGCATACTCCACGGTCTTGTCAGGCACATCCCCTTGAGAGAAGTGATGGACCAACTGCGGATAAATGCGCTCCAGACGGCCGCTGTGCCGCTTCTCAATCTGCTCTGCATACTTGCGATGTAAAGACCGGCGCTTACGTCGCGGAACGCCACTGTATAGAACGTCGCGAACAACCCCGCTGGAAAACGTCAACCGATCACCGCGCGACTCGCGCTCTTCCTCGACGAGTCCATCCTCGATCAAATGATCAATAGCTTCCTCAACATCCTTGCCTTCCGCGAGCGTTCGCAGCTCGCGAAAATCAAATGCTCTACCGATGACGGATGCGATAGATAGGATTTCGCGCAGGTTATCCGGCAGACGTTCAATCCGTTTCTCTACGGCTTGCTGAATGGTTGCCGGCAGATCGCCAGTTGAAAGATCAGTGGCTCCAGTAAGCACCCAGGCACCCGTTTGATCTTTGGAGATGCCGCCGGAGTCAAGCAGGGAACGGACCAGCTCCTTAGTGAAAAATGGGTTCCCTTCAGTGGCTTCGTAAAGCCGTTCTACCAATGTGTCGGAAAGCTTGGGACCTCCAATAAGTGTTTCGAGAAAGTGGCGATGTTCGGAAGCCGAAAACGGTCCCAGAGCGATCGTTGTAAACCGGCGATCTCCGCGGAACGTATCCAGCATACGGCTGAGCGGGTGCCGCTGGTCTACATCAGTAGAGCGATAGGTGACAGCGATCAGGGTTGGTGTTGGTCCTAAACGTCGGACGATGTACTGCAGCGCCTCGATGGAAATCTCAGCGGCGTGAAGATCCTCTAGTAGCAGGATCAACGGCTTACCACCGGCAAGCCGAGTGAGCGTGCGTGCTAACAGTTCAAAGATGTGTGTGCGATTGTCCGGGCCTTGTGTTACGACAGGTTGTGAGACCTTCGACTCGCCTGTCAGCGCGGAGCGAATCTCGCTGATCTCTGTGAGCATCGGAAATAACGACAACAGGTCGGGAGCAATATCTGCAAGTTCGATTGATCCGCTACCTGAGCTCGGTGCTTCTTTTAGCCGGAAGTACTCCTGAATCGCCTCGCAAAAACCCTGGTATGGAAAAGCTCCATCTTTCTCGATTGATCGCCCATGAAGGACCAGAAGCTTGCGGGCCTTTGCCAGATGCTCGATCTCGTCGAGTAGCCTGGTCTTGCCGGAACCAGGCTCACCTGAGACCACCACAAACTGACACTCTCCGCTGATAGCAGCATTAAGTCGCTTCTGCAGCTCGGCTAGCTCCTTCTCCCGCCCTATGAAAGGGGAAAGAGCTACGCGAGGAAGCATCATGGTTTTTGTCATTATTACAGACTTCGTGAGGTCACTATGATTCAATCGCGTTTGGCAACGGCGCAGAGATTCCGCGACCTCGGTGGCTCGCTGTGGTCTCTTCGCAGGCTCCTTCGCAATACAGGCAAGAATCGCGGTCTCGAGATCCTCGTTGATATCGGCCCCGAGTGAACGCGGCGGCTGAGGAATCTCATGAACGATGCGATAAAGAATTGACTGAAGCTCACCTAAGAACGGAGGCTCACCCGTTAGACATTCGTAGAGAACAGTACCCAGCGAGTATATGTCGGAGCGGTGATCGATGCCGCTGGCAGCAACCTGCTCCGGGCTCATGTAAGCGAGCGTCCCCGCGATGGTTCCGGTCTTAGTGATCCTGCTTTCGGCAGCGCCCCTGGCAAGGCCGAAATCCATAACTCGAACCCTGATCTTGCCGCCCTCCTCACGCGTCACCATGATGTTTTCGGGTTTGATGTCGCGGTGAATCACTCCTCGTGAGTGGCTGTATTCGAGCGCTTCAGCGATCTGAATACCGATATCCAGGACTTCACCGAGAGTGAGTGCGGCTTCGCGCTCGAACCAGCGCAAGTTTGTGCCCTGTACAACGGGCATAACGAAAAACAGCGAGCCCTCGTGTTTGCCAAAGTCAAAGATTGGCACGACCGCCGGGTGGTCCATTTGGGCAACGAGCTGGGCTTCTCGCTGAAAGCGCTGCTCAGTTTCCGGAGTAAGCAGGGTCGGCGGAATGAGCTTAATGGCAACCTCGCGGTTAAGCAGGGGATCGAGTGCGCGATAGACCACACCCATACCACCACGCCCCAGTTCCGAAAGTATTTGGTATCGATTAGAGAGGGTTTGTTCGATCATTTTCGCTGATGCTAAGCAACTGTTCACTTCTGTCCGGGCACCCTGAAGATTATGGAACGTGTCACGAGCGCGCGTGACTTATCCGGTTCAATCAAGCTAGTGAAGAGATCACCAATTGCAGCTCGCTCCTCTTCTGAACGGCGTCCGCGGTCAGCAGCAAATGCCGCGACCACCTTGTCCGCTGCTGCCAGATTTGATGTCGCAGTCCAGCTGAAGTGAGTGAACTCTCCTTCAGTCTTCACTTCTTCCGCGCTTAGTCCATAGGCCAATATGGTGCCATCGGCGAGTAGTTTATCCAGGACGGGCTTGTTGTACTTCTCCCATGTCCTTCGATACTCAGCGCCTTTGCCCGGTTTCACTTTTACAAAGTTGTATCGCGTGGTAGGCAGCAATCCTGCCGGGCTGGCCGCTGACGTGTAACCAAAAACCAGATCGCGTATCAGCCAGTCGCGGGTCTTGCTCGCATCAAAGACCTCCCGAGCGCGCTGGGCCGTCGTCATCGCGGGCTTTTGCCGATTTCGAGTTGCATCGGCGGCTGCTTTAGCCTCATCTTCGGCCAGTTTCGCAAGCTGCGCCTCCATGGCATTCAGGACCTTCTCCACGCCCGCCCAGTTTTCCACGGAAAACCAGATCAGGTGAGTCGTCCCGCCAGGATACCTTAGGACGGGAACTTCAATGCCCCAGGCCATTATGACTCCTTCTGCCATAAGTTTGTCGCGAACGGGCTGCCCTACAGTCTTAACCAGAGTCATGAAATCCTCTTCCTTACCAGGATTCACTCTGTAATCGTAGTAAAAGGTGAGTGATTGGGGCTGCGGCTGTGCTTGTTGGCCAGCCACAACATAACAGAACAAGAGAATTGTTAGGGGAACCAGAATTCGTTTGCGCATTGTGTCTCCTGTGAGCCGGGATGAACCGGCCCGGTTTAGGGGGATCGGACTCAGAGGCTAAGGCCTAGCAAACCAGAATGGCTGCAGTAAGCTCTCAGCTTTGATGCTTTGATAGTCCCGACCTCTGAGAGTTGTCGATTTCGGCAGCTGCGAATAAGACTTGGCGTCAGCTGCGACATCGAAGGAAATTTTGCGATCATAAATTCGGCAGCCCAGACGTCTCCGACACCTTAAGCGGCAACACTCTTGGCGGTTCCGGTGTGAAGTCTTCGCCAGGATTGATGAACCTGTTTTGCTCAAAGCTATACTGCTTGTCATACAACTGCTTATAGCGGCCACCAGCAGCCAACAGTTGTTCATGCGTTCCGCGCTCGACGATCTCGCCACCTTCCAGCACCAGAATCTGATCGGCGCTGCGAATGGTAGAAAGACGATGGGCAATGACAAAGGTTGTGCGGCCCCGCCGCAGCGACTGCAATCCATCCTGAATCATTGCTTCGCTCTCGCTATCGAGACTTGAAGTTGCCTCATCCAGGATCAGAATCTTCGGTTCTGCCAGAATTGCGCGAGCAATAGCCACGCGCTGCCTCTGACCACCCGACAACTTCACGCCGCGTTCGCCCACGACTGTATCGTAGCCGTCGGCAAAACCGTTAACGAACTCCTCGCAGTGTGCAATGCGGCCGGCTCGCATGATCTCCTCTCGTGTGGCATGTGGGTGAGAGAAGCTGATGTTCTCAGCGATTGTGCCATCGAAAAGAAAGTTGTCCTGTAGGACAACACCGAGCTGGTTCCGATAGTCTCTTAGACGGATTGAAGCGAGATCACAATCGTCAACCAATACTTTGCCGGAGACGGGTCGATTGAAGGCCATGACCAGACTGATCAATGTGGACTTGCCCGATCCACTCGACCCTACCAACGCAGTTGTGGATCCCGCTGCGGCGGTAAAGGAGACGTGCTTTAAGACAGGCACATCGTTGTTGTATTCAAAACTGACATCGTGAAAAGCAACCTCGCCAATAATCTCCAGACTCGGTTGTCGACGAGTGTCGTCCTCATCTTCAGTAGCTAGACGCTTGATTTCGCGTATACGATCAAGGCCGGCAAACGCTTCGGTGATCTGCGTGCCGATCGAGGCAATCTCAACCAGTGGCGCAGCCACCAACGCAGTAAAGAAAATGTACATGAAGAATTCGCCGAGCGTCATTTGACCGGAGAGGATGTCGCGGCCACCGAGGAGAATCAATATCACGCCGATAACCCCGACAATGACGGTAGAAAAAGCCGTGACACCGGAAACCGCCGTCATTGACTTCGCGACGTTGCGAAAGAGCCGGTGCGCGCCGCGGGCAAAAACCAGTTCTTCACGCTTCTCAGCGGCATAGGCTTTGACGATGCGAATGCCACCCAAAGACTCAGTCAAACGCCCCGTTACCTCGGCATTTATTTGACCGCGTTCGCGGAAAAGTGGTCGGAGCTTTTTGAAAGCCAAAGCCATGCAACCGCCAAACGCGGCAAGAGCAAAAAGAGTCACGAAAGTCAGCCGCCAGCTCAAATAGAAGAGCACGCACAGCGCAATCATCGCGGTAAAGAGGCCGCCCACCAGTTGTACCAGGCCGGTGCCGACGAGATTCCGGATGCCCTCAGCGTCGGTCATGATGCGCGAGATGAGCACGCCGGTCTGCGTCGAATCAAAATATCTGATGGGCAGACGCTCCACGTGTTGCTGCACGCTCTTGCGCATCTCTGTAATGGCACGCTGTGCGGCCACACCTAATACCTGCGAAAGAGAGAAGGAGGTCAGCGCCTGCACAATAGTCGCCGCTCCTGCCGCCAGCGCCAAAGGGAGCAGCAACTCGGTCTTGTGTTTGAGGATTATGTCATCGACGAGGTACTTGGAACTGGCTGGTAGGACAAGGCCGACGAGGCGGCTGACGACCATGAGGAGCATGCCAAGAGCTAGTCGATAACGATGTGCCCAAATGAGCTCACGCGCATCCCGCCAGGCTGCAGCAGGCGTGATTCCCTTTTTCTCTTGCTTGTTAGTGGCCGCGTTCACTCTTTCTGGAGGTTACACAGATTAACAACGTTTATGCAAAGGATAAGCAAGCATGCGCGTCTTGCTCCCGATTGCTTCCTCATACTGAAGCCATAGTAAACTCAAAACGCTTGTCATCTAGCAAGGTTTCTAATAGGGCAATTCGCCGCTTGACATTTTAGGCTCTAGAGGACAGAGTCACGCATCACTTCTGTAACTGTTTGGCCAAGTCATCTCATGTTGTCGGGCCATAGACTGCACATGAAGCAACAAGACATTTTTCTGCCCCTGAAAGGAGAAACTGATGCCCTATTACCTACAGCAAGTTGCATATTCGACAGAAGGTTGGGAGGCCCTGGTAGACAAACCGCAAAACCGCATCGACGCAGTCCGCCCAGCGATTGAAAAGCTTGGTGGAAAGATCGAGAGCGCCTGGTTCGCATTTGGGGAATACGACGTCGTATTAATTCTTCAAATGCCGACAAACGTAGACGCGTCAGCGATTGCCATGGCGTTTGCGGCGGGTGGTGCTTGTCGAAACGTTAAGACCACACCATTGCTGACTATTGACGAGGGTGTTAAAGCGATGGAGAAGGCAGCGGGGGCCGGCTATCGTGCTGCGACAGCGACTAAGTAACGACTAAAGCAAGTAGCAGAACTGAGACCCCAGAGCTCTGGGAGCGCAAACATCCGTGTCTGCTTTTCGGTGCAAAGCTTGTTAGCCGAGGCAGCAGGATGCCTGTGCTCCCCGGGGCTGTATTCTTGTAGCGGTCAGACTACGCACGTCTTAGCGGTTTGAATTTTGGAGCGGGCGACGGGACTCGAACCCGCAACCCTTAGCTTGGGAAGCTAATGCGCTACCATTGCGCCACACCCGCTCGCGGAAATACTGCGGAAAAATGAAGAAACTGAGATGGTTTTAACGCGCTTTGGCATGAGCCTCCGGATCTGCCCCCGGGTTGGAAGAAACTTGCCCCCTCTCTGCCCCTGGGGGTTTTGTGGATGACTATGTCCATTGCCGGCATTATATATAAAGGTAAGACGAAGATGAAAAGGGCGATCCAGGCAGATCGCAGCCAGATAACGCTGCTGTTCACTGACGGCGAGCGACCACCATCCAAGCGGCGAGGCTAAATGAATTGTTGAGAAGCATGCTATCGAGCCGTCCGGTGAAACAGCTTATGCCCCGCCCCGAGAAATCACCTCTTAGGGCGAAACCGCATGTCTGAGATCAACGGTGATTTCTTACTCCCCACAAGCAAAATTGAGTTTCCGCTGGATAGCTGAGGTTTGCCGCCGTCCGATTAACCTTGCCTTGATAGTTACCTGCTGCAAGAAGGACTGTATAGCCAAACTGGAAGACGCTCCGCTTTACCCATATGCTTTTGGGCCCTAAATGGTGAAAGCCCTAGCGCCGCGCAGAGGCCGATAAAAAATAAAGTCTTCATGGATCATAAAGAGCGGAGAACGTTGCGCTTAAGCGGCTCGCCCACTCAACTTTCCAAAGAAGCCCGCTCCCGGCGCGTCCGCTTCAAGCGCTCGTTGGAATGCGATCATCCAGTAAAACCATTCTTATAGGGCAGCCCACCTTTACCCTTTTTGAAATCGAAGATAATGCGGCCAGTTATCTTCCTCGTTGTATCGCTTCTTTCAAACTTGCCAGCTTCTCCAGAGCGGTATTCGGTAGGCTCTCAGCATTGATTGGAATACTTAGGTCAGTGAATCTCGAGGTCAGGAAGGGCGGCTTGCCCCCGCTCAAGGTGCATTAAATTCAACGCGCGCAAAACCAGACAAGCAATCCAACGTTGCGCTTCAGCGGCTCGCCCACGCAACTTCGAATAAAGGCCACTCACCGGCGAGTCCGCTGCAAGCGCTTGTTGAACTAAATCCGCCTGCGGGCGGATAGATAAAAACTTACGAGCAAGCACTGACGGTTTCGCATTTCCCTTTAAACAGTCCATAGCCCAGTATCCCTTCCGGGGAGGACCATGGTGTCTCTCGGCAAAAGAAGCCACCGTTTTTCCCCTCCCCGGAAGGAGATACTGTATGACACCGTTACGTCAACGGATGCTTGAGGATATGCAATTGCGAGGACTCTCGGCAAGAACTCAGGAGGCTTACGCGCGGGCCGTGTGGCAACTAGCCCAACATTATCGTCGTAGCCCGGAGCAACTCGGCAATGAAGAGCTGCGCCAGTACTTTCTCTATCTGACTAACGAGAAGAAGATTGCCCGGCCCACCGCCACCATCGCGCTCTGTGGGATTAAGTTCTTCTATGAGCAAACACTGAAGCAGCCCTGGCCCACACTGCGCTTCGTGCGGCCGCCACGCGAGTGGAAGTTGCCCGTGGTGCTGAGCCGGAAAGAGGTGCGGCAGATTCTGGGGGCCGTAAGGATCCCGGTCTATCAGGTCTGTCTGAAGACGATCTATGCCTGCGGCTTGCGCTTGTTAGAAGGCACCCATTTGCAGGTGGCGGATGTGGACAGTGCTCGGATGGCCTTGCACATCCATGGCAAGGGGAAGCAAGACCGCTACGTGCCCTTGCCGCAGTCGACGTTGAAACTGCTGCGCGCTCACTGGCGCACCCATCGCTCACCGCTATGGTTGTTTCCCGCACCCACGCGCCACGGGCTGGCACATAGTCTGGCCCATGATGGTGGCCCGGTCACGCGCAGTAGTCTGCAGAGTGCCTTCCGCGCGGCGCTCAAACGCAGTGGCCTGGCCAAGCGGGCGCATGTGCACACGCTGCGTCATAGTTGGGCCACGCATCTGCTGGAGGCCGGCGTTAACCTGCGTCTGATTCAGGAGTGGCTGGGCCATAATTCACCCGCCACCACCAGCGTCTATACCCATCTGACCGCCAAAGCCGAAGCACTCGGTACCCAAGCCATCGACCAGCTCATGAGCGACTTATGAGTTGATCATGATTGAAGTGGCCGAGATCTTTCGGCTGCATGGCCCTGCTTACCGTGCCCAGTTCGGCAGCCGCATGCTGCCCTCACACCGGCGGGCTGCACCGCCGCGGCATTCTTGCGCCAGGTGTTGCCGTTGTCGTTCGAGACCGATGAGCCGATCTCCGTCAGCGGCCCTTCGAGGTCGGTGAAATAGACGTTGCCCTGATCGTCCACCGCGACGTCGGTGTCGCCTCCGCCCGGCGGCTCGTCCGGGCGCGTACCAATCGTGCTCACGAGATGGAACTTCTTTCCGTCGTTGGTGGACCGGTGGATGAAGGACATGTTGGCACTGAATCCCCACGGTCCGGATTCCCAGAGGTTCCCGTCGGCGTCGATCTTCACAAGCGGCTCGCCCTCGGTTCTCTGCGGATCGACGACCGTCGCGGGTGCGAAGCGGGCGTTCCAGCTCTGGAAGTTCGGAATCGGATACACGGTGACCGGATTGGTCGCCGAGCCGGGCGGGGTGATGGGCGGAAGCGGGAGCTCCGACACATCGTCTTCGTCCCGGCGCCGATAGTGAACTCGAACGGTGCTCCGCAGCGCGGCGCCGTGTACTGCCCCGCAAAGCTGTAGGCATTGTTGTCGGCGAACAGCTCGCCGGGAATTGACAGCAGCAGCGCGAACGGCGCGAGCAGGGTGAGCACTAAGGCCAAGACGAAGGTGATTGCACGCTTATTGGACCACAGTACTGTGTACGCAAATCGCAGGACATGGCAGACCGATACAAGACAAGGCTCTTTCAATTCCTTTCCTATCCAGCCTCTCGTTTTCCACAGCGCCGATGGATTCACATTGCTTTAGACTGAGACCAGGTGCCCTCCTCCATCAGCCGAAGCCTTGCGGCGAACTTGACGATTTGCGCCCAATGCATTCGCCAAATCAGGAAAAGGGACCTTTCACTGCGACGCTAAAGGTACTGCCACCTAGATCAGAGGGTTCAAGAGTGGGTGCTCTTAACTAGCGATCTGTCGAGTTGTTAAACGAATTTGCAATCCTCAAGAATTCCTCAAGAATTTCTCAACCTCGACAAATATACTGTTAAGCGTGCTACCAGAGCGACGCGCATCCGACTCCTCGAAAGAATTCTTTGCGGTTCTTCCACCCCTTAATAAGGAGACCTGTCATGTCCCAGAAGCTATCAAAAACGAGCTTTAGTTCAGCGAGACTTCGGCTGCGACTTGGACTAGTTGCGGTGCTTTGCACGTTTGCTGGCACATTGGCCCTGTTTGTTGGGCCGACCACTTATAGCTC
>Ga0209341_10002220_pt1 | contig 18544 bp, 16 predicted proteins | sample RifCSP13_2_FD_184020 | JGI IMG/M metagenome (GOLD analysis project Ga0209341, IMG submission 184020) | Soil microbial communities from Rifle, Colorado - Rifle CSP2_sed 13_2 (SPAdes) (version 2) | ecosystem: Environmental > Terrestrial > Deep subsurface > Rock core/Sediment | place: Rifle... | reverse complement strand
CCATGTGATGGAGCGTCCGTTGGTCGCCGCCAATCGGACCCTGCCACCTCTCCAGGTGACCGGCCGGAAGATCAAGGAGGCCGGTCCGGGCCCGCTACGGGACGCCGCCCGGTTGCACCAGGCGCTGTACGAGGAGCAACAGCGGTGGATGAAGGAGCTGCCCCCCGACGTGCAGCTTCCGTACCTGTTCGGGCTCCACACCCCTCCGGAAGTGGCCGCGCGACTGGCCGATGTGTGGGGAGAGGGATGATGTCCAGCGTGCTCCTCGTCACGGGTGGAGGTGGTGTCGGCAAGACCACCCTGTCGGCGGCTCTCGCCGTCACTGCGGCGCGCAACGGAGTTCGCACCCTCGTGGTTACCGTCGATCCCGCCCGACGGCTGGCAACCGCGCTGGGTCTCAAGCATCTCGGCTCCGAGCCGAGCCCTCACGATGACGAGGCCAACCTGTGGGCGGCGATGCTCGACGCCTCGGCGTCCTGGAAGGCGATAGCCCGCCGCCATGCCTCGGCCGACGTGGCAAGCCGGCTGGTTGACAACCCGTTCTTTGAAGCCGCCGCACAGCATTTCCCGGCCAGCCAATCGTATGCCTCGGCAGAGGAGATGGCGAACTTCGTTGAGGCCCGGGCGTGGGATCTGGTCGTGGTGGACACACCCCCATCGGCCGGCGGCATCGAGTTCTTCTCCGCCCCGGCCGAGATGCGCGACCTGGTAGGAGGCCGTCTCTTGCGCTGGCTGACCGGCGGAGGCCTTCCGGGGCGCCGGGCCCTCTTCCGGCTCACCGCCCGGCCCGCCCTGCGGGTAGCCGGGACGGTGCTCGGGTCCGATCTGTTGGAGCGAGTCGCTGAGTTTCTCATGGACTTGCGCACCACTTACGACGGTTTGGCTCGCCGAGCGGCTCAGATCGAAGAGCATTTTCGGGAGGCCCGCACGGTGGTGATAGCCACCGCCGATCCGGCTCCGCTGCGCGAAGCGGCCCGCTTCTACCGTGACCTCCCGGACATGGTTCCTCGACCGGATGCCGTGGTGTTCAACCGCGTCCTGCCGGCGGATTGGCACAACCCGGAACCGCCGGCCGACGGCGCTCTGGTTGACAATCTCGTGCGGTGGGGAGCCGAAGCGCACCGGCAGACCGAGGTCCGACAGGAATTCGCGGCACTGTGGAAGACGGAGGTCGCCACCGTACCGTGGCGCCCCAAGACTCCTACCAGCCTGGACGACCTGGCCGCCCTGATCACAGATGCGCATGGTCTGCCCCTGGAGCGCCTGGGAGTCGCGCTCCGGTGACCCTCTCCCGGCGAAAGAAGTGAGCAAGCTAAGGGGTGCGACCGGTTCCACCGACCATTCTTGTTCGACCGGTCGGCTCAGACGACTGCCTTTTGGCCCAGCAACTCCCGCAGCTCGGCGTACAACGCACTGCGCGGCTCGACCCGATGCTCATCTGACAACTTCCACACCTTGTGCCCCGCCGCCGAGGTCATGTGCAGGTAGACCGGAGCCGTACCGGGGTGGTTGACGAGGATCTCTTTCAATCGCTCGACCATGTTCGGTGACAGCAAGGTGGCAGGCACCTCTAACCGTACGGCCGCATCACCTCGCAACTCGGGTTCTCGAACCGCTTGGGCGATGACCTTCACTTCGTCGCCGCGGTTGTCGACCCGGCCGGTGATGATCACGATGGCGTCCTCGCGGATCATTGCCCCGGTTTCCATGACGACCTTCGGAAAGGCAACCACCTCGACCGAGCCCTCGAGATCCTCGACCTGGAAGAAAAGCATGGGATCGCCCTTGCGGGTGAAACGCCGGGTGATGGAACCGACCAGACCCCCGATGGTCGCCGATGAGCCGTCCGATTGCTCGGCCAGCGCCGGGATGCTCGTCGTAACGGCCTGCCGCAGAGCATGCTCTACCCCGAAAAGGGGATGATCCGACACGTAGAGACCGAGCATCTCTTTTTCGAAAGCGAGTCGGGTTCGTTTGTCCCAGCTCAGCTCCGGAATGGCGATGCGCTCGGTCTCCTCGCCGCCGCTCTCCGCCCCGAACAGGCTGTACTGACCCATGTCTTCATTCCGCCTCCGGTTGAGGGCTGCATCGAGGATCTGCTCGTACACGAGCAGGAGACCCCGGCGAACCGGCGCAACTGAATCGAAGGCGCCCGCCTTGATGAGCGATTCGATCGTTCGCTTGTTCAGCGCCGAGGCGTCGACCCGGTTGACGAAATCCTGGAACGACTCGAAGAGTCCATCCTGGTGGCGAGCTTCGAGGATCTTCTCGACCACGCCCTCACCTACGTTGCGAATAGCCGACAACCCGAAGGTGATCGCCCCGTCGCGGACGGTGAAGTCCATATCGGATCGGTTCACGTCCGGGACGAGCACCCTGATACCCATGGCTCGACACTCGTTGAGATAGATCGCCGTCCGATCCTTGTCCCGCTTGGTTGCGGTAAGCAGGGCGGCCATGTACTCGGCGGGATAGTTGGCTTTGAGCCAGGCCGTTTGATAGGCAACGTACCCGTAGGCGGCCGAATGGCTCTTGTTGAAGCCGTAGCCGGCGAACGGTTCAACCGCATCCCACAGCTCCTTGCCCAGCTTTTCTTCGTGACCCTGCGCCGCGCAACCCGCCACGAATTTCTCCCGCTCCTGCTCCATGATGGCCTTGACCTTCTTGCCCATGGCTTTGCGGAGCGTGTCGGCCTCGGCCATCGAGTACCCGGCCAGGTCGCGGGCGACCTGCATGACCTGTTCCTGATACACAATGATCCCGTAGGTCGATTCGAGGAAGCGGACCGTGGCCGGATGGGGATAGTCGACCGGTTTGCGCCCGTTCTTCCGATCGGCATACTCGTAATGCATGTTCTGACCCATGGGGCCCGGTCGGAAAAGGGCGTTGACGGCAATGATGTCGTCGAAGGTCTCCGGTTCAAGGCTCCGGATCAGGGACCGCATGGCGTTGCCCTCGAGTTGGAACACCCCGATGGTGTCGCCTCGTCTGAGCATCTCGAAGGTGATGGGATCGTCGAGCGGAAGATGATCGACGTCGACCTTTTCACCGCGAGACTCCTGGATCAACTCGACCGCTCGCTCGATAGTCGACAGGTTGCGAAGACCCAAGAAGTCCATCTTGAGAAGACCGAGGGCTTCGATCCCGTGCATTTCATATTGGGTTACGATCTCGGCGCCTTCTCCTTTTCGCTGGATTGGCACGATGTCGGTCAGCGGTCGGGCCGAGATCACGACGGCCGCGGCGTGGATGCCGTCCTGGCGGCGCAGCCCTTCCAGACCCCGAGCGGTATCGACCACCCGCTGCACGTCTGGATCGGAGGCATAGGCATCTCGCAAGAGAGCCGCGTTCGAATGAAAGTCCCTGATCGCCGGGTCGGCGCCCGGCCCTGGATCAATAAGACACTGATTGAGGCTCGCCTCGTTACCGAGAATGGGAGGCGGCATCATCTTGGCCACCCGGTCACCCAGGCCGTAGGGGTAGCCGAGCACGCGGGCCGAATCGCGGATGGCCTGGCGACCCTTGATCGTGGAGAAGGTCACCACCTGAGCGACGTGGTCGGTTCCATAACGCTCGCTGGCGTAGCGGATCACATCGGAGCGGTAACGCTCATCGAAATCCATGTCGATATCCGGCATCTCGCGCCGGCCCGGGTTCAGGAAACGCTCGAAGATCAGGCCGTACTTGAGCGGATCGAGATCGGTGATCTGCAGGGAGTACGAGATGATCGATCCGGCTGCGCTCCCGCGACCCGGTCCGGTTCTGATCCCGTGTTGGCGGGCGTAACGGATCAGATCCCACACGATCAGGAAATAGGCGGGGAAGCCCATCTCGTCGACGATTCGTAATTCGTGTTCGATACGATCCGAAACCTCAGGCGAGAGCGGATCGCCGTAGCGCCGGCGGGCGCCTCCGATGACCAGTTCCCGCAGATATGAGGACTCGGTGTGTCCGTCCGGAACCGGGAAATGTGGGAGCAGCATGTTGCCGAACTCCATCTTCACCTCGGCTCGCTCGGCTACCCATAGCGTGTTGTCGCATGCCCCCTGGTAGAGGTCATCAGGAAAGAGAGCTCGCATCTCCGGTGCACTCTTGAGGTAGAACTCCTGGCCATCGAACTTGAACCTGTTCGGCTCATCGATCGTCGAGCCCGTCTGGATGCACAACAAGACGTCGTGTGCTTCGGCTTGGTCCTGATAGGTGTAGTGCGAGTCGTTGGTTGCCAGCAGGGGGGCGTCCAGCCGTCTTGCTATCTCCACGAGGTCGGGAAGGATCCGTTGTTGTGGTTCGAGCCCATGATCCTGCAACTCGATGAAGAAGTTGTCTCGACCGAAGATGTCTTGATAGTGGGCAGCGGTGCGGAGAGCTGCGTCGAAGTCACGGATCTGCCCCTGGTTGCCCTCCTCCCGGGAGGCATCCGGGGCCAGAAGCTGAGCAACCGGTCCTCCCAGACAGCCGGAGCCGGCGATGATGCCTTCAGCGTGTTCTGCCAGCAGTTCGGAGTCCATCCGGGGTTTGTAGTAGTACCCCTCTAGATAGGCCCGGCTCACCAGCTTGATGAGATTTCGATAGCCCGTTTCGGTCTCGGCGAGCAATGTCAGATGATGACGAACGTTCTGGCTGCGAGGTGGACGATCGAAACGAGACCCGGGAGTGACGTAAGCCTCGACACCGATGATCGGTTTGATGCCTTCTTCGACGGCTGCCTTGTAGAAGTCGACCGCCCCATACAAGGTCCCGTGATCGGTGATAGCCACCGCGGGCTGTCCGTCCCGGCGGGCAGCTTTCACCACCTCACTCACGCGAGCTGCGCCGTCGAGCATCGAGAACTCAGTGTGGAGATGGAGGTGTGCGAAGCTGTCCGAAGCCAAGTCGAAGGCTCTCCTCAGGGAATTACACGGCTGGCATTCTTACCCTACCAGGCGCGCTTCCACTCTTTCGAGCCACCCCGGTTCAGTTCGGTCGCCAGGCAACCGGCCATTAGTATCCTTCGGTCTGATCGAGCTATTTCCACTCTCAGAAAAGCCAGTCGGCGTCGGAAGGGCGGGTCAGGCCCGTTTCGGGCTGTCAACGAGGAGAGATCATGCGGATTGGAATCTTGACCGGCGGTGGCGATGTCCCCGGCCTCAACCCCTGTATCAAGGCCATAGTCAACCGCGTCGCTGAGGAAGGCCACCAAGTACTGGGCATCCGGCGCGGCTGGTCCGGCCTGTTGACGCACAACCCCGACGACCCGGACTCGGCAGCTCGTAACTTCCGGGCCCTCGACCCACAAGTCGTACGGACCATAGACCGCACCGGTGGAACGATGCTCCACACCTCTCGAACCAACCCGCAGCGGGTCCGGCCCAGGGAGGTACCCGACTTCCTCGCCGATCGGGCGATCGGCGATGGGCCGTTCGATTTCACCGACCAAGTCAAGGCCGCCCTGGAGGACCAGAAGATCGATGTTCTCATCCCCATCGGTGGCGATGACACGCTCTCCTACGGAATGCGGATGCACGACGAGGGTGTGCCCGTGATCGCCATTCCGAAGACGATGGATAACGACGTGCACGGAACCGAGTACTGCATCGGGTTCTCGACGGCGGTGACCAGGGGTGTCGATTTCATCACGAGTCTTCGCACCAGCACCGGCTCGCACGAACGCATTGCGGTCGTCGAACTCTTTGGGAGAAACAGCGGCGAGACGGCGCTGGTCACCGCCTATCTGGCCGGTGTGGATCGGGTGCTGATCTCGGAGATCCCCTTCGACATCGACCGGCTGGCGGCGATGCTGCTCCATGACCGCAACAACAACCCGAGCAACTATGCGATGGTGGCCATCTCCGAGGGAGCCACCATCATCGGCGGAGACGTGATCGAATCCGGGGAACCGGACGCGTACGGTCACCGCAAGCTGGGAGGCATAGGCTCGGTCACCGGTCAACTGTTGATTGAGAAGACGGGCATCGGCATCATCGAGCAGCGACTGGCCTACCTGATGCGATCGGGCAGCCCGGACTCACTCGACTTGATGGTGGCGATCAACTACGCCGTCATGGCCGCAGACCTGGCCATGGAGGGCTCGACGGGCCGGATGGTGGCGCTGCGGGGCGGTACCTATACCAACGTCCCGATCTCGGTCACGAAAGAAGGCGTCAAGCGGGTGGATGTCACCGAGCTGTACGACGCCGAGAACTACCGGGCCAAGGTCCGTCACGTGACCGGCAAACCCATGTTCCTGTACTGAGCCACCCGGAAAGGTCCCCATGAGCGCTGTGATCGGAGTCCTCACCGCCGGCGGCGACTGTCCGGGGCTCAACGCGGCGATTCGCGCCGTCGTGACCCGGGCTACCGAGCGTCACGAAGCCGAGGTGGTCGGTATTCTCAACGGATGGGAAGGGCTGATGCAAGGGCGGACCAGGCCGCTCGACCGCGACTCGGTGCGGGGCATCCTGGCCCGGGGCGGAACGATTCTGGGAACTTCCCGCATGGACCCGTATGTGCATGGTGACGGGTACGACAGTATTCGGATGACCATCGAGCGGAACGGCATCGACTCCCTGGTGGTCATCGGGGGAGACGGCACGTTGTCATCGGCGCTGAAGCTCTCCAACGAAGGGCTGCGGGTCATTGGGATTCCCAAGACCATCGACAACGACATCGCCGCCACCGACTGGACGTTTGGCTTCGACACCGCTCTCGAGATCGCCACCGAAGCCATCGACCGGATCACGACCACGGCGGAATCCCACAACCGGATCATGCTGGTTGAGGTGATGGGGCGTACCAGGGGTTGGATCGCCACGTACGCGGGCATCGCCGGTGGAGCCGATGCGGTGCTCATCCCGGAAGTCCCCTACGACTTGAACGAAGTCGCCGACGTGATCCGCAGCCGCCATCGCCATGGACACTCCTACTCGGTGGTCGTCGTAGCGGAAGGTATCGAACCGCCGGCCCTGGCTGCTCAGCAGGAAGCCGAGGTCGACGCCTTCGGGTTCAAGCGACTGGGCGGCGTTGCGTATCAAATCGCCCCCATCCTCGAGGATCTGACCGGATTCGAGACCCGGGTAACCGTGCTGGGCCACCTGCAGCGAGGTGGCACGCCAACCGCCTTCGATCGTGTGCTCGGTACCAGGCTGGGGGTCGCCGCGGCCGATCTGGCGGTGGCCGGAACGTACGGCGTCATGGTTGCCGCCCGGGGCCAACACATCGTCCCTGTGCCGCTCGAAGAGGCGTGCGCCAGCATTCGTGGTGTCGACGAGGCCACCTACGATGTCGCCAAGACCTTCTTCGGGTAGCGGCCCCAGGCCGACCGACAGAAAACCGACGACCTAATCCGGCGGCCCCAGCGCTTCCAACGATTCCGTGAGGTCTTCGGGAAGAGGCGAATCTACCGAGATCCTCTGGTCGGTGGTCGGATGGTCGAACTCGAGGTGGGCAGCGTGCAGCCACACCCGGTGCGGATCGACCCCCGGAGGGCCGGGTCGGCCGTACACACGATCACCGACCACGGGATGCTCTATCGACGAGAGATGGACCCTGATCTGATGGGTGCGTCCGGTTTCGAGGCGCACCTCCAGCATCGACAGGTTGGCCGGGGACCAGTAAGCCGTGCGGCGGTAGTGGGTCCGGGAGGGGCGCCCTTCCGCCTGAACGGCCATGCGTGCCGGCGCCCGGCGATCCCGACCGACCGGAGCATCGATGGTACCGGTGGAAGCGTCGAAGGCCCCCCATACCAGAGCCAGGTAGTCCCTGGTGACGGACCGCCGGAGGAGCGAGCCGACCAGCCTTGCGTAGGCGACGTCGGTCAAGGCAACGACCAGCAGCCCTGACACCTCCCTATCGAGGCGGTGGACGATCCCCCAACGATCGGTCTGGCCGATGCCCACCAACCCGGGCCATCGGGCCAGAAGACCTGCGGCGAGGGTGCCGGTCGCCCGCCCGGCCCCGGGATGAACGACCATCCCGGCTGGTTTTTCGACAACGGCCACTTGGTCGTCCTCGTACCGGACGACCAACGCGATGTTCTCCGGCTCGAGCCCGCGCAGGGCCGGGATCTCGATGTCCAGTTCGACGCCTTCGGCCAACCGCTGTTTCGGGTCGAGCGGCCGGCCCTGGACGGTCACCAGTCCCTCGTCGATCAAGGCACGGGCGGCGGCCCGGCTGAGACCGGCAACCACCGCAACGATCTTATCCGCCCGTTGGCCGGCCAGGTCGATCGGCACGCATGCGTTCATGGTTTCCGCAGCGCCCCCAACAGCAGCAAGGCAACGCCGATCGATATTGCCGCGTCGGCAACGTTGAAATTCGGGATCAACCAGAGTTCGATCCAATCGGTGACCCTCCCGTCCAGCAGACCGCTGCCACGGGTCAGACGGTCGACCAGGTTGCCGACGGCGCCACCCAACACCAGCCCGAGGCCGATGAGGTCCCACCAGCGATCGACGGTCCGGAAAGCAAAGAAGATGATGACGACCGCCAACAATGCGAAGACGGCAATGATCTGTCCGCCGCCCCGGAAGAACCCAAACGCCGCACCGGAGTTCTCGGCCAGGGCCAAGCGAAAGAACCCGGGGATGACCTCGATGCTCGAGTCGGCAAGAGCGGAGCGTGCCCAGGCTTTGGTGAGCTGATCGACCAGAACGACGGCCGCGGCAATCCCAGCGGCGGTGAGCCGAAACGCCCTCAGTGACGTTGCGCGCACTCCACACACAAGGTCGTGTAAGGCAACACCTCGAGACGGGTTACCGGGATGGCGATTCCGCACGATTCGCAGATCCCGTACTCGCCGACTTCGAGTCGCTCCAGGGCATTCTCAGCTTTACGGAGTAGATCCTCGGTGTTGGCATCGACCGAGAGATCCTTTTCGTACTCGAAGACCATGGAGCCGCCCTCAGCGCTGGTCGGGTCGGGGCTTCGCTCAGCAGCCGTCTCGGCCAATCGAGCGTCTTCTCGCTCCTGCTCGTGCTCCTCCAGAAGGGAGCGCAAACGGGCCCGCTCTTCTTCGAGCACCACCCGGAACCTGTCAAGGGTCGATTGAGCCAATTGCCTCGACATCACACCTCTTCCTTCCTGAGCGCAGGAACATAGCAGAGTCATCCGATTTGATCTGAAATCAGGCGGGCCAATTCAGCGGGGCCTACTCCCCTCACGAGAAATCGCTTTCGCCGGGAACGATGCCCCCGGGTCATTTCGACGTCGGCCCCGGTGATGGTGGTCAAGAGATCGGCGAGCGCCCGGTTGGCCTTTCCGCCCTCGGCCGGGGCGGCGACCCGGATCCGCACGGCGCCGCCGTGCAGGCCGGTGATCTCGGTCCGCGATGCGCCCGGAATGGCCCAGACCTCGACCGCGGCCCCGCCGTCGCCGGTGGAAACCGCGCACGAAATGTCCTGGCCCGCGGGCTGATCGGCAGTCATCGAACCGTCAGCGTACTTGGTTGGCCTGATGATCAGGTCGGAGTACGATTGCCGCTGTTATCTGAGCGTTGAAAGGGGCGCTCGGTCGGGCAGGTCCAACCCAGCGAGCCGGCAGATGGTGAGAGGCCGGTGTTCGGACTCCGATCGATATCACCCTGGAGCTGCAGGAAGAGCCCGGTGCTCATGCACCGGAGGTAGAACCTGCCGGTTTCCCCCTCCGAGATGGGGTCAGAGCGGTCGAAAGGCCTCGGGCGTTTCGGCAAGCCGGGTGGCACCGCGGACCAGACCAGGCCCGTCCCGGAATCCCCCGGCACGTGCCGGGACCGTGGCAACCGAGGAGCTGACGACATGACTTCAAGAGACTTCCGCCGGGTGGCAGCCAGCGTATCGTTCCCCGCCCTGGAAGAGGAGGTCCTTGCCCTCTGGGATCGCGTCGACGCCTTCGCGATGTCGGTCGAGATGAGGCCGCCCGACTCGGAGTACACCTTCTACGACGGGCCACCCTTCGCGTCGGGCAGCCCGCATTACGGTCACATCCTGGCCGGAGTTATCAAGGACATCGTTCCCCGGTACTGGACCATGCGAGGCCATCGCATCGAACGACGTTTCGGGTGGGATACCCACGGCCTCCCGGTCGAGATGGAGGTCGAGAAAGAACTGGGCGTCTCCGGCCCCAAGGCCATCGAGGCGTACGGCGTGGCTCGCTTCAACGAGGCCTGCCGGGCGAAGGTCGAGCGGACGACCGAGGACTGGGAGCGGATCATGCGCCGCCTGGGCCGTTGGGTCGACTTCGAGAACGACTACAAGACTATGGACCCCGACTTCATGGAGAGCGAGTGGTGGGTCTTCTCCCAGCTCTGGGACAAAGGACTGATATATAGGGACTTCAAGGTGGTCCCCTATTCGTGGGGCGCCGCCACGCCCCTTTCCAATTTCGAGGCGAATATGGACTACCGGGACGTCGACGATCCGGCCATCACGGTCCGTTTGAGAGCCCTGGAGAGCTACGGGCCGGTCCGCGAGGGCGACTACTTCCTCATTTGGACCACCACCCCCTGGACCCTCCCCGGAAACCTGGCCATCGCGGTCGGCGAAGAGATCGAGTACGTGGCCGCCAAGGTTGACGACCACCGCTATTGGATTGCCGAAGCACTGGTCGGTGGGTTCTGGACCGACGGGCCGGAGGTTGTCGCCCGGGCGCCAGGCGCTCAACTGATCGGCGCACGCTACGAGCCTCCGTTCGCGTACTTCGAGAAAGAGCGTGGGCGAGGGGCCTTCCGGGTGATCGGCAGCGCCGAGGTCACTATGGACGAAGGCACCGGCCTGGTGCACATGGCGCCCGCCTACGGCGAAGTGGACTTCTACGCACTCCAAGCCGCCGGTCTGGATGTTCTGGTCGACCCGGTCGACGCCGAGGCTCGGTTCACCGACGAGGTTGCCGACGTGGCCGGCATGCACATCAAGGATGCCGATCCCATCCTCATCGACCTTCTCAAGCGGCGCGGCTTGCTGGTCCGGCGCGAGCAGATCCGACACTCCTATCCCTTCTGCCCACGGACCGGTACCCCCCTCATCTACAAAGCCATCCCCACGTGGTTCGTCGAGGTCGAACAGCTCCGCGACAGGATGGTCGAACTGAACGAGCGCATCCATTGGGTTCCCGAGTACGTCGGCACCCGACGTTTCGGCAACTGGCTCGAGAACGCCCGGGACTGGGCTATCAGCCGCAATCGGTATTGGGGCAACACGATCCCTGTGTGGCTATGCGACACGTGCGACGAACAGGTCTGTGTCGGATCGGTCGATGACCTGGAACAACGGTCCGGAGTCCGCTTGGCCGACCTGCACAAACACATCGTCGATGAAGTGACCTTCCCTTGCCCTTCCTGCGAAGGCACCATGCTGCGAACCCCGGAAGTTCTCGACACATGGTTCGACAGCGGCTCCATGCCGTACGCGCAGATTCACTACCCGTTCGAGAACCGGGAGCGCTTTCAGAGGAGATTTCCCGCCGACTTCATCGCCGAAGGTCTCGACCAGACCCGTGGTTGGTTCTATACCCTGCTCATCCTCGGAACGGCCCTTTCCGATCAAGAGCCGTTCCAGAACTGCGTCGTCAACGGCATGATCCTCGCCGAGGACGGCCGCAAGATGTCGAAGAGCCTCAAGAACTACCCGGACCCGACCGCGGTACTCGACCAGTTTGGAGCCGACGCGCTCCGTGCTTACCTGATCAACTCGCCCGTCCTGCGGGCAGAGCCTCTGATCTTCTCAGAGAACGGCGTGCGAGAAGTGGTCCGGACGGTGATGCTCCCCCTGTGGAACTCTTTCTCCTTTTTCACCACGTACGCAGAAGCGGACGGTATCAGCCGTGCCGATCTGGAGGTAGCTCCTCCTGCTCACGAGCGCCCCGAGATCGATCGCTGGATTCTCTCGATGCTCCAATCGCTCATCTCCGAGGTCAATCTGCTCATGGAGGGGTATTACCTCTACTCGGTCGTTCCGCCGATGATCGGATTCATCGATCATCTGACCAACTGGTACATCCGCCGTTCCCGTCGCCGCTTCTGGCGCACCCGCAGTGACGACGACTCCGACAAGATCGCCGCTTTCGCCACTCTGTACGAAGTGCTGGTCACCTTCTCGAAGGTCATTGCCCCGGTGCTCCCGTTCGTTACCGAGGAGCTCTACCAAAGGCTCGTCGTTGATCACCGGCTCGATGCCATGGCCGGTCCACTCAGCGTGCACCACGCCGACTACCCGGAGCCGCGACCCGACCTGATCTCGAGTGAGCTCGAGAAAGCGATGAGATGGGTGAGACAGGTGGTGACCCTCGGACGCTCCTTGCGGGTCGCCCACGGGCTGAAGGTGCGACAGCCTCTTCCATCGTTGACGGTGTTGACTCGGGATTTGGAAGTCGCCCAGGCGGTTACCGCACACGCCTGGTTGATCACCGAGGAGCTGAACGTGAAGGAGGTGTTGGTCGGCCGGGACGAAACGGAGCTGATCGATCTGCACGTCAAGGCCAATTTCAAGAGTTTGGGCCCCCGCCTCGGCGCGGACGTACAGATGGTGGCCACCGCACTTGGGCAGCTAGACGGCAAGTCGGTGCAAGCACTGCTCGAAGGAGCGGCCATCGTTGTGGCCGGGCACGAAATCGGCTCCGAGGATGTCATCATGCAGCGGGACCCCCGGGCGGGCATGGTGGTTGCTGCCGAAGGCCCCCTGTCGGTCGCCATCGACACCACCGTGACCCCGGAACTCGAGATCGAAGGAACGGCCCGCGAGCTGATCAACCGGATTCAGCAAATACGACGGGAGAGCGGCCTCGACGTAACGGATCGCATCGAGGTGAGCTGGTCCAGCGAATCCGACCGAATCGCAGCCGCCTTCGAGGTCCACGCCGGGGTGATCGCCGCAGAGGTGTTGGCGGTAATCATCTCGAGAGGGGCGGAAACGGACGGCACCGCCATCGAGATCGACCGAGAGTCAGTGTCGATTGCGATCAGCCGGGCAGATCTCACCTAGTTGTCCGACTCGCCCCTATCCCAGGGACGCTGACCCGAACCGAGAAAAACTTGCCCGGGGCTCTCCTCGGGCTGGTCTTCGTCCACCTCTGCCTCGGTGGGGCTCTCCTCAACATCCTTGTGCCACGTTTCCTCGGACGGCTCCGCATCGACGACGTCATCGAGGTCGACGGGACCCTCCGTCCACGCCTCGAGGTGGTCCTCTTCCGGCTGGGCGGCAGTGATGTCCTCTTCGATCGACTCGAGGTTCCCCAGCGTGGTGTCGGCCAGGGCCAGGATGCGTTCCTTGAGGCCTCCCACCGACCCGCGCATCCGATCCAGATCAGCCACCAGGTTCTCACGTTCCCGGATTCGCTCCAGTTCGACCTCGGACGCTTTCGTGCGCGCTTCGACCAGCAGTTCTTGGGCTTCGCCGCGAGCTTCCTGAACAACCTGGTCGGCGGTGCGCTGGGCAATGAGAAGAGTCTTCTTGATGCGCTCCTCGGTCTCACGATTCGCTTCGAGCTGTTCTTCGAGGACGGCTACCCGCTCGTTGGCGTCCCGAAGCTGGCGTTCGTACTCGCGGACCGCGATGACGATCTCGTCGAGAAATTGATCGACTTCCTCTTCCGCGTAGCCGCGCAATGCGACCCTAAAGGTCTTTTGCTCAATATCGATAGGACTCAAAACCATGGCTCAACCACCTCGAACGTGCTTGTGCGGAGCTTAGCCCTCCCCGAGCGGCTCCTGAGGATTTGTTCGAACCGGGATTCCCGGGTGGGGAGCAGCGACCGTCAGCAAATGGCACTCGACAGAATGGAGAGACCGATCAGAAGGACGAGCGGGGAGAGGTCGAGAGCTGCCCCGCCCATACGGACGGGTGGGATGACCCGCCGCAGGGGGATGAGTACCGGGTCAACGACCGTGGCCAGCACAGAGCGAACCTTCCCCACCGGATGCTCACTGGGAACGCGCACCCATTCGAGAAGGATCCGTGCGAAAACCACGAGGATGTACAGCTGAATGAGCGAGCAGATGAACCTCATCGATGAGCCTATTCACTGTCTTCGGCGGTCGAGTAGAGACCGAGGTCGGCCAACCGCCGTTTTTCTTCCCGCCCCAACGAGACGCGAGGCGGCAACACCATGATGACGCCCTCGGATATCTTGCGCATCGTGCCATCGAGGGCGTAGGTCAATCCGCTGGCGAAGTCGACCAGACGACGAACCATATTCGGGTCGGTCGCTCGCAGATTGAGGACGACGGGCACCCGTTCACGGATCCGGTCGGCCAGCAGCTTGGCATCCGAGAAACCGGCGGCCTCCACGATGTCACACTGCGCATCTGCCGACTTGACCTGACGGACGGCACCCGCGCCCTGCCCCGCGCTCACTACCGTCCGGTCCCGGGCGGACACGGGGAGGCGACCGGCGGGCGGCTCGACCCGCCGCCCGACGACCCCTTCGGTCCTGTTGGGAACCGTGCGAACCTGAGACTGAACCGGGGCAGTCTCGACGGGGGTGGTGTGCTCCTGCTCGATGGCCTCCTCATCGACGAGGCCCAGATAGAGAAGCGCCTTCTGCCACAACGTACTCATGTGATCCCTTGGTTAGTGCTCTACTCTCGGTCCAAAGATAGCCCGTCCGACGCGAATCATCGTTGCTCCTTCTTCGATGGCGACTTCAAAGTCGTCGGTCATGCCCATCGACAGTTCCCTCATGACCGGGTACCGGCCGGCCAGTTCGTCCCGCAAACGAGCCAGGCGGCGAAAAGAAGGCCGGTTTGTCTCCGGGTCCTCAGCCTGCCGTGGAATAGCCATGACACCTCGCAAATCCACGCCCAGGGCGAGGAGCTGATCCATCATCCCTGGGGCTTCATCGACTGCCACGCCCGACTTCTGCGGTTCGTCGGCGAGGTTCACCTCGAGCAAGGCGGGCGGTGCGATTAGCGGTCCCTTCAGCCAGGCTTCGCCCAGGCTCAGCCGATCCATGGAATGGAGAAGTCGTACGACCGGCCGCACCAGCCTCACCTTGTTGCGCTGGAGCGGGCCGATGAAGTGCCAACGAACGTCGGCGGGCATGGCGGCGGCCTTGGCCGCCAGTTCCGATGCCCGGTTCTCACCGAAGTCCCTGTGTCCCGCATCGTAGGCCTTCATCAGCACGTCGACCGGGTGGGTCTTGCCCACCGCGATCAGGGTGACTTGGTCCACGCGGCGGCCGCTGCGCCGGGCGGCAGCGGCCATCCTCTCGCGAACCGACTCCAGACTCATGGCAGCCAGACGATCCCGGCCATGCGGGCCGGCGTCGCATCTCGCCGGTGCGAGAAGAACTCATCGTTGCAGCGGGTACATACTCCGGCCTGCCAGACATCCACCCCTTCGAGGCCGGCCACAACCGCAGCCGGAAGGTCGACGCTGACCGTCCCCCAGGTAGTTGTCGACGTGTTGGCGGGGAAGTGAACCGCGACTTCCGGGCCAACCTCGAAGCAACACGGCCCGATACCGGGGCCGATCGCACCTCGCACCAGAGTCCACCCTGCTTCTTCCATGGCCGATCGGAGGTTGTCCACGACGCCCGCCACGACTCCTCGCCAGCCGGCGTGGGCGATTCCTATGCCGCCGTCTGCCTCGAGCACCACAGCGAGACAGTCTGCGGTGAATACCGCCGCCGGTAATCCGGATCGGCCGATGTAGATGGCGTCGGCCGCGCCCTGCGAACCCGAGTCTTCCGCCTCGACCACAACCCCACCGTGCGCCTGGTTCACCGTCGCCCACGTGTCCGGGATGTCGAGCCGGGCGGCGACCGAACGGCGGGCGGTGAGGTCGTGACGGAGGTCACCGTACCGGGCGCTCGAAAAAGCGACCCCCCGGAATCCGGGTGGGCGAATCATCCCTGCAGGAAACTCGGAATGTCGAGATCGTCGACGGTGTCACTTGCCCTGGCCACGGTACCTGAGGCTATTCCACGGGCGGCGTTCCGGCGGCTGCGATCAAACCCTGCGGCGATGACCGTCACCTTGATCTCGTCGCCCAGGTTGTCGTCTACGACGGCCCCAAAGATGATGTCCGCCTCGGCATCGCTGTGTTCTGCGATCACGGATGCAGCGCGGTTCACCTCATGCAGGGTCATCGCCGAGGGTCCGGCGATCGTCAACAGCACGCCGCGGGCTCCTTCCATCGATGTCTCCAGCAGGGAGCTCGAGATCGCTCGCTGGGCGGCCTGCTCTGCCCGGCCCTCTCCGGAGGCACGACCGATGCCCATCACTGCCGTCCCGGCTTCGGACAGGATGGTGCGAACATCAGCGAAGTCGACATTGATCAATCCCGGGACGGTGATGAGATCGGTGATGCCGGCCACCCCGCCCATGAGTACTTCATCCGCCATCTGGAAGGCATCAATAATCGGGGTGCGATCGTCGGTGAGTTCTAAGAGACGATCATTGGGTATGACAATCAACGTGTCAACCGCGTCCCGCAGATCCTGGATTCCTTGCTCCGCCTGAACGGATCGACGCCGGCCCTCGAACCCAAACGGTCGTGTAACCACTCCTACCGTCAACGCTCCCAGGCCACGCGCCACACCGGCGACAATCGGCGCTCCACCCGTCCCGGTGCCGCCCCCTTCGCCGGCGGTGACGAACACCATGTCGGCCCCCTTCAGGACTTCTTCGATTTCTTCCTTGTGACCCTCGGCAGCGGCCTTGCCAACCTCGGGATTGGCTCCTGCCCCCAGTCCTCGAGTGATGTCCCGGCCTAGATCGAGTTTGATGTCGGCATCCGACATCAACAGCGCCTGGGCATCGGTGTTGACAGCGATGAACTCGACGCCGCGCACGCCGGCGTCGATCATCCTGTTGATCGCATTCACGCCACCTCCGCCGACGCCCACCACCTTGATCACCGCTAGATAGCTCTGGGTCGTCGAGCTCCCTCGAGATGTCGCCATGGTGATGTCCTTTCAAAAAGTATGAGGTTTGACCTGAACCTTACGCTTGATCCCCCGGCAAGCAAAGACCAAAAGATTAAGGTTTGAGTGAAGGTTTAAGCTTCGACCACAGCCGGGCGGGTCGGGGCTACCAGATTGACCACCGATCCGAGAGGGATCCCTTCGTCGAGAATGGCCAGCAGTGCCCAGGCCTTTTCAGTCATTTCGGTGGGGAGTCCGAGGCGCACGAGCAGTCCGGCTACGTCGGCCCACAGTTCCCCACCTTGCTCGGTGAGGGACACACGGTTCCGGGTGTCGGGGGGTAACGCCACCAGGAAGGCCACTCCTCCCGTTACCTGCGGGTCTTCGAACCGATCACCTCGATCCAGCGCAGCGGCTTCCAAGACCAGCGTCGGCCCGGCTGCTTCCGGGTCATAACGAAGCACGGTGGCATCCTCGGCGATGACCGCCCACCCTCTCCCCGTCTGAACCCAGGCCAACGGGATGCGCTCATTCACTGCCACCTCGACCGCATCGGGAACCGCCCGACGCACCGTCGCCTGGACTACCCAGGGATCTTCTTCGAGCAAAGCCTCCACCCGGCCCGGCGCAACTGCTATCAGAGGGGTTCCTTCCACGACGCCGGCCTTCTGGAGAATCCTGTGCGTATCGCTGCCGCTCACCCCCGAGACCGCGATATGCGCGATAGAAAACCACGGAGATTGCGCTACCCATCCCACAGCCGCCACGAGGGTGACGACCAACAATGCCCGGAAGATCCTCCGTAACCGTTTGCGGGCATGGCCTTCGGCGACGGTGCGCCGTCGTTCGGCTAATCGAGGGTCAACACGAGTGGTCAATGTGCCTCCTCATCCGGTGAAGGACGGAAGGGTCCGGCGAACTGAACTTCGGGCTGCAGCCAGATGCCGAGTTCGACACCGACCCGGCGACGGACCGCCCACACCAGGTCGTACACGTCCTGGGCTCGCACCCCTTTATCAGCCACGAAGAAATTGGCGTGTTTGGTGGACACATGCGCCCCACCGATGCGGGTGTCCTTGAGTCCCAGGCTATCGATGACCCGTCCGGCCGAATCGCCTGGCGGATTCTTGAAGACACTCCCGGCGTTGAGTGTGCCGCCGGGCTGATGCCGGCGCCGCCAACGGATGATGCCGCGCATGGTCTCCTCCATGGCGTGTCGTTCCCGGGGTTCTGTGGTGAAGGTGGCGAAGGTGACAACCTCATCGGCTTGGAGGTTGGTGCGGCGGTACGTCATTTCCAGGTCGTCTGGCTTTCGTTCACTCACCGTCGCGCGTCTCAGCTCGACCACGCGCGCCGACCGCAGCCAATCCTTGGTTTCGGAGCCATGACAACCCGCGTTCATCCGGACGCCTCCGCCGACCGAGCCCGGTATCCCTATCAAGAACTCCAGGCCACCCCGGCCCGCCCGAGCGCAGGTGCGAGCCAATGAGGGCATCGACGTGGCCGCCCCGGAGGTGACCGTTCCGTCCCCGCCGAGCTCGGTTCCCACGAAACCGGCGCCCAGGTGAACCACGAGACCTGGGAACCCTTCGTCGCTGACGATCAGATTGCTGCCGCGCCCGAGAACCAGCAAGGGTTCGTCCCGGACCGAATCCCCGATCGAAACCAGCTGCGTTTCGTCTTCCGCCTCGAGGTAGTAGCGGGCCGGACCGCCAAGCTTGTATGTGGTCAG
>Ga0209341_10002219_pt1 | contig 18545 bp, 17 predicted proteins | sample RifCSP13_2_FD_184020 | JGI IMG/M metagenome (GOLD analysis project Ga0209341, IMG submission 184020) | Soil microbial communities from Rifle, Colorado - Rifle CSP2_sed 13_2 (SPAdes) (version 2) | ecosystem: Environmental > Terrestrial > Deep subsurface > Rock core/Sediment | place: Rifle... | reverse complement strand
CACAACTCACTCTGCACGTACTCCATCAACGAACCTATTGATTGCTCCGACCACCCTCACGACCGCTTCTCGGTCAGTGGGGAAGTAGTGCATACCGCTCGGGAGAAGAACTAGCTGCGCTCCCGGAATTAGCGATGCCAATAACCGCCCCTCATCTGCGCTAACCGCCATATCATCACGACAATGGACGACAAGGGTCGGAATCCTGAGCTGCTTGAACAGATCCCGACCATCAGCTCTGGCGTGACACGACTCGTGATAACGCGCCGCCGTTTCGGGATCGGCAGATGCACGCTGCATCTCGTTAAAGTGAGCGATCAACTTGGGATCTGCGTCAGGGTGAAAGAATTGACCCGTGAAGACCTGCCGAAATCTTGGAGTATCACGTCCCCAGCCCTTGCGGATAAGTGTTATCAGTGCTTGTTCTTCCTCTGCATCGTAACCAGGTCGTGCGCGTGCGCCGCGACAATAAGCTCCGTAGAGTACAAGGTAGCTGATCTGCTCAGGATGCTGATTCGCGTAGATGGCAGCAGTCCACCCTCCCTCAGAAATGCCAAGAAGGATCGCATTCTCTGCCGCAACTGCCCGTACCACGGCATCAAGATCGAGCTGTCGAGTTTCTTCGGTGAATTCACCTGCATATCGATCTGAAAGACCAATGCCCCGACCATCGTAGCGAATCACGGTGTAGGTTTCTGCCAATCGCTCCCAAAAGTGCCTCAAATCGGGCCACTCCCACTCCATTTCGAGATGCGTGAAGTGGCCCAATACACGGACCAGCGGAGGGCCGTTACCTACCACTGAATAGGCGAGATGCACACCATCAGCCGTAACACAGAAGCGAATGTCCTGGTGGCGTGTTATTGAACTGTAGGCAACCGGGGAAAGCATCGTGAGAGCCTCCCCAGCGTTGAGCGAATCTGTTGCAGTGAGCTGCCGCAGGGCATAGGCGAGTTCTCTTCCACTCTGAAACCGGCGCGCGGGCTCGTTCTCCAGGCATCGCTCGACTATAGCGATGAGTTGATCTGGGAGATCTCTCCGCAACTCGGATAGCGGTGAGTGTGATCCGCTCATGATGGCCGAGAGTACAGATCCTGGGCCCTGTCCTTCGAATGGGCGTTTACCGGTCAGGAGTTCGAATGCGACGATGCCGAATGAGAATATGTCTGAAGCCGGGCTGAGATCAGTCCCACTGGCTTGCTCAGGAGACATGTAAGCAACTGTTCCTACCGTGCCTGCGGTGGCTATTACATCCAGGTCGAAATCCCGGAACTTTGCGATTCCGAAATCGACCACCTTGATACCACCGTCATTCGAAATCAGAACGTTTGCCGGCTTCACGTCACGGTGGATGATTCCTCGATCGTGTGCTGAGGCGAGTGCATCGGCCACCGGCAATGCAATGCGACAAAACTCCTCAATTGAGAGTGAGCGAACGAAGGATCCGTCGCTCAGGGCCTTGCCATCTACCCACTCAAGAACAAGGAAAGGAACTCCTTCAACCTCGTCAATGTCATGAATGGTGACGATGTTGGGATGCGTTAACGCAGCGAGCGACCTGGCTTCGCGTCGCAGGCGATCGCAAAACTCAGAATTGTATGCACCGGCTTGTGTCACGAACTTGAGAGCGACGTCGCGGCCAAGCTTGGTATCGTGAGCCTGGTAGACGATGCCCATACCACCCTGACCTGCTGTACCCAGCACGCGAAACCTCCGAAACACATCGCCTGTTTTTAAGATCATGAGTGCCTCCTAAAAATCGTCCGGCACATTCTCGAAGCTCGCAAGACTTCGCCTCAGGATTAGTGGGCATCCGTACAAAGCTCGAGAAAGTAAGCCAGGAAAACCAGGTTTGAGTGTTACCCGCATTGCAGCGACAACCAGACTCTGTCGAACCTATGGGCCTTCAAATCCTCCTGACGAATCCAAAAATAAAGCATCCCCATGTCGCCCCACATAAGATCAGAGCGATCGTCAGAATCGAGTTGAAGCAGCAGCAACCAGTCATCAGCCCCAGGCTCGAGGAACTCCAAGCGCGGATCGTTGTAGCCGGTCTTTTAGGCCACCTGAGATTCGCGAAAGCTACACCCGCGGAAGGTGAACGTGACGTCTTCATGTCGGACCCACTCCCTGCTCTCATTCAGGCGTTTTTGTACCAGAGTGGCCTTCAAGCAGGCCTCCACTCCACCGACTTCGCGTGACCGCTCTGTCTCAGAAATAGTCAGGCTGTCGACGGCCCATTCATATCAGCTTGCATTCTGATCTCATCATTCGACAATCTAACTTCATAATCAAAGGCGGATATATCAGATAAACGCATCTCCGCACATGACCAGTAGCTAACCTCTTAAATACAGAGACTCGCGCCAGGACCGATCCACGAAACATCACGAAACGACGCGAAGAGAAGGAACCGTATTATCCTGACTAAGCCATGAAGGGTGCGCACTTCAACGGTTCGCCCACACAACTAACGATAGAGATCGCTCGCCGGTGAGTCCGCTGCGATTGCCTGTCGATCGCACCTATCGCTGGAATCGGCCCGGCGCCCGGCCGTTCGCGCATCTTCGATGACTCGTCCACGAACCAGGCGCCACCGCAGATTCGAGCCGCTCCGCGTGATAATCGCCAGACCAGGTTTGCGACCATCTGAGGGTGCAGTGTAAGTAACCTGCGCTCCAGCTGCGCGCTTTCTCGTCGCCCGGAAGAAACACCAGGCCGAGATCAGCCACGCTGAGGTTTGCGTCTGCGCTCGGGCGTGCGTCCTTTGCCCTTCGGCCCCGATCCTTTCTTCTTCGAATGGGTTGGTTTCCTGGCGGCTAACCTTCGAGATTCGCTGCGCGTATTCGCACGTTTCTTTGATGGCTTGATGAAACGAATTCGGGGAGCCGGGCCGACACCTCCGGGCACTGAATATGAAAGCACTACGATCCCGCTGGAGAGCGTCTTCTGGTCGGCGAGAACCAGTTTGGTCGTTACACCCGGCTGAAGCAAAGGGACTCCGTCTCCGAGTAGGACAGGAATAACCGCAACTTCCACTGTGTCCACGAGGCCTGCGTCGAGCAGCGAGCGAAAGAGGGTGCCTCCACCGTAGAGCCAGATGTCTCGACCGGGCTCTTTGCCTTACGCCGCAACGATTTTGTGGGGATCGTCATTAAAAATGCGGACACCGGTCCGCTCGGTCGCCGGAAGGCTCTGGGAGAAGATTACAACATCGAGACCTGGCATAGCACCGTCACCGCCCTGCGCGATCAGGACATCATATGTCTTGCGTCCCATTACAGCGGTATCGAATTCCTTGAATAGCGCGGCAAAGTCGATAGCCGGATCCATCACGATCCAGTCGTATTCGCCGTTTGGACCAGCAATGAAGCCGTCCAGACTCACAGCAACTTGGTAGCGCAATCGTCTGCTCATCGATTTGGACTCGCTCTCAATCACTTTGTAAACTCAAACGTCGTCAGGATCTTTTCGAACTCCTTCGGGCGGGCATCTACGGCGTAGGTAGTGATATTGTAGACCTTCCCTCTGTGGAGGACGTGAACTTGCTCATCGATATACCTGCCGTAGTCGTCACGCACTGGCCCAGTGGCGAACGCCTGGACACCTCCTACCCGCAGTTCTCGCAAGTCCTTGTACGCGCCGCGCGCCGGCGCCCGAAGGTACTCCGACAGCGGCAGCCCCTCCGGGTCCCTGATCCCAACGCCGACCGTCGCGTAAACCTCGTGCGGGGTGGGACCGCATGGGCGTTTTAGCCGGCGGCTGCACAAGTTAAGTGCTCCACCAGAGCCTCGGAGCTGCCAGCCCTCAGGGTAGCGCAGGCGGTAACCGTACTCTTCATCTGCGTAAGTTTTCCAGCCCTCCGTTTCCGGGCCACCGCAGCGAAAGAAGGAGCAACCTTCAGAGACCACAACCCCAACACAAAACGTGAACATAGTGAGGAGAAGGTTGGAAGTAAACCGTTTCATATTCCGCTCCATTGCCCGACAACAGAAGCTTAATGTTCAGACTCGATCGTGGTCGCGTGGATTGCTTCCCTGCCTTTAGTGTGCTTTCGTGGATTGTTTTGCTTCATTGGCTGAGGGTCCACGAAATCACACTAAACAACACTAAAAGGATCTACGTATCAACTGAATTGTCTGAGAACCTATGCTATCGAGCCGCCCGCTGCAAGCGCTTGTTTATGCGCGAAATTGATTTCAAAGTGTAGTTTACCGCTGCGTGTCTCGCTCTCTGTATATCGGCTCAAACGTGCGAGTTGTGTGTTCCGTTACGCTTGACACAGGTTCACGTGGCGCATCAATCTGCCGAACAGCCTGTTCGGTCAGCTTCGGCTTCTTCGCTTGAGTAGCGTCGCTCGAGAGTTGAGGCACGTTGAGCACACGAGACAATTGACGGACGAGCAACCAGTCGATAGCGAGTATGATTAGCGATGAGATAAATATCAGGCCCATTCCGCCAGCAGATAGATTAATACCAGTTGTGATTAGGGCCATCACTAGCCCAAAGATCATACCGAAGCCCCCCAGCGTGACAAGCACGACAGCTATTGAGATGGCCCAAGCCGCCCCAACCAATTTGGCAGGCGGCACACCAGATTGATTTGATATTGGCCTTAAATTAGCTCCGCAACGGTTGCAGTAACTCAACTCTGGGGTCAACTCTGTACCGCAGGATGGGCAATACATATCATTCACCTCTTGCTTGGGTTACGATACTTTGAACCAGCAAGTTCGCCAACATAGTTGCGGTAGGCGCAAGCGCATAACGGCCCCGAGTTGAGCGGCACCCCCGCGAGGGGTTGGCGAAAGCTGCAGTTTAGCTTTCGCGCGAGTCGCGGGGCGAAGCCGCGGGGCGGTGACGCTCCAACTTGTTCGACGTCAGCAAAACCTAGTTCAGCGCCTCCTTTGCGCGCTTAGACCAGTGCCAAAGCCCTCCCGTGATCTCAACAGGCAAACGATAGCCCAGTTGGCGTGCGAGCATGACAATCTGCCCGCGATGATGCCCTTCATGCGCGACGAAATAGGTTAGGACATGCCCGACGTCGAGGGGAAGATTGCGCCAGATATACAACGACGAAACCGGGATCGTACCACCCCGTTCACAGCCGAGGGTCAGCAAACTCGAGATACCTCGGCTACTGCGGCCCAATGCTAAGATCAGCTCTTTCCGTCCCACCTTGTGTCGATTGATCGCCCGCGGCACCGCAATTCCATGCTCTTTTCCTAATGTCTTAATCCACATGCACCGAGCATTGTGGATGTGACCGGCGATCATCCGGACGGTTCGACGTGGAGCCCCCGGCACTGTGGCTTCCCATACCTCCTTGGGCAAGTTCTCGATGAGGAAGACCGTGACGCGGTTGTTGGTTCTCCACGCGCCAAGCATCAGATCGCACTGATCAAGTGCAGAGCTCATTCAGAATCTTCACCGAATAGAGCTGAAGCTGAAAATCGCGCGGCTGGGCGACAACCGCATCAGCTAGTTGCAAGCATGTATTGTTGGGCAGTGACCTACGATTATCAAACCGCTGAACGCCCATTCTACGAGAATGCGAACAAAATATTCAGAACGAACATGAATTAGAATTTTCAGTTGATGCACCTGGGAGCGCGATGCCTATAAAGTCTGGATCATGAAGATTTGTGGTCTTTTCACGCAAGCAAGATGTGCAACGCCAGACAGCTTAACGCGTCATAATAATCTTGCCGGTCTCATTCTCTCACTCAAACTCCTGGCGCTTCGCCGACTGTGCTAACCCAACGCGGCCAACTTCGATCTCTGCCTTGAAATAGTTTTCTCCGCATACGCGATCACCCGCCAGCCTCCGCAACATTGCCAGCTGTCCAACGTGCGTAAGCGCGTCAGCGATTGGTCCTTGAAAGATTCTCTCGCAGGCCCTACCAAGCGCAGCATCGGAGGCCAGGTAGTCGTCGAAACGCTTCGCTGCTTCAAAAAAGCGCGCAACTTCCTGCTCCCACGGTAAGGGCGCTGAGTCGTTCCATTTTTGATCTCCAATAGCCAGTGAAAGTGCCCAATCAAACAGGTCACCCATATGGGCCAAAATCTGCGCCGGGGTACGCGTGGTCTCGCCAACACGAAACGATTCAAAGCCATCTGGGGCATCACGCAGGGTCTTACCGGCCCGGTAAGCCAGGGTGGAGACAGTATGTCGAAGCAGTTCGCGTTTCGGATCAGTTAAATTGTCCATTTGTCTACTTCAGAGATTTCGCTAAGAACTGCGTGGTGCGCCCCCATGCTAGCGTAGCCGCATCTGGCTTATAGAATGGGCGCGTGTAAGCGAGAAAGCCGTGATCCGCACCCTCGTAGAAATGCACCTCAACGAAATCCTGTTGCCCGCTATGACGAGCACTGCCGGATAAGCCCCTTCAGGCTTAGGCCGGGCTATGAACCCGCCAATGGTCTCTTTACCGCCATGTTTAAAGGTCACCTTGCCATGCTGAATCTTGATGTCGTCCAAGACTCGGGTCTCAGGCTGCTTTTCTTGGGCACGAGCCGCCCGCCGATTCCAAAGCGGAACGCTGGCAATAGTTGCCGCCCCAACCAGAAAAAACCTGCTACCAGTTGAGTTGGCGCCGCAATCATCAGTCATGCACATAACTGATCGCCTTTCCTCGACCTAATGAATATATGCACAGCGCATCACTGAGTGCTCAAATGTAATCGCTCCTTATGATTCTCGCCTCACTCCGGTGTACCCCTGTTGATTGATCAATGTTGCGCATCTTCAAAGCGTTTAATACAGACTGAATAGTGATTTAAAAAGTCATCCCTCAGCTCTCGATATTCTGTAATACTCTCAAATCTGCGCTTGTTAAGAAAGACAGCTTTTGACTGATTGAGAAAGTAGATGGTGAGAACTAGATGGGCGGGATCATAAAAGAGAATATGAATTCCCACTTGACCTCCAATATCGATCTTGTCGCGATCTACTCCGTAGTGCTCAAATCCATTGATCATTGTCTTGTCTGCGAAAATGATCGCCGTCGCTTCTTTTGTGGATGAATAATGTTTCAGTTGATTAACAAGTATCTCCTTGTCTTGAAGATAACTTTCGGGAGCCGACTGCTCGATCTTGACGTTGGCAAAGTAATAGGTCAGATCTGGGTATGCGAACATTACTCGGTAGCCGTCGACGACCGAAACCTTCTCTTTGCCGTTGGCGGTCGTAACCTCCCGATACTTATCGCCCGCCGTTCTGCGTGTGACTTCCTTAATCTTCAAATCGCCGGGAACCTTACAGGTTGTGTAATGCTTGAGAGGATCAGCGTTCTTACCTGACTGAAAGATAGCGATCTGCGGGGAAGAAAGAGTCAGGGCAATCGTTGGAACCAGCAACCGAGACAATCGCACCATCATATCTGTGTCTCCTACACAATATGTGAGGCCGCTAATTCTATTCCCGTCGTCCTAATAAAAAGCCAATATGTTTTTTGACTCGATCTACTTCGAGGCGAACAACTTTTTTACAAACTTAGGTACATCCGGTTCGGTTCGGAAATCATTTCCTTCTGTAATCGACCATCTTTGCAGCCATGAAATACCATTCGGGCCAGCGTAATTGTCTGAATGACTGTAGGCTTTATCTTGCAAAACCTGCTCTAACGAAACGAAAGTGTAACCTCTTCGTTTGATCATTTGAGCGAGTTCTTCAAAGTGGTAACTGTTGAGCGGATTGGCATGAACATAAAATACTTGCGGAATCTCACGCCCAAATAGATCAACGGACATTTTCTCATAAAACTCAAGCATTTTTTCCATATATGCGACATAGGCTTCAACTACGCGCTTCATGGTTTCTTTATCATTTCTCTCCTTCGCTCTAGCGTAGACGTCAGCAAACACATAATCCTGATTATCAATCGTCGCAGGAGCATTCGTGTAGCCACGCTGGGTTAGAAATCTCTCGAAAGCCCTTTTGGTTTCGAGCGTCGGACCCGTAAAGAAGAATGGGTAGCGAAAATACCGCAGTTTCATTCCCTTCTTCTCAAGCAGCATTTTTGTGACGGTCTCACCACGAACAACATTCTCTTCGTACTCGGCGAGCGGCGTCGTGTTGAATGAAGGGTGCGAGAATGTGTGGTTACCTAATTCCTGTCCACTATCTAGCCACATCTGAAGAATAGCAATGCGCTCATCCACTTCTCCGGTTTTCTGAAAAAGGCCTCTCTCGTTTACGAATCCGACGACACGAATATTATAGGTGTCAAACGCTCGCAGCAGGTTTGTCGTCATATCTTTGATGACATTAGCATCATAATTGCGTGACCGGCCTGCTGCGGGCAAATCATCAAAAGTCACGGCAATCAGCCGACGAGCCGCTATTTCAGATGTGTCCTGCGCCTCTCCCCTTGCGACAAAGCCGGTGAAAAGCAAACACATAACGATACCAGTGATGAACCTCAAAATCAGCATCCTTTCCCCCAAAAGAAGATTCAACAAGAGAGTATGGCGCGATGCCCCCTTTTCTTGTTTCTAATCCTGGCAGCCACACCAGAGGAGTAGTATTCGGCTTTTCCAGTTTCGCCGGTCCTTGTGCGTTGGCACATTGAGAAATAAGGGGGCGGGGTCGGCGCTTTTGTGGGCCGGATCTGAAACGACTACCCACTGCCGTGGGTAGATTTTGTTGGTCCATGAAGAGCGTGTCTTAGTTCGAGCGGACGTGTAACAGATTTTGACAGACTCTCATGAACATTAACTTCCAAAGCTCTTGCGAAGCAAATAGGACATCTTCACAAAGAATGTGCGCGTGTTGCGTCTGAAGCCCGGAACTATCTCGCGCGTAAACGGGTGCAAGCTCTCGTAGTTCATGTCGTCGTTATACCCGACATAGAAGGAGGTTCCGGGACTAGGTGTCCAGCCTCCAAGAAATTGGGCTCGCACCCTACGGTTCAGAGTATTGTAATCGACAATCGCTCGCGCAAAGGTGGCTTTCGTGAACTGATAAGTCCCGCGCCAGGTAAGGATATTCACATCGAATGCAACCAGGTTGGTGTCATATCTTCGCAGACGCTGCTTGTTCAGATTTATTGAAGTACGAAACTCGTTCGTCGGTTGATAAGTGATACCGGCAGTAACTTGCAACAGTCCGCCACGGCCCGGATCTAGCGGCGCACTCTGGCCCAGTAACAACGCCGCTGGACTAACTCTCGGGTATCTTGAACCATTCCCAAAATCCAGATCCAAGTGGCCGGCGCGATAAATAACCTGACCATTAAACTGTATCTTCTTGCTGAAGTTCGATCCAAAATATCCCGAGATGTGTTGCTTCATCGTGGCCCGTTCGGTGCTCTCGCCATAAAAGGTGCACTTGTTTGTTACCGAGAACGGATTACAGGGACGAGCTTCACGTGTCGGACCAAATTCGTGATCGAAGAGGCGTTCGTAGGCCGGTTCCCACCAAACACCAATCCAGCTGGAACGCGGCAGGTTGAACTCGATCAGGTTTTCACTCTCCCAGATGTACAGTCGCCCCTGCCAGTCATAGTCGATATGAGTAGAATTGTGGACGTGGTACGAGATGATTTTCTTCTTCTTGTTAGGATCGGAATTGTAACGGATGTAACCGTAATTAAAATTGGAGTTGGTTCTTTGAAAGAACCCGACATCCGCACGATAATCCTTTGTGAATCCTTCACCACCAAGCTCCCCACCCCAGTTTCGTCCCGATACAACATAATTCACCGAGTATCCGAAACCGTTTCCCGTGCGATAGCGTGTACCTGGAGGAACGCCTGCTACTACGGCTCCACAACCTGCGGGTTGCTGACCGGGTAAGCCGCAGGGGTCATGGGGATCAAAAAAGAAGTTACGAGACGACGTCCCCAGGGCTTGGAATGTTAACGTCGTCTGCTTATCGAAGCGGAATCGACCGTCAATCGAAACTAGCTGGTTGTGTTTCTCAATAAAATTGTAACTCGTCGCGAGCAGACCAATACTGTTCTCTTTACCGACATCCCGCTTTAGACGCAGGACTCCGATGTACGCGTTCTTGTCGAGGAAACGAAAGTTGTTGGCATTGAGCCTCTCGTCTCCCACAAAGGTGCCGGGGCCATTGTCACTCGCGGCAATAATGCCAAAAGTGTTTCTTCCGATCTTACCCGTCGTCTTGACGGCGATATCCGGATCTACGATTGCCCGCGTGTGAAGCGCAGTTATCGGAGTTCGAAATATGTCAATCCCTTCGAGGAAGAACGGGCGTTTCTCTTCGAAAAAGATCGGGAAACGCTGGTTGGCAGTTACCACCAGTTGATCAGCCTCAACCTGAGCAAAGTCAGGATTGATGGCCAAATCAAGCGTGATTGCCGAACTGGGTATGAACTTCGCCGTCAGGCCAGGATCAAAATGTATCGGCTGATTGACTATTCGTCCGGTGTCAGTGGCTGCCGCCGACGTGTTGGGAAAAACTCCATACGTGCGAACAAATTTTCCGTCCTGCGACAAGGTCAGACTAGGAATAATCTCTAAGGTACGTTCCACCGCGATACCATCCAATCCGGTCAAGTGGCCCGCCTGACTCAGATTACTACTCACACTGCGGGAAAATGGCATCCACGAATCAAGCTCATTCTCGAAACGCTTGATGCGACGGAAAAAATGCGCCCCCCAAAGCTTCTCCTTACCCGCCTCATATCGAATGGATTTGAACGGGATCGCGATTTCAACAATGTATCCGGTTTCGTTAATGATGCCCTTCGATTCCATCAGGACATCGACGCTAAAATCCTCGCCACTGCCCTCGGTGAGAATTCCGTCACCTTGGATCCCAAGCGGATTGAAGAACATCTCAAAGGCTTTGCGCTTGTCATTGAATGTGTCGAGAAAAAATCCGACGTAGTCGTCCTGGAAGATATTGTCACGCTTGGCTACCGTCGCTCTGATCTTGTCGGGTTCATCAAACGCACGAAATGCAACGTAGAAATGCTTCGCGTCATAACCGATCAATACTTCCGTGGGTTTCGACGGCGGAACATTGTCGCCCGGATCTATCTGGTAAAAATCCTTCAGCACTGCCGCAACTTGCCACACGTCTTCATCGAGCTTGCCGTCAATGACTGGTGGCTTCTCGAATTTCGGTACCACGACAGGTTTCGCCTTCTCGGGGGGCAGTACAAATGCTCCCTTTGTTGCAGGTGCATGAGCAACCGCAGACACGGCACTGTTTTCATTAGTTCCATTGGTACCACTTGTGTTCGTAGTTGGGCTGGTAGAACTCGTGGGAGTTGGCGATGCCGCCGCGACTGCAGGAGTGGGTGACGAGGAAGCAGTTGCTGGAGGCGCTGCGCTTACCTCTGAAGGAGTTGGGGGAGTGGTTGACTGCGCCAGAACAGTCAGTGAGGAAAGCAGACAGGCACAAACGAGTGACGTTCCCTTGATCATCATCCATCCTGCGCAAAGAGCGTCAACAGTTGCGCACAGATCGCAACCAGCGCAGCCCCTTTTTCTTCTGAATAGCTTACGGAAGCGGCCGGGGAGACTATTCCGTTCGGTAAAGAGCAAGAGAACCCTGCGGCCTGATACCTGACCTTACGCTGAGTTTGTGCGCAAGGTTCTCGTAAACATTTCCGAGAAATCGGAAACCAACGGAGTGGGATGCCAAAGCGCGCGCAACTACTGCCCAGCGCGCAGAATCACCTTTCCCTCACCCGTACTGACGGTAAAGACATTCCCGCCTTCCCCTACCTTCCAACGACGCAAACGCCTTGACGGGCCAACCTCTTCACTGATCGCAAGCCCCTGGCTCGTCACATCCTCTGCATTCGTCTCGAGCGTGAAGTTCGACCCGCCAGGTAAAGAGAGAGTGACCGTCCCGGATCCCGTACGTGCTACCAGACTTCTGAAGTTTCCATCGAGCAGAATGGGCCCGTCTCCGGTGCGGGCCTCGATCTGACCTTCGAACTTTGTGACCTTAATCGGCCCGTCTCCCGTATTGAGCTTCAGTGAACCGCGAGCCTGGGAAACTTCAACAGGGCCATCCCCGGTTCGTAGTGTCATGTCTCCCGAGACGCCATCCAGCCTAAGCCGCCCGTCTCCCGATGAAACGTTGAGCGAAACATCTCGCGGGACGTAGACATCAATATCCGTGGTGCCATTACCGTCGACATTCTCTGCAATGATGGAAACAGCGCCGCCCTGTTGCTCACTCTTAATAACGATGTTCTTCAGTTCGGCTTCCGTCGCAGCTCGTCTGGTAGCCTCGTAAGAGACTTCAGACTTGTCCCATCCGTGCACGGTGATTGTTCCGTCAAAAGTCGCAATATGCACGCGCGGTGTACCAGTAACCGGAAAGCTCTTGGTCTCTTTATCGCTCGCACGCCAACCACCAACGCCTTTACCGACGCCAGCACCGGTGCCGGCGCCGACACCCTCATTGCGCAACTGTTCGCGCAACTGGCGACGCACTTCGAGTTGCACCTGCCTTTGGGCCCGCTGGATCTCGCGCTGGGCTTCTTGGAGCTCGCGATCTACTTCACGGCGCGTTTGTAACTGCACCTGTCTTTGAATCCGCGCCTGCGCGCGAGCTGCCGCTCTAGTCTCAGCCGCAATTTCGCGTGAGGCCTCTTGAATGTTTTCAAGCGCCTCAACTGTTTCGTCGTCCTTATCCTTTGATTTGTCCTTGTCTTTTACCGCCAGCAGCGAAGTCGCAGTACTTAGTTGGGCGCCGTCCTGGATATTCTTTATGTGGATGCTGCCGTTGACATTACCCAGTTTGATCAACGGTCCCCCCGTTCCAAGTTGCCCATATAACGAATGTCCGACGTATGTGCCGTGCTCAACTTCCAGACCAAAGGTATTGGTAATAGATCCATGCACAGTTCCAGCTCGGAGCACTGCGTTCGAATTCGAAGGGATCAATAGGGTCAATTGCCCGTTTACACAGCTGAGAGAGATGGACTTGTTCTCCAGCTTTGTGAATGTCGCTTCTAGTGGTCCATTCACTGTCGTCAACCTGATTTCTCCGGTCAGCCCGCGCGCCCTTACTTTGCCGTTGACGGCGGATGCCCTTACATCACCTTCAACCCCATCAATCTCCAGCGAGCCGTTAATAAGTTCGACAGATTCCAGTCGCGCTTTTCTCGGTATCGTCAGCGTGTAATCCACGGTGGCTGGGTTGTTGTACCGGCCTTTTTCATCACCCCTGAATATCTGATTTCCCTTTGGGTATCTGGTGCGAATGCGTATGACTTCAGGTGTCGACGTTACATCAATATTGGCTTCAGCCAACCGCTCGCGATTGAATGCTCGCTTGACGGCTTGTACTTGCACCTCATTCCGATCCCAGCCGGAGATTTTGACTCCACCATTGAGGTTCTCAAGCACAAGCCGACCGTTATCTGCCAAGGGATAGTTTTGCGTGAACTCTTCGCGCACGTCCTCAGCTTCGCTAGTGAGGCTGACCGCCGACGGTTCTGTAATCCCGGTTTGATTAAATTGTCGGGGAACAGCCTTGAGTTTGGCGGACTGGGGGACCAGTACCATCACCGCCAATATCAGACCTATAACTAATATGCTTCTCAACATTTGTATGGTTTTCGCTTTCGAACGGTGTCTTCGTTTCTTAATCAGCTCGCACGACGCAGATTGATACTGCCATTCAAGGTTTTCAGCAACAGTTCACGGCCTCCAGTGCCAATTGTCCCACTCAGTTTTCGTTTAGTGTTCTTACCGAGGGACGTTAACGGAAAATCTGAATTGATCGTTCCGTTAAATGTACTTGCGTGCACGTTTGCTCCCGTGTCAGCCGGCAGCTCAATCACAATCTCACCATTGACAGTTTTGAAGTTTAAAGCACCGGTCCAACTTGCATTACCCATCCTGGCGGATATCTCTCCGTTCACAGTCTTGGCATCTGCATAACCGCTAGTTGCAATCCGGATGTTACCGTTTACGGTCTTGCTTTCGACGTTGCTCGACAATGATTGGGCGCTAATATCGCCATTGACAGTTCGTACCAACAGATCGACACCCGCGGGAACGCGCAAACGGAAGTCGACCCGTACATCGTTACTGCGAACGTTTGTTCTCTGGGAAGACGTGTCAATCGGGTCAGATGTCCTTGGGCCGCGGCTGGGTTCGCAACGCGTAGTCACGCTAGGGTTGTCGGTCGGATAGATCGCGCAGATAGTGACGCCGCCGGCATGTTCAACGACCTTAATGCTGACTGCGTTCACATCGCCACGGCTTGAATGCTTGTCCGCTACGACTTCAACCTCTGAACCAGTAGCGAGATCCGCTGCGATGTCACCATTGAGCCCCTTGATCTCTATTGCCATACCCGGATTAAGTCTTCCACTCCATCGAAACTGCGGGGTAAGATCCTGAACCGGTTTGGGAGCATCTGGCAGTGCAGCCGCTGCCACGGTCGGGATAAGGCCGTGATCAGCCAAGTTCACCGCGACCTGATGCAAGTCGTTCATAAGGGTATGTAACCGTCGCAGATCCCGCATCGCGCTGGAGACGACTGCAAGCGCCACCAACAGCAATAAAAAAACTCGATACGCTCTTCTTTCTCTGGTTCGATACATGATGTTTACCCTGACTTCCTGCTGTTTTTGGACCGGAAACGGCGCCCTGGAGGTTCAATCTAACTGCCGCTTCCGGCCCTTCTGCGTTGCTCTATAACCAGAACACCGAACTCCTGTCCTTTGTGGCAATTAAAGTAGCCAATTGGAAATTTGCTGTGCCGCTGCGGAAGGTCCGGGAAGACACTGTTCAAGGCCCGATTTTGCGAGAGCCTCACACTACCGTATGTGTGGAATAATTAATTCTTCTGAAGGTGAATCGTACCGCTGAACGAGGCTAGCGAGATCACCGCGTCGCCTGTTCCACAAATTGCGCTGACGCGACGAAGGCTATATGTCCTTACAATGCTAGGAGCAACTTTTACTCGCGCCTTCACTGCTTTTTTTGGTGCTCCCGGAGGCGGTGTTCCCTGAGGCACGTCTGGCGCAGCCTTCGGATGCGGTGCATCTGCGGGTGGAAGTAGAGGCGAAACTGCAGCAGAAGGTGTTTCGGCAGGCTGAGCTGGGGCTGATCTGGGATTAGCTGGCGAAGGCCGTGCCGGCGGCGTAGGCTCATTCAATAGTGTTAAGGGAAAATCGGTAATGATATCTGCGTTCGCAGAAACTCTTGCATGCAACTGAAATGAAGCATCCGCCGGCAAAGCCAACACAACATCACCGGACATCGTGTTGATTCCATAACGCGCTCCGCTCGCCAATGGTCCCGTCATCCGGAGATTCCCGTTGACCGTTCGAAGACCGAGTTGGGAGTGGCCCACTTGTTGTAACTCAAGATCACCGCTAACAGTTGTGATCTGAAAGGCATCGGCTGCTTCAACTGGGCGAACGTTTCTCACGAGCACATTACCACCAATGGAGTTCAAGTCGATTCTCCCAGTCGACTCCTTGAGTGTCACGTTACCGCCTACTGTTCCAACTTCGACCACCCGTGAAATCCCCGCCAGGTAAATGTCGCCGTTTTGAGTTCCGGCATACGCCGTCGCAACCCCACTAATGTTCACTTCGCCATCGCGTGTTTGCACCTGGACTGTGGCACCGTGGGGAACGCTCAATTCGACGTCACTTGAGGCTTGACAACTACTCGTGGTCCGCAAAACATCACCATCGTCGATAACAACAACTTGGATCTTCTCCGCGGGCGATGACGCCTGTTGACCTCTAACACTTCTGAACTCGATCTGGGCTCCGTCGGAGCGGGCTGCAACTTCGCTGCGGTCCCACCCGGTGACCTTGATACTTCCGGAAAGGACACATACCGAAACCGTTACAGTTTGTTTCGCACTGATCGTACGCGGGGCTTGCTGAGGCGCGTTGGCCTTTCTTGCACTAAGGGCCAGCGCAACACTCGTGGTCAGCACCAGAATCAGTACAAATAGGATTAGACTTCTAAACTTCATCGTGTGGTAAATCACCTTCACGGCTGCCGGTTATAGCTGCGTGCGTCTGCAACAGTACTCAAAAGGTCGACCTTGCTCTGATAAGCAGCAAACACGAAATCGGCGGCGTCCGGGTCGTTCGGATTGCTCTTGGCTGCCGTCCTCGCCGCGGCTAGGGCCCGATCCACCAGTGCGAGGTTTCTTTCATACTCCGCTCGTAGCGCGGGACGCATTGGACGATCATTTGAGTTGATAGTGGAATCCAAGGCTGCAATCGTCCTCAGATAACTACGCTCACCAGGCAACAACTCGACTTTAGCAACAGTTTCGACTGCTTTTTTGGGTTTTCTGAAACTACGGAGTGGCTTGTGCGACTGAACTGGTACGTTAGACACGCTTGTGTCCGAACCTTCGTCTCCAGGAGGCGGCTCCACATCTGCGATACCTTTAGCACCGCCCGTGGACTCTATAATCTTATTGTCTGCCATCTGGGCACCAAGATTTGGGATTCTCTCCTTGCTGCGAAGATAAACGACACCTGCGATTGTGGCGAAGAGGAGTGTTGCGGCGAGGGTGCCATAAGCCAACACCGGCTGCCGAAGCGAGAAGGCCCCCAGAAGGGAGTTGGCCCAACGCTGTACGATTGGTTCCTGGTTGGGCACTACGAGCAGGCCCGCAATAGCTTCATCAATACGCCTCCGCAAATGTTCGGTAGGCACGCCCGCCTCGAACTCAGGAGCCATGGCGGCGGAGACCAACTCATTCTCTCTTGCCAACTCACGGGTAGCGGATGCACACGCGTCGCAGTGCGACAGGTGGCTCGTTACCTTCTCAATTTGCCAATCCGAAAGCTCGCCATCGCTAAAGCTCTGCAGCGTGCCTTCGTCTAAACACCTATTCATCGTTTGCCTCCGATTTTGCCGTACACTCTCGCAAACTCTTTTCGCCCGCGCGCAACGAGGCTGCCTACATTTGTCTCTTTGATCGACAACGTTACTGCAATCTCCCGATATGACAGACCTTGCTGCTTCAACAGAAGGCAACTGCGCATCGGCTCCTTTATCTTATCCAAAGCCCTGCGCGCTTCTTCAACAACCAGCCACCGCTCGTAATCCTCCTCAGGTGGCTGCAACCAGCCGTCGGCGTAGTTGGCTTTATGGTATTCGTTGTCACGCGCAATTGAGCGGTTCTGTCCTCTCAATGCATTGCGTGCAACGTTCAACGTGACGCGCAAAAGCCAGGGACGTAACCACTCGTCGCCAGGCGTTGAATCCAAATTGCGGTAAAGCTTCAGAAAGACCTCCTGCGTCACGTCTTCTGCCAGAGCAGAGTCGCGCACAACGGCACGCGCCGTCCTAAAGACCGCACGATGGTGCAGCGTAAAAGCTTCATCAAAACTGAGCGAACTTGCTGCAGTTGTGATGTCGTTCGGCAGGGAGTCTATCAACGCTCTAGCTTGTCCGCTCATCTAACACCGCTCTCAGGAAGCAAACACCGCAAACTACTGATTTGTGACAACTTTTGAGTCCGCAGCCTCTCTAACGGTCTGGTGCGGTTTTATTGTAGTCTGAAACGCAGCAACACCAGAAGGGCGAATGGTTTCAGTGCACCGCGTTGAGCGGCTTCTCCCCGGAGGATCCGATGAACGCTCCTGTAATATTGGTATTCTTAACCGCAGTTTTAAACGCCCGACCGGGCACCAAAGTTCAAATAACCAAGGGGCGGTGAATTGAGCACAGAGGCCAACCTGTCATCAGAACTTCGCGAGAGCACCTTCATGCGGGCCTGCCGCCGCGAGCCTGTTTCATACACACCTGTTTGGCTGATGCGCCAGGCTGGCCGGTACATGCAGGAATATCGAGATGTGAGAGCTCGAACCAGCTTTCTTGACCTCTGCAAAACGCCGGAACTGGCAGCCGAAGTCACGGTTACGGCGGCGGAGCGGCTCGGCGTTGATGCCGCCATCATCTTTGCGGACATTCTTCTGATCATTGAACCGATGGGGATCGAGTTGGAGTTTGCCAAGGGTGAAGGACCGGAAATTCATAACCCGGTCAGATCCGCTGCTGACGTTGGCCGAATGCGTGAACTGGTCGACGTTACGCCTCTGGATTATGTGCTAGAGGCCATCAAGCTAACTCGCAGCGCACTGCCACCCAGCATTCCGCTTATCGGGTTCTCAGGGGCGCCTTTCACGCTGGCGTCTTACATAATTGAGGGAGGCGGATCGCGAAACTACGTCCACACCAAGCGGTTTATGTACAATGAGCCCGGTGCCTGGCACTCCTTGATGTCACTAATTTCGCGATCTCTGGTGCGATACCTGAATGCACAGGTCGTCGCGGGCGCTCAAGCTGTGCAGATCTTCGATTCCTGGGTTGGGTGTCTCGGTCCTGATGATTACCGAGACTTTGTATTGCCTCATACCAGGACCGTCATAGGGGGCGTAACTGACGGAATTCCAGTTATCCACTTCGGCACAGGAACTGCCGCCCTCCTTAGACTCATGTGTGAAGCCGGTGGGGATGTCATTGGCGTAGACTGGCGCGTACGACTTGATGAAGCCTGGCAGATAATCGGAACGAACACCGGGGTTATGGGCAATCTTGATCCCATTGCACTCTTT
>Ga0209341_10002218_pt1 | contig 18548 bp, 31 predicted proteins | sample RifCSP13_2_FD_184020 | JGI IMG/M metagenome (GOLD analysis project Ga0209341, IMG submission 184020) | Soil microbial communities from Rifle, Colorado - Rifle CSP2_sed 13_2 (SPAdes) (version 2) | ecosystem: Environmental > Terrestrial > Deep subsurface > Rock core/Sediment | place: Rifle... | reverse complement strand
AATAACAGTTACATTAATAACCCCCATAGCAATGGAAAAGGGGCTCAGGTTTGCAATAAGGGAAGGCGGCAGGACTGTGGGCGCCGGCGCCATCAGTGAGGTGATAGAATAATGGCTGTAAAAGCTCAGAGGATAAGGATAAGGCTCAAGGCGTACGACCATAAGATTCTGGATCAGTCGCTAAAGGAGATAATAGAGACAGCCAACAGAAGCGGGGCTAAGGTGTCGGGGCCTATCCCGCTGCCTACGGTTATAAATAAGTATTGTGTAAACCGCTCTCCGCACGGCGATAAAAAATCAAGAGAGCAGTTTGAGATAAGGACTCATAAGAGGCTTCTGGATATTCTTGAACCGACGCAGCAGACGATAGATGCATTGATGAAACTGGATCTCTCTGCTGGTGTTAATGTTGAATTAAAGCTTTAATTTTGAGGCGGAATATATGAAAAAGGGAATGATAGGTAAGAAGTTGGGGATGACGCAGCTATTTGCCAGAGACGGCAAGTTGATTCCGGTTACAGTAATTCAGGCAACCCCATGCCAGGTCACACAGAAGAAGACAGTCGAGGTGGATGGGTATAATGCAATCCAGCTCAGTTATGAGGTAGTGGAGGCAAAGAGGGTCAATAAGCCGCTTACCGGCCATTTCAAAAAGGCCGGCGCAGACCCTGCTCGCTATCTAAGGGAGTTCAGGTTTGAGGATACCGGCGCTCTTGAGATCGGACAGCGAATTAACATCGATATATTTGAGCAGGGCGACAAGATAGATGTTATGGGGATTAGTAAGGGGAAGGGGTTTCAGGGTGGGGTCAAGAGACATCACTTTAAGGGTGGAGGGGCGAGCCACGGTTCCATGCATCACAGGGCTCCTGGTTCTATTGGCGCCAGTTCATTCCCTTCAAGGGTATTTAAGGGACAGAGGCTTCCGGGTCACATGGGACAGGATAGAGTTACTGCCATGGGGTTAGAGATAGTAGCTGTAAAAAGGGAACAGAATCTCCTTCTTGTGAAGGGTGCAGTTCCTGGAGCTAAAAATGGCTTGGTCCTGATAAGGGACAGCATAAAGAAGTCTGTCTAAGTTTATTTTTACCTGGAGTTAGATATGCCGCATTTGGATGTATACGATATCGAGAAGAAAAAGGTCGGAGAGATAGATCTGAGCGATCTGATATTTGGCTCTGAAGTGAACGAGCACCTTATCCACGAAGTGGTTAAGATGCAGCTTGCCAACAGGCGCGCCGGTACTGCGAAGACCAAGACCCGAGCCGAGGTGAGCGGCGGGAACGCAAAGCCCTGGAAGCAGAAAGGTACGGGCCGGGCCAGGTCTGGCGCCAACACATCCCCCATCTGGGTCAGAGGTGGATCTGCCTTTGGACCTAAGCCTAGGGATTATTCATACCTGGTGCCGAAAAAGGTGAGGAGGGGTGCACTGAGGTCTGCCCTTTCAATGAAGGTTAACGAAGGTAAGATCTGGATTATAAAGGACTTTGACTTGAACGAGATAAAGACAAGCAAGGCCCTGGAGATACTAAAGAGGTTTGATGCCGAGAAGGCGCTTTTTGTCTCTCATAAAGAGCTGGTAAATTTTGAAATGTCGTCAAGGAATTTGAGGAAATTTAAGGTTATACGGCCACAGGGGTTGAACGTTTACGATATCCTTGCTTATGATAAGCTACTGATTCTCGAGTCTACAGCTTCCGCTTTTGAGGGAGATGTGAAAGGAGAGGTGAGCGAATGAGTGATATATATAATGTATTAAAGAGACCTCTGTTGACAGAGAAGGGAACCGATCTGAAAGAGGGAATGAATAAGTATCTCTTTGAAATTGACAGAAGGGCGAACAAGATAGAGGTTAAGAATGCAGTTGAGAAGATATTCAGCGTAAAGGTGGATGCAGTCCACACCATCAGTGTAAAGGGCAAGATCAAGCGCGTAGGTAAAAGCTTCGGGAAAGGGTCAGACTGGAAGAAGGCTGTTGTCACTCTTAAGGCTGGGGAAAAGATAGAAATCATTGAAGGGGTATAGTAATGGCTGTTAAAACATATAAACCGACGTCCCCGGGAAGAAGAGGGCAGACCTGTTCCACCTTTGAGGAGATAACAAGAAGCAGACCTGAAAAGTCGCTTGTTGAATCTGTTAAGAGGACCGGAGGAAGGAACAACCGCGGGAAGATTACATGCCGTCACCAGGGTGGGGGGCATAAGAAGGCCTACAGGGTAATAGACTTCAAGAGGAACAAGTTTGGGATACCCGCAACGGTTGCTTCGATTGAGTACGATCCTAACAGGTCTGCGCGTATAGCCCTTCTGCATTATGCGGATGGGGAAAAGAGATATATAATTGCACCGCTGCAGCTTGAGGTTGGAGCAGTGGTAGTCGCAGGACCGGAGGCAGATATCCGTGCAGGAAATGCGTTGCCAATAAGGGCTATTCCTCTTGGTACTACCATACACAATATCGAGATGAGGCCCGGGAAAGGCGCTCAGCTTGTAAGAAGCGCAGGGTCTGGCGCCCAGCTAGTGGCAAAGGAAGGGGCGTATGCTCAGATAAAGCTTCCTTCCGGCGAGGTCAGGATGATCCTCCTTGAATGTCTGGCCACAGTTGGGCAGATTGGAAATATGGACCATGCAAAGGTATCTTTAGGAAAGGCTGGAAGAAGCCGCTGGTTGGGGATAAGGTCGAGCGTCAGGGGAGTTGCAATGAACCCTGTTGACCATCCACACGGAGGCGGCGAGGGTAAGACATCCGGTGGTAGGCATCCAGTTTCACCTTGGGGAAAGCCCACGAGGGGATATAAGACACGTAAAAACAAGGCAACGACTAAGTTCATAGTGAGAAAGAGAAAGTAACTGGAGGTAGGTAGTGGCACGTTCAGCTAAAAAAGGCCCGTTTGTTGATGACTGTCTGATGGAGAAGGTGAACAAGGCCAATGAGGCCAGTGACCGGCGGGTTATCAAGACCTGGTCAAGGAGATCAATGGTTACGCCTGATTTTGTAGGTCATACATTTGCTGTTCACAACGGCAAGAAGTTTATACCGGTATTTGTCACGGAAAATATGGTTGGGCACAAGCTTGGAGAGTTTTCGCCAACCAGGACGTTCCACGGGCATTCAGCCGGGAAAAAGACCGTAGTAAAAGGTGCGCCAAAAGGCAAGGAAGCCCCCAAAAAGTAATTTAATAGAAGGTGGAGCAGTATGGATGCGATTGCTAAAGCAAAGTACATGAGAATAACGCCGAGGAAGGCCCGTCTGGTTGTTGATCTGATAAGGGGGAAGAGGGTGGATCAGGCCTTTGCTATCCTTGATTTTACACCAAGGGCCGCCTCTAAGATTTTGACTAACCTGTTGAAGTCTGCGGTGGCCAATGCTACGCAGAAAGAGGGAGTCGATGTAAATAATTTGAAGGTCAAAACGATATGTGTGGATCAGGGGCCAAGTCTGAAAAGGTTTATGCCGCGGGCGATGGGAAAGGCCTCCCAGATAAAGAAGAGAACCAGTCATATAACGGTTGTTTTGGAAGAGAGTTAAGAACTAAGGGAGGTAGGTTTTGGGTCAGAAGGTAAATCCGATAGGGCTTAGGCTTGGCATAACCAGAGGCTGGGATTCGAAGTGGTACCTGGACAAGGACTACGCAAAGTCACTTCATGAGGACATAAAGATAAGGAAGTTCCTCAAAAAGAAGCTGTTTCACGCCGGGGTCGGCAAGATTGAGATCGAAAGGGTAGCCGATAAGGGAAAGGTTAATATCTTTACTGCTAGACCGGGCATAATAATAGGCAAGAAGGGAACAGAGATTGAAAGTCTCAAAAAGGACCTGCTAGGCCTAACCGGTAAAGAGATATTTATAAATATCCAGGAAATCCGGAAGCCTGAAACGGACGCCCAGTTGGTGGCTGAGAATGTTGCCTTACAATTGGAGAGAAGGGTCGCCTTCAGGAGGGCGATGAAGAAGAGTATACAGTCGGCCCTTAAGTTTGGATGTATGGGGATTAAGATAGCCTGTGCCGGAAGGCTTGGCGGCGCCGAAATAGCAAGGCGTGAATGGTACAAAGAGGGAAGGGTGCCGCTTCATACCCTTAGGGCTGATATAGATTATGGGTTTGCTCAGGCTATGACTACCTTCGGTGTTATAGGTATAAAGGTTTGGATATTTAAGGGCGAGGTCCTTGAGGGAAGGGGTTAGTAACTATGTTGATGCCAAAGAAGGTTAAACATCGGAAGATGATGAAAGGCAGGATGAGGGGGGCCGCTTACAGAGGGTCAGACCTTAGCTTTGGGGAATATGGACTTCAGGCGCAGGAATGTGGCTGGATAACCACCCGACAGATTGAGGCCGGCAGGATTGCCATGACCCGTTTTATAAAAAGGGGTGGCAAGATCTGGATAAGGATATTCCCTGACAAGCCGATAACCAAGAAGCCCGCAGAAACGAGGATGGGTAAGGGTAAGGGAGCTCCTGAAGACTGGGTCTGTGTGATAAAACCTGGAAGAATTCTCTTTGAGATGGAAGGGGTCCCCAAGGAGACTGCTATTGAGGCGTTCAGGCTGGCCGCTTATAAGCTTCCCATATCTACAAAAATAATTTCCAGGAGTGAAGGCCATGAAGGTTAGTGATATAAAAAGCCTAAGCGATGAGGAACTGAATCAGAAGCCCGTTGAACTGTCTCACGAGCTTTTTAATCTCCGCTTTCAGCATGCAAGCGGGCAGCTCGAAAACACAGCTCGGTTGTCCCAGATAGCAAAGGACATTGCCAGGGTCAAGACGGTTATAAGGGAGAGACGTAAATGACTGAAAGAGGCATTAGGAAGACCCTTCAGGGGGTCGTTGTGAGTGATAAGATGGATAAGACTGTAGTAGTAAAGGTTGACAGGACAGTTAGGCATCCTGTATATTTAAAGACCATTAAGAAAAGCGCCAAATATAAGGCACATGATGAGGGAAATACCTGCCATTTGGGAGACAAGGTAGTAATAGAGGAAAGTCGTCCTTTAAGCAGAGATAAGCGTTGGAAGGTAAAAGGGAAAGTAGGGCAGTCGGCATAGAGATAATTTCATGATGCAAGAGGCGAGATAGCAACTTGCAACTTGAAGCATAATTAGGGGTGCAAGATGATACAACAGCAGACTGTGTTGGATGTGGCAGATAACTCCGGCGCAAAAAAGGTTATGTGTATAAAGGTTCTTGGTGGCACCAGAAAGAGGTACGCATCGATTGGAGATGTGATAGTTGTGGCTGTGAAGGAGGCCGCCCCTAATGCCAAGGTTAAGAAGGGTGACGTACAGAAGGCGGTAGTCGTCAGGACCGCTAAAGAGGTTGCCAGGCGTGATGGTTCTTATATAAGGTTTGACGGGAACTCTGCTGTTATTATTGATAAGGCGAATGAACCTCTTGGAACGCGTATATTCGGGCCAGTCGCAAGGGAGCTCCGGGCCAAGAAGTTTATGAAGATAATTTCTCTCGCCCCTGAGGTGTTATAGATAATAGATAGATGCCAATGTCTCTATCTACTTGTGGAATTCTAAGGAGAAGGTTTGATGTTAACCACCCATGTTAAAAAGAACGATACCGTAAAGGTAATTGCTGGTAAAGAAAAGGGAAAGACCGGCAAAGTTATAGTCGTCCTTCCAAAGAAGGAAAGGATCATAATTGAGAAGATTAACCTTGTAAAGCGACATACTAAGCCGAAGGGAGCAGCTGGACAGGGTGGCATTATAGAAAAGGAAGGGGCAATACATATATCGAATGTGATGGTTGTCTGCCCGAAATGCAATTCTGCTGTTCGTTTTGGTTACAAGTTGTTAGAGGATGGGAATAAGGTCAGGGTATGCAAAAAGTGCGAAGAGGTTATTGATAAGTAAGGCGTGGCGTCACTATTTTTAAGGTTGACGGTTCAGGGTTCACGCGTCGCGATACAGGAGGAAATGAATGGCAAGGCTGAATGACTTATATATCAAGAAGGTAGTTCCCGCACTTATGAAGGAGTTTAACTACAAGAGCGTAATGGAAGTTCCAAAGGTCGAGAAGGTTGTTATAAACATGGGGTTGGGAGAGGCCGTTCAGAATGTAAAAGTGTTGGATGCAGCTTCTAAAGAGTTGGCAGCCATAACTGGGCAAAAAGCGGTTATAACAAAGGCAAAGAAGTCAATAGCGACCTTCAAGCTCCGTGAAGGTATGCCCATAGGGTGTATGGTGACCTTGAGGAAAGAGAAGATGTACGAGTTTATGGATCGCTTCATAAGCGTTACATTGCCCAGGGTCAGGGATTTTAAAGGGATCTCCGGCAAGACCTTTGACGGTCATGGCAATTACGCCATGGGGCTCAAGGAGCAGATCATCTTTCCTGAAATAGAATACGACAAGGTAGATAAGGTAAGGGGTATGAATATAGTATTTGTGACAACAGCCAAGACAGATAAAGAAGGGAAGGCTCTTTTGAGAGAGTTTGGAATGCCTTTTAGGGATTAAGCGGAGGAGAAGTGGCAAAGAAATCATTGATAGCAAAGGCTCAGAGAGAGCCTAAATTCGGAGTCAGGGCTTACAACAGATGTCCGTTGTGTGGCAGACCCAGAGGGTATTACAGGAAGTTCGGTATGTGTCGTATCTGCCTGAGAGACAGGGCCAATAAGGGAGAGCTTCCTGGCGTTACAAAGTCGAGCTGGTAGTTGTGTATAAGGCTGAAATCAAAGCTCAGCGAGAATCGTGCATTTTGGCATATAGTTTAGCTATTAAGTTGTTAAGGAGTATATTGAAATGAGTATGACCGACCCCGTTGCAGATATGCTTACACGGATAAGAAATGCAAGCAAGGCTAAGCATGAGAAGGTGGACATCCCTTCATCCACGCTGAAGGCTGAAGTGGCAAGGATCCTCAAGGAAGAGGGTTACATAAAGAATGTCAAGATGGTAGCTGACGCGAAACAGGGTATCATCAGGGTTTTTCTGAAATATTCATCGGCAAATGAGGGTGTGATCACCGGTATCGACAGGGTAAGCACTCCTGGAAGAAGGATGTACGTCGGAACCGGAGAAATCCCAAAGGTTTTAAATGGGTTTGGAATTGCAATCGTTTCTACCTCAAAGGGGTTGATGACGGATAAAGCGGCTCGTGTGGCCAATGTAGGCGGGGAACTGCTCTGTAAGGTCTGGTAACATATAGTTTGAAGGTCGGTGTCACTGGCCAGCTGATAAAAGCTTTTTGGAGAACGAGATGTCGCGAATAGGTAAAATACCAGTTGTAATACCCCAGGGGGTAAAGGTCGCAGTGGTTGGGGATCTGCTCAAAGTTGATGGGCCTAAGGGCAAACTTTCGCAGAAGATAAACCCCGGAGTCAATATGTCTGTAAACGACGGGAAGATCGTATTTACGAGGCCTGCTGAGAGTTCGGAGGCGAGGACGGTTCAGGGGCTTATTAGAAGCCTTGTTGCGAATATGGTTGCCGGTGTTACAAATGGATATGAGAGGAAACTGGAGATATCTGGAGTTGGTTACAGGGCAGAGGTTCAGGGTGACAGTCTTGTTATGAGTCTCGGTTTTTCTCATCCTGTTAAGTATCAACTCCCTGCCGGGGTAAAGGCGGAAGTTGAAAAACAGACAATGATAACATTGAGTGGGGCTGACAAGCAGGTCATAGGCCAGGCGGCTGCAAATATAAGAGGATTCAAACCTCCAGAGCCTTATAAAGGCAAGGGGATAAAATATCAGGGTGAAAAGATTCTGAGAAAGGCCGGAAAGGCTGGGAAGGCAGGTAAATAAAGATGGGAGAGACTAATAAAAGGCTTACAAGCAGGTTGAACAGAAAGGCAAGGGTGAGAAAGAAGGTCTCAGGGACTTCTGAGAGGCCGAGACTGTGTGTGTTCCGAAGTGCCTCGCACATATACGCTCAGGTAATAAATGACCAGGATGGTACGACACTGGTAGAGGCGTCAAGTGTGAGTCCTGATCTAAAGGGAGAGATAAAGCACGGCGGGAATGTCGTATCTGCGCAGAAGGTTGGCGCACTTGTAGCAAGGAAGGCACTTGCCAAGAATATTAAAAAGGTTGTATTTGACAGGGGTGGCTACCTTTATCACGGCCGGGTAAAGGCACTTGCTGATGCGGCAAGAGGCGAGGGGCTTGAATTTTAAAGCTTAATATTGAAATCTCAGATCGAGATTGAGTTAAGGAGGGCAGTTTGGCAGCGAGGATAAATCCCGAAGGCTTGGAGTTAAAAGATCGCCTGGTAAACATAAACAGGGTGGCCAAGGTGGTAAAAGGCGGAAGAAGGTTTAGCTTCAGCGCCCTTGTAGTAGTTGGCGATGGTAATGGCGTAATAGGTTATGGGATGGGTAAGGCCAATGAGGTATCTGAGGCCTTAAGGAAGGCAGTAGAACAGGCGAAGAAGGACCTCGTCAAGGTTTCGCTGAGCGCTGAAAATGCCTCCATATACCATGAAGTTACCGGAAGATTTGGGGCCGCAAAGGTTCTTCTTAGGCCGGCATCTGCGGGGACCGGAGTCATTGCCGGTGGGGCTGTGCGCGCAGTTGTCGAATCAGCCGGTATTGGGAACCTCCTTGCAAAGTCTCTGGGATCGAACAACCCGCATAATGTGGTAAAGGCTGCAGTTGCTGCATTGAAGCAGCTGAGAAGCCCGGAAGATGTCGCCGCCATGAGAGGAAAGAGCGTAGAGGAAATGAGGTAGAAGGAGTTTTATATGACTAAGAATGCAAAACAGCTTAAGATAACCTTGGTAAAGAGTGGAATCGGCAGGCCTGAGAGACAGAAGAATACTCTTATCGGCCTCGGACTCACAAAAGTCAACAGAACGGTTATCAGAGATGATACACCCTCAAACAGGGGGATGGTTAATAAGGTTTCGCATCTGGTTTTAGTCGAAGCAATATAGAGGTGATTGGAATGAATCTTGGTGAACTCCGAGCCCCTGAGGGGGCGAGCAAAAATAGAAAGAGGCTTGGAAGAGGGTCCGGCTCCGGACACGGCAAGACAAGCGGCCGCGGTCATAAGGGGCAGAGGGCCAGGTCCGGCGGCAGAGGAAAGACCGGTTTTGAAGGAGGGCAGATGCCCTTACAGAGGAGGCTCCCGAAGAGGGGATTTACCAATATCTTCAGGAAGGAGTATGCCATTGTAAACCTGAGCGACCTTGACAGGTTTGAAAAAGGCAGCACAGTGGATCTCGCCTTGCTGGTTGCAGCGGGTCTGGTTAATAAGATTGGGGCTGGAGTAAAGCTTTTGGCAGATGGCGATATAAAGAAGTCCCTTACCATAAAGGTGCATAAGTTTAGTCAGTCGGCTAAAGCGAAGGTTGAGGCGGCAGGCGGAAGGATAGAGGTGGTCTGAGTTGTCCGACGGTTATAAGAATATAGGGAAGATCCCGGAACTCAGAAAAAGGATACTTTTTACGTTCGGGATGCTTGTAGTCTACAGGCTTGGCGCTCATATACCTACGCCAGGAATAAACGGTGACGCGCTGGCCGCATTTTTTGCCCAGATGCAGGGTACAATCCTTGGGCTCTTTGACATGTTTTCGGGAGGCGCACTTGAGAGGCTGTCTATTTTTGCCCTCGGTATAATGCCCTACATAAGTTCATCTATCATATTTCAGCTACTGACTGTGGTTGTTCCTTATCTCCATAAGCTTTCCAAGGAAGGGGAGATGGGGAGGAAAAAGATCACCCAGTACACTAGGTATGGGACAGTAGCCCTTAGTATTATCCAGGGCATCGGAATAAGCTTTGGACTTGAGAAGATGACCGGCCCAGCTGGAGAACTTGTAGTTCCTCATCCTGGCTGGTCGTTCAGGATAATGGCTGTAATTACGCTTACTGCCGGTACTGCATTTATTATGTGGCTGGGCGAGCAGATCACCGAGAGAGGAATAGGGAACGGTATATCTCTCATCATCTTTGCCGGTATAGTTGTAATGATGCCGAGCGCTGCAGTCAATACCCTTAAACTGGTGAGGACTGGAGAGTTCCCGGTTCTACTCGTCCTGGTGTTGATAGCCATGATGGTTGCGGTTGTCGGTTTCATTATATTCATGGAAAGGGGACAGCGAAAAATTCCTGTCCAGTATGCAAAGCGCGTAGTCGGAAGGAAGGTTTTTGGAGGACAGAGTACCCATCTGCCGCTTAAGGTGAACTCAGCAGGAGTTATCCCGGCTATATTCGCGTCATCCATTATAATGTTTCCTGCAACGATTGCGCAGTTCAGTACAATTCCGTTCATGCAGACCGTTGCCGGGGCCATGACTCCAGGTAACTGGCCCCATGAGATTCTATATATTGGGTTTATAGTCTTCTTCTGTTATTTTTATACGGCTGTTACGTTTAACCCTACAGATGTTGCTGACAACATGAAGAAATATGGCGGCTACATACCGGGCATACGGCCTGGGGCAAAGACTGCTGAGTATATAGACAGGATCCTTACCAGAATAACATTCGGCGGCGCAGTGTATCTTGCAATTGTGTGTGTTCTTCCTACAATATTGGTGAGCCAGATGAATGTACCTTTTTATTTCGGAGGGACGTCACTCCTCATAGTGGTAGGTGTTGCCTTGGACACTGTTGCGCAGATAGAGTCCCATCTTCTTCAGAGGAATTATGAAGGCTTTATGGGTAAGGCAAGGATAAAGGGGAGGAGATAGTGCGACGGAACCTTGTCCTCCTGGGTCCTCCCGGAGCGGGGAAGGGCACACAGGCAAAGAAGCTTGTGGATAAATACAGTATCCCACAGATTTCTACAGGTGACATTCTAAGGGAGGCAGTGGATACCGGGACTCTTCTTGGGATAGAGGCAAAGTCGTACATGAGCAGGGGGGCTTTGGTCCCTGACGAAGTTGTCATAGGAATTGTAAAGGAAAGGCTCAAAAGGGGTGATTGTGGAAGGGGTTATATCCTTGATGGATTCCCAAGGACTATTCCTCAGGCTGAGGCCCTTTCTTCATATTTGAATGACTACGGATGTCCAATAAACGCTGTCATTGATATGCGGGTGCCAAAGGAGTATCTCGTAAAAAGGATTTCCGGGAGGAGGGTCTGCAGGTCTTGTGGAGCCGGTTATCATATGGAGTTTAGTCCGTCTAAGAACGGTGGCAAATGTGATAAATGCAATGGTGATCTCTTCCAGAGGGATGATGACAGGGAAGATATATTGATAAAAAGACTTGAGACATATGAAGCCAGAGACACCCCGCTAGCTGAGTATTACAAAAAAAAGGGGCTGCTTAAGACCGTCAACGGAATGGGTGATATAGAAGCCATCTTTAATGATATATGCAAGATCGTTGATGAAAAGTAGTGGAGTGGTTCTAAAGTCACCGCGAGAAATTGAAGAAATGAGGGTTGCCAACAGGATTGTTGCAGAGATCCTTGAGGCAATCAAAGGAATAGTAAGGCCGGGGATCACAACAGACGAATTAAACGTTTTTGCTGAAGAAAGGCTGAGGGAAAGGAAGGCCAAGTCCGCATTCAAGGGATACAGGGGATACCCAAAGGCCCTTTGTACATCGGTCAACTCCCAGGTTGTTCACGGCGTACCGACTAAAACCCCTTTGAAGGAAGGGGATTTGCTGAGCCTGGATTTCGGTGTCTATTGCAGCGGATTCTATGGTGACGCGGCCATTACCGTTCCTGTTGGATTGGTCTCCAAGGAGGCCATGAAGCTAAAAGAGGTGGCTGAAAAGGCCCTCTATAAAGGAATAGAAAAGGCTTATCAGGGAAACAGGCTTTCAGATATATCACATGCTGTGCAGAGCTTTGTTGAAGGGAACGGCTTTTCGGTGGTCAGGGAGTTTGTAGGTCACGGGATTGGACGGTCTCTGCACGAAGAGCCCCAGATACCTAACTATGGACCACCTGGGGTGGGAATAAAGCTAAGGGCAGGAATGGTTCTGGCTATCGAGCCGATGATAAATGCGGGCGGAGCTGAAGTTAAGATTCTGCAAGACGGGTGGACCGCAGTCACGAAAGACGGGAGTTTGTCGGCTCATTTCGAGCATACGGTCGCAATAACCGAAACTGGGCCGGTAATTTTGACGAGTCTGGATGGATAAATGGCAAAAGAAGAGGCGATAGAGGTTGAGGGAAAGGTTGTTGAACCGCTTCCAAATGCCATGTTCAGGGTAGAGCTTGAAAACGGCCACAGGATACTGGCCCATATATCAGGAAAGATGAGGATGCATTTTATCAAGATCCTTCCTGGAGACAAAGTCACAGTAGAATTGTCACCGTATGACCTTACGAGGGGAAGGATAACCTACAGGGCCAAATAACACTGGCATAATACCGTGTGAACTTTCAATAACCCATAAAATAATTGTTTGAAAGCAACCTGGTATAAAATAAATGTTCGGGCGTATTGCGATACACCCTTACTTGAAACGAGAGGGAGTTGGAGATGAAGGTAAAGGCATCAGTAAAAAAGATATGTGAGAAGTGTCAGATAGTGAAACGAAGGGGTGTCGTGAGGGTAGTCTGCGAAAACCCGCGTCATAAGCAGAGGCAGGGATAAGAAATGCGGATTTTATAATTGTGGCTTGCTGATTTATACCAAGTTGCTTTCAAACAGCTACTTATAAAGTTAATGAAAGCTTACTTGGTATTATAGTCCAACCGCGATATTTAAAGTCCAAAAGGGAGGGGTTCATTGGCACGTATATCAGGGATTGATTTACCGAAGGATAAAAGGGTTGTAATAGGGCTGACCTATATCTTTGGTATAGGGAACAAGGCTTCACAGGGTATAGTAACGGAGGCTGGAATAAGCCCCGATACCAAGATAAACCAGCTGACAGAGACTGAGGTCGCCAGCATCAGGGCGATCATAGAGCGCAAGCATACAGTTGAGGGAGACCTCCGCAGGGAAATTGGACTGAATATCAAGAGGCTTATGGATATAGGGTCGTACCGCGGCCTTCGCCACAGGAAAGGTTTGCCGGTCCATGGACAGCGGACAAAGACAAATGCCAGGACGAGGAAAGGACCAGGCAAGAAGATGGTAGGAAAGAAGAAGTAAGAGCATAAGGGGGGAAGATGGCAGCTGTTCAAAAGAGTGTTACCAAGAAAAAAGACAGGAAGAGGATAAGCCATGGTGTTGTCCATATCCAGTCGACATTTAACAATACTATAATAACGATCACAGATACAGCCGGGAATGTGATTTCATGGTCCAGCTCAGGGAGCAAGGGATTTACCGGCTCAAAGAAGAGCACCCCTTTTGCTGCCCAGATTGCAGCTGAGGATGCAGGTAAGAAGGCAATGGAACACGGGTTGAAGCATGTGGAGGTATTTGTTAAGGGGCCAGGCTCCGGCAGAGAGTCTGCTCTCAGGGCTTTGCAGGCTGTTGGGTTTGAGGTAACAATGATAAAGGATGTGACTCCGCTTCCTCATAACGGCTGCAGGCCGCCAAAGAGGAGAAGGGTTTAAAAGGGAGGTTTGATTTGGCAAGGTATATAGGGTCAGTGTGCAGATTGTGCCGGAGGGAAGGGTTAAAGCTTTTCCTGAAAGGAGAGAGGTGCTATAGTGATAAGTGCGCCGTGGAGAGGAGAAGCTATCCGCCGGGTCAGCACGGTCAGGGAAGGACCAAGGTCTCTGAATATGGCACGCAGCTAAGGGAGAAGCAGAAGGTAAAGAGACTCTATGGGCTCCTTGAGAAGCAGTTCCGTGGGACCTTTGCGGAAGCAGACAGGCAGAAAGGAATAACCGGAGAGAACCTCTTAAGGCTTTTGGAGCGCAGACTCGACAACATGGTTTATCGCATGGGATTTGCCAGTTCCAGAAATGAGGCTAGGCAACTGATACTGCATAATCACTTTCTTGTCAATGGCAAGAAGGTTAACATACCTTCATATGTCCTTAAGCCGGGCGATGTCCTTCAGGTCAGGGAGAGCAGTAGGGCTTTGATCAGGATTCAGGAGTCACTGGAGGCTGTTCAGAGGAGGGGAGTGCCGAGTTGGCTGGAGTTGGACAAGACCAACTTTAAGTGCGTTGTCAAGGCCCTTCCAGTGAGGGAGGAGCTTACACTTCCGATAAGGGAACAGCTGATAGTCGAACTCTATTCCAAGTAATCAGCTGTTCAAATTGCACTTGCAGCTGATGCCCATTGGTCATTGGCAATGCCGATATGTATGAGCTGAAAGAATCCAGGAGGATGAATGTACAGGAACTGGAAAGAACTTATAAAACCAAAGAGGCTTGAGGCAGAAAAGGAGACCCTGACAGAGACTTACGGGAAATTCAATGCTGAGCCCTTAGAGAGAGGATACGGAACTACCATAGGTAATTCCCTCAGGCGGATACTTCTTTCGTCTTTACAGGGGGCTGCGATAACAGCGGTCAAGATAGACGGCGTTCTTCACGAATTTACGACAGTCCCTGGAGTTACAGAGGATGTTACTGAGCTTATACTTAACCTGAAGGAGGTTAATCTGAGGCTTCACGGTGACGGGCCGAAGACTGTCAGGATCAGCGCCAAGGGTAAGAAAGAGGTCAAGGCAGGTGACATAATTACAGACGGTACTGTCGAGATAATGAACCCTGACCATCATATTGCAACCCTCTCCAAGGACGCCAAGCTCAATATGGAGATGACTGTAAAGTGGGGAAAGGGATATGTTACATCCGAGAGGAACAGGGACGATTCCCTTCCGGTAGGTGCTATTCCCGTAGATTCCATCCATTCACCAATTAAGAAGGTCAATTTTCTTACTTCCCATGCGAGGGTTGGACAGATAACCGATTATGACAAGCTGACAATGGAGGTTTGGACCAACGGTGGGGTTACACCAACAGATGCCGTAAGCATAGCAGCCAAGATACTTAAGGACCAGCTGTCTGTGTTTATTGGGTTCGAGGAAGAGGATTATGAAGAGGTTGAGACTCCTTATGATTCAGGAGGAGAAGGGGTGGCTCTTGGAGAGAACTTGCTGAAGAGTGTTGATGAGCTTGAGCTTTCGGTGAGGGCTGCCAATTGCCTCAAGAAGGCTAATATCAAGTATATAGGTGAGCTTGTCCAGAAGACAGAGAACGAGATGCTGAAGACCAAAAACTTCGGCAGGAAGTCACTGAATGAGATAAAAGAGGTCTTGACAGAAATGGGACTTCATCTCGGCATAAAGGTAACTGACTGGCCGCCGGAGGGTTTTGTCGAGACGACCGATGTCGAGGCTGAAGATACCGATGATGAAGAAACTGAAGGCGAGGATTAAAATATGAGGCATGGATTTGCAGGAAAGAGGCTCGGAAGAAACAGCAGTCACAAAAGGGCATTGATGAGGAACCTTACCACCTCACTGATTTTGCATGAAAGGATTCAGACCACAGATGGTAAGGCCAGGGAGCTTAAGGGTGTTGTCGAAAAGATGATAACCCTTGGCAAGCGTGGAGACCTCCATGCCAGGAGGCAGGCAGCTGCATTTATTATCGGAAAAGAGGCAGTCCAGAAGTTGTTTGAGATAGCCCCGCGTTTCAATGATAAAAAAGGAGGATACACGAGAACCCTCAAGTTAGGCAGACGCCTCGGTGATTCCGCTCCAGTCTCGATCATAGAATTGATCGGGGCCCCAAAGAAAGAGACAAAGAAGGCGAAAGAAGAGGTAAAGCCGGCGTAAAGCCGGCTTTTTTCTTTTTTACAGTAGTTACCCCCCTCTTTTACATTACACTAATACTAATTGGCTATCAAATAATTAAATCCATATCGCCTACATAACACCAAGTAAGCTTTCAATAACAGATTAATTTACTGTTTGAAAGCAACTTGGTATAAATTCTACGCTACATCCCTGCCATAAACCCCAAAAATGCTTTTGGCCAAAAGTAGGCGCTTTTGAGCGACACAGATGCATACAGATTTGAACCGATATCTAGGATTTTAACAAAAGGACCTTCTCACTGCGTCTGCTTGCATCATTTCTATTAATCAAATTAAGTATAAACTATCAGCTCCGAGTTCTAAATCTTGATAAGTAACAGCTTGACTTTCAGGGGATTGATATGGTATTTATTTACCCCACAAAAGGGGCATCCCGTCTTATTTACATTGATAAACCGGAGGTACCATGGGAAAGTTCAATATAAAGATAAACGGCAGGGAGATGGAGGCGGAGGAAGGGAACACAATCCTCGACGTAGCCAAGGCCAACGGTATCTATATCCCAACGCTCTGTCACCACCCACAGCTCTCAGTTCAGGGCGCATGCCGCATCTGCATGGTAGAGGTTAAGGGTCTTCCCAAGCCAGTCACCTCCTGCACAACCCCTATAGCCAAGGATATGGATATCCAGACCGACACCCCTGTTGTAATTAAACAGAGGGAGACTGTGCTTGAGCTACTCCTTTCCGACCACCCCTTGGAGTGTCCGACATGCGATGCAGGGGGACAGTGCAAGCTCCAGGACCTGACCCATGATTACAAGATTAAGGGGAACCGCTTCGAAGGAGAGAAAAGAAAGGTCCCTGTTGAAGAGGTAAACCCGTTTATCAGAAGGGACTATCAGCGCTGCATCCAGTGCAGCCGCTGCATAAGGGTTTGCGATGAGGTAAGGGGAATAGGGGCGATCCAGTACGCAAAAAGGGGCTTTTACCAGAAGGTCTCGACATGCGCAGACAAGGTACTGGACTGCATATTCTGCGGCTCTTGCGTCCAGCAGTGCCCGGTCGGCGCCCTCACAGAAAAGCCGTCCAAGTTTAAGTACAGGCCCTGGGAGACAAAGCAGGTTGAGACAACCTGCGGATATTGCGGTGTAGGATGCTCCCTGACCCTTCATACAAAGAACAACGAGATAGTTAAGGTTACCTCCAGGGATGACACCCTGAACAAGGGGCATCTCTGCGTGAAGGGGAGGTACGGCTACGAGTTCGTAAAGAGCGATAAGAGACTAACTACCCCTTTAGTCAGGAAGGACGGCAAGCTCACTCCCGCTTCCTGGGAAGAGGCACTTTCATACACAGCGAAAAGGTTCAAGGAGATAAAGGAGAAGCACGGCCCAGATTCATTGGGCGGTTTCTCTTCAGCGAAATGCACCAATGAGGAGAACTATCTATTCCAGAAGTTTGTCAGGGTCAACTTCGAGACGAACAATTTAGACCACTGCGCGCGCCTCTGACACAGCGCCACCGTGGCCAGTTTGGCCACAGCGATAGGCAGCGGTGCAATGAGCAATTCACTCCATGACCTTGATGAGGCGGATCTCTTCCTTGTCACAGGTTCCAATACAACAGAGGCCCATCCGATCATAGGAATGCAGATCTGGCAGGCTGTGAGACACAAGAATAAAAAGCTCATAGTGATAGACCCGAGGAAGATAGAGCTTACAAAATATGCAGCCATGCACCTCAGGCAGAGGCCTGGGACAGATGTGGCCGTCTACAACGGCCTGGCAAGGGTCATAATAGAGGAAGGGCTTGCTGACCTCGACTTCATAAGAGATAGGACCGAGGGGTTTGAAGAGGCAAAAGAGATCATAATGACGTATACCCCGGATGTCGTGGAGAAGATATCAGGGATACCGAAGGAACAGCTTATAGAGGCTGCCAGGATGTACGGTAAGGCTGAAAGGGCTTCAATATACTGGGCCATGGGCAGCACCCAGCATATCAACGGCGTACACGGTGTCCATTCTATTGTCAATCTGGCGATGCTGACCGGAAATATAGGCAAACCAGGGACGGGGGTCAACCCGCTGAGGGGGCAGAACAATGTCCAGGGTGCATGCGATATGGGATGCCTGCCAAACCAGTTCCCAGGATATAAGCCTGTGAATGTGCCTGAAAACGTAGAAAGGGTTGAGAGGGTCTGGGGGGTAAAGGTCCCGGCAAAGCCGGGGCTGACCCTTACTGATATGGTAAATTCCATGGGCACGGAAGGGGGTATTAAAGGGCTATATATCATGGGTGAGAACCCAATGATGAGCGATCCCGACCTGAACCATGCAAAAGAGGCATTTGAGTCCCTCGAATTCCTGGTGGTCCAGGATATATTCCTGACTGAAACTGCGGAACTTGCCCATGTAGTGTTACCTGCCACTTCCTTTGCAGAGAAGGAGGGTACGTTTACCAACACGGAGAGGAGGATCCAGAGGGTAAGGAAGGCCGTCAATCCGCCCGGTGATGCTTGGGAGGATACCAAGATAATCTGCTCTCTTTCAAAGGAGATGGGATATCCGATGGAATACCCTTCCGCCTCAAAGGTAATGGATGAGCTTGCATCGGTAACCCCAATTTACGAGTGTGTCTCCTATGAGTATCTGGACAAGGGGGTTGCTGTACACTGGCCGTGTAACAGCTGCTCCATTGATCGTACTTCATGCGGCACCCTTATAATGGGGACTCCCGTACTTCACGAGGAAAAGTTTACAAGGGGGGCAGGCAAGTTCCTGGCGTTCGAATTCCAACCCCCCGCTCAAGCCGTAGTTCCAGTCGAGGATCCCCGAGACGACGGTGAAGGCGGGACGCTTCGACGACGAGTCATTCTGATATGCGCGGGCTGCGCGGTGGCGCAGAGCCGCATGACCGTTCTCCGTCGGGAGGAAGCGCGGTCTTATGGCGCGAGTTG
>Ga0209341_10002217_pt1 | contig 18549 bp, 18 predicted proteins | sample RifCSP13_2_FD_184020 | JGI IMG/M metagenome (GOLD analysis project Ga0209341, IMG submission 184020) | Soil microbial communities from Rifle, Colorado - Rifle CSP2_sed 13_2 (SPAdes) (version 2) | ecosystem: Environmental > Terrestrial > Deep subsurface > Rock core/Sediment | place: Rifle... | reverse complement strand
AAGATGTAGTCTGGGATACTCTCTATAAGGCATCTTTAAAAAGCGACCGGGCTTTCCACGCGTGGTTTCCGACATGAACCGCTACGACGTCCTCGTGCTAGGGGGCGGGCTCGCCGGCGCGATGGCGGCGCGGGCTGCCGCGGCGGCGGGGGCGGACGTGGCGGTCGTTTCGAAGCTCCACCCCCTCCGGTCTCACACAGTCGCTGCAGCCGGCGGGATTAACGCGGCCCTCGCGGAAGGCGACTCGTGGGAGGGGCACGCGTTCGACACGATCAAGGGGTCGGACTACCTCGCGGACCAGGACAGCGTCGAAATCGTGTGCCGGGAGGCGGCGGCCGCGGTCGTGGAGATGGACCACCTCGGCACGCCCTTTTCGCGGGACGAGACCGGCAAGCTGTTCAACCGCCCGTTCGGCGGGCACGGGCTGCCGCGCGCGTACTTCGCCGGCGACCGGACGGGGCTCTCGCTCATGCAGACCGCGTGGGAGCAGCTCGTAAAGAAGGACATCACGGTGTACAACGAGTGGGCGGGCACGAGCATCATCGTCGAGGAGGGCCGGTTCGCGGGCATCATCGCGTACAACGTCGCGGATGGCACGCTGGACGAGTTCCAGGCGAAGGCCCTCGTGATCTGCACGGGCCCCGGCGGGCAGATGTACGGGAAGACGACGAACGCGGTCACGTGCACGGGCGACGGCCTCGCGATGGCCCTCCGCGCGGGCTGTGCACTGAAGGACATGGAGTTCGTGCAGTTCCATCCCACGTCGCTCCACGGGCCCAACATCCTCATCACGGAGGCCGCGCGCGGTGAGGGCGGCATCATGAAGAACGCGAAGGGCGAGCGGTTCATGGAGCGGTACTCCCCGAAGATGCTCGACATGGCGCCCCGAGACATCGTCTCCCGCGCGATCCAGACGGAGGCGAACGAGGGGCGCGCATACCCCGAGGGGTACGTGGACCTCGACCTCACGCACCTCGGCGCCGCCAAGATCAAGGAGCGTCTCCCGGAAGTGCACGAGTTCGCGGTGAACTTCGCGGGCGTCGACCCCGCGGAGAAACCTATTCCCATTGAACCCGCGCAGCACTACATCATGGGCGGCATCGCGACGGACAACGCGGGGGCGACGGCCGTGCCGGGCATCTACGCGGCGGGGGAGTGCGCATGCGTTAGCCTCCACGGGGCGAACCGCCTTGGCGGCAACGCCCTCCTCGAGTGCATCGTGTTCGGACGGCTCGCGGGCACCGCGGCGGCGGACTTCGCGCAGAAGCACGCGCAGGTCGCGGGCGGCGCGGCCTCTTTGGCGGCGGACGACCGGAAGATTGACGGCCTGATGGCCTCCGAGGGGAAGGAGGGCACGGAGCGCATCCGGCAGGAACTCAAGAAGGTCATGTGGGAGAAGGTCGGCATCTACCGGAACGAGCCGGACATGGCGCTGGCGGTGGGCGCGGTCAACGACTTGGAGCGGCGGTACGCGAACGTGCGCGTTGGCGCGAAGAACAAGAGGTTCAACTACGCGCTCCTCGAGGCCCTCGAGCTGAAGAACCTCTTGGATCTCGCCGAGGTCATCGCAAAGGGAGCCCTCATCCGTCGGGAGAGCCGCGGGGCGCACGCGCGCACGGACTTCCCAAAACGAGACGACGCGAACTGGCTGACGCACTCCCTCGCGTGGCAGCGTGGGAGTCGCATCGAGATCACATACGAACCGGTGCGCATCACGAACTGGGAGCCGAAGGAGCGGACGTACTAGTGGCGACGATCAAGGTGTACCGGTTCGATCCGGAGCAGGACGAGAAGCCGAGGTACGAAGAGTTCGATGTGGACATGTCTCCCGGGAGGACCGTCCTCAACCTCCTTCACGACATCCACTACAACGAGGACCCGACGCTGTCCTTCCGCCGGTCCTGCCAGTCCGCGATCTGTGGGTCGTGCGCGATGCATGTGAACGGACGCACGGGGCTCTCGTGCAGCATGCAGGCGAAACCGCTCCTGGACCGCGACGGCTATCTGGTCGTCGAGCCGATGAAGAACATGCCGGTCCTGAAGGATCTCGTCGTCGACATGGACGGGTTCTGGGACAGCGTGCACGAGGTGGACCCGTTCCTGCAAGCCGGTCGCGACGTCCCCAAGGGGGCGTACGTGGTTCCCAAGGCAAAGATGGACCTGCTGAAGATCGCGCAGGACTGCATCATGTGCGGCTCCTGCCTCAGCGAATGCACGTCGCGAGAGGCCAATCCGGACTACCTGGGTCCCGCAGCCCTCGCGAAGGCCTACCGGTTCGCTGCGGACGAAAGGGACGGCGCAACGATGGGACGCCTCATGGCGTACAGCGAAGCGAACGGGATCTGGGACTGCGACACATGCCTGTACTGCAACGAGGTGTGCCCGATCCACGTGAAGCCGATGGACGCGATCATGCGGATGCGGGAGATGGCGATCGAGGCGGGTATCGAGAGCCAGGGCTCGAAGCACGCCATTGCGTTCTACGACACCATCCTCAAGTCGGGCAAGCTCAACGAATTCACGACCGCGAACAAGTCCCTCGGCATCCGGGGCATGCTCCGCACGAGCGACGTCGCGACGAAGGTAATCCTACGCTGGAAGATTCCGGAAGTCCGGAAGAAACCGATCGAGGGCATGAAGGACGTCGAGAAGCTCGCGAAGCTCGTGGAACGCAAGAGGCGGAGGAGGACCCAACGATGAAATACGCGTACTTCCCGGGATGCGTCGGGCAGGACAGCTGCAACGAACTGGACGCGAGCACGAAGCTGATCTCGGACGAGCTGGGAATCGAGCTCGTCGAGCTCGAGGACGCGACCTGCTGCGGCGCCGGATTCGTGCAGGACGTGAACTATGACTTAGCACTCGCTCTCAACGCGCGCACGCTGGCGCTCGCGGAGAGGCAGCACCTCGACATCCTGACCGTGTGCTCCACGTGCCAGTTCAATCTCGACCGGGCGAACCGGGAGTTGACGGAGGACTCGAAGAAGCTGGCGGAGGTCAACAAGATGCTTGCGGAGGTCGGCCTTCGCTACAATGGCACGGTCAAGATCAAGCACCTCCTGTGGGTCCTCGTCGACGAGGTCGGCCTCGCGGAACTGCAGAGCCGCGTGAAGGTGGACCTGTCGAACCTGAACGTCGCGTCCTTCTACGGATGTCAGCTCATCCGGCCGGGAACGTTGCACGGGTACGACGACCCTGACCGGCCGCAGTATTTCGAGCGGCTGATTGAGGCGCTCGGGGGCAAGCCCGTGGACTACGACGAGCGCAAGAAGTGTTGCGGCTTCCCGATCACGTTCGTAAACGAAGACGCCTCCATGCGGATGAACGCGAAGAACATGCTCGCCGCGAAGGAAAAGGGCGCGGACGTCATGGCGACCTCGTGCCCACTGTGCCACATCAACCTCGACATGTATCAGGGGAAAGCCGAGAAGGCTGCGGGGCAGCGCATCGAGCTGCCGATCCTCCACCTGCCGCAGCTCGTGGGGCTCGCGATGGGCATCTCGCCGGAGCGGCTCCGGATGAAGCGCCACATCGTCTCGACGAAATCCGTGGCTCGTGCGTTGAAGCCCAAGGAAGGGACGGTCGTCCCCGCGATAGGGACCTGATTAGGCCGGGGAGGCCTTTGGCGGCGCGAACGCGAGCTGCCCGAGCCTAAGGAGGATCAGCACGAGAAGCCCTTCCGCCACGAGCGTGGTGAGGAGGAGCGAATTTTCTCTGACAAGGCGAAGCACATCGTCCCACGGGAGCTGCATGGTGCTCAGCCCGTAGGCGGAGGCAGCGAGCAATGCCCCAACGCCCGCGATCCCGCCGCCGACGAACGGCTTCGAGGCCCACGAGAGGCTCGGCGTGTAAAGGAAGACAACGAACGCTGCCACGAACTGGAGGAGGAACACGTCGCGCCGCGTGAGGTGGTTCGGCAGCGCGTAGAAGAGCAACAGGCCGACGACGAACATCAGGAGGGAGGCGACATAAAGGATGCGGCCCTGCGCGCTCATGAGCCCGTACCACAGGGCTTGGAGGAGTCCGACCGCCGCCAGCGCGCCGGCGAGCACCGCAATCACGAACGGCACGTCGATGAACTCGAAGATCAGGAAGGGTGAGGTCGCCCCGCCCGCGTAGTACAACCGGAAGGCGAGAACCAGGAACGCGACGCCCACCGCCACGGTGTACAGGAACCAGCCGCGGGCCTCCCTCGGCTTCGCCATCGGCCGCGCAAGGGACCTCCCCCTTAATGCTTTTCGTCGTGCGGGCGCAACTCGCGCACGTTCCCGCATGGAGAAAAGCGCATAGGACACGTGGGAAAGGTTTTTAGGACGCCCCCGGTTCGCCGCCCGATGGCCCGGCGGGGCGTTGCCATTTTCCTCATCGCCGGCGTGTCCCTCGCCCTCGCCGGTTCCGCACAAGCCGCGAGCTCTACTCAGCGCCAGATCGACGGCCTGTTCTGGGCAATCACGTGGTTCGCGTTGGCCGTCGCCGCCATCGTCTTCGGCGCGCTGATCTACTTCCTCTGGCGGTACCGCGAGAGCGTATCACCGCCGCGGCCGGGAGAATCTAAGGCGCACGCCGAGGGGCATCGCAAGGTCGAAGCCGTATGGACCATCTTCCCGATCGTCATCCTCGTCCTCGTCACAGCCCTCTCCCTCCCCGTCCTTTGGGCGTCGGACGGCATGCCGCCGGCCGACCTCACGATCCACGTGACCGGGGAACGATTCTCGTGGACGTTCGAGTACGAGGAGCCGGGCGTCCCGCGCGCGAATTGGACGAAAACCATCGGCGAGGCGTGGTTCCAAACGGGGATTGTCGTGCACTTCAAGGTCACCTCGAGGGACGTGATCCACTCCTTCGCATTGCCACAGCTCCGCGTCAAGATCGACGCCATCAACGGCACGATCAACACGGCGTGGACGCGCGTCGACGTCGCCGGGGACTACCTCGACCAGTGCGCGGAGTTCTGCGGGGTCGGGCACTACGGGATGCGCGCGACGATCCACGTGTTCGAGCCGCAGCCAGGCAGGAGACCGTACGGACCGCCGCCGACCTCCCTCCCCTTCACGAACGTCGAACTGAACGGATTCGGCGCTCCCCCGTGGAATATCGAACCTCGGCGGATCGAGGCGACGGACGAAGAGGTCCTCCGCCTTCGGATCTGGAACAACAACTCGCAGGACTACACCTTCCGGATCGACCCGCCCGTCGACCTGCAGGTACCTGTGCCCGCCTTCGGTGTCGCCTGGTTGAACGTGACGATTGACGTGACCTCGGACGAGGAGGTCCCCTATGGTCCCACAGATCCGGACGCCCGCAGGTACGGGATGAACGGGACGCTTAATGTGACCATTGCGAAAGTCATCGAACTCAGGGAGTACTCCGTCAGCCCGAGCCCGTTGAACGTCACGACGGGGCCGGTGAAGTTCCTCCTTAGGAACCTCGGCAGTCAGGCGCACAACTTCACAATGGGGGGCGTGTACGCGAACGTCCGGTGGGACCCTCTCATCGCGCCTGGCCAGTCGGTCGTGATTGGCCCGTTCGACCTCGACCAGAATGCGAGCGGCCAGTACTGGTGCGGAATTCCCGGTCACCGCGACCTGGGGATGGAAGCGCCCTACCAGGTCGGGGCCGGAGGCGATCCGGGACAAGCCGAAGTGCTGCCGTTGTTCGACATGACAGCGATCACGTTCGCGATCGGAGTGCCCGTGACCCTCGCGTACGTCATCCGCCACGCGCGTCGTCGCGACGAGTAGACACGCAGCCCTCGTCACTCCATGGCGTTCGCGGACTCGACCTTCGGGGACTGTGCGGTCGGGACGCCGGTTGTCGGCGGCGTGCCTCGATATACGGTGACGGCGTTGATTATGGTCACCGCCAAGAATACGGTCGCAACCCCGAGGTGCGCGGTCACGAGAGCGGGATACCAACCGGAGGCCTCGAAGCCCACGTATACGGTGAGCATGCCGAGGGTTGCCTGGGCGGCGACCAGGACGAGGGAGAGGATGGAGAGCGCGCGCACGGGACGCCACGCGCGGTACCGCGAGAAGACGAGGACGAAGAGGGCGAGGACGAGGAACCCTTCCGCCCATCCCGCCAACCGATGGGTAAGCTCGATTGCCGCCAGTTCTGGCGCGGAGGCCGGGCCGCAGTCGATTACGTTTGGACACGCTAATCCAGAGTTCGTGGCGGTCACGTATCCGCCAATTACGATGACGACCCACGCTCCGACAGCCGAGGCGAGAGCGAGACCTTTCAACAGGCGCACGGTCTCACGCCCAGGCGTCCGCCGGGGCAGGGCGGCCCTTCCATCGGCTGACGATCATGTTGTAGAAGAAGGGGAGCTGGCCGAATCCGAGTATGCCCGCACCGATCGATGATAGCAGATTCAGCGGGGCGAGTTCGGGCCAGTACGTGAGCTCGCTCGTGTAGTCGAAGGTGCGGCGGAGCATCCCGCTCAGGCCGATGAAGTGCTGCGTGAAGAAAGCGAGGTTCATCCCGATGAACGTGAGCACGAAGTGGATCTGCCCGAGGCGCTCGTTGTACATGCGCCCCGTGATCGAAGGGAACCAGAAATAGACGGCCGCGAACAGGCCCATGACAGAGCCGCCGAATAGGACATAGTGGAGATGGGCGACGACCCAGTACGTCTCCTGCAGCTGGTAGTCCACGGGGACGGAACCCTGGTATACACCGTTGATGCCGCCGATCGTGAACAGGGCGACGAAGCCGACCGCGTACAGGAGGGGCGTCTTGAAGCTGACACTACCCCGCCAGATCGTCGCGATCCAGTTGAAGACCTTCACGCCCGTGGGGACGGCGACCGCCATCGTCGCGATCATGAACGGGCCCCGAACCCATATGGAGAGGCCCGTCGTGAACATGTGGTGGACCCACACGATGAATCCGATGAACCCGATGCTGAAGATCGCGATGGCCATCGCCTTGTAGCCGAACAGCGGACGACGGACCATCTTCGGGAGCACCTCGTTGATCACGCCCATCGCTGGCAGGATCATGATGTAGACCGCGGGGTGAGAGTAGAACCAGAAGAGGTGTTGCCAGAGGATGGAGTGCCCCATGTTCATCTCGCAGGCGCCCGTCGTGTTGAAGAAGCACGTGCCCACGTTGCGGTCGAGGAACGCGAGGGTCAGCACGCTCGCGAGCACCGGCGTGGCCATCACGACCATGATCGATGTCGTCATCATGGCCCAGACGAAGATCGGCATCTTCCAGAAGGTCATCCCGGGCCTTCGTAGTTTGACGATCGTCACGAGAAAGTTGATGCCGCCGAGAATCGACGATGTCCCGACGATGACGAGACCTGCAAGCCACAGGTCCACGCCGCGTCCGCCGGTGTAGCCGGTCTGCGTCAGCGGCTCGTACCCCGTCCATCCGACATCCGCCTGCCCGAGCCAGATGAGGGCGGCCGCGGACGGGAGCATCCAGAACCCGAGTGCGTTGATCCGCGGATACGCCATGTCCTTCGCGCCGATCATGAGGGGGACGAAGTAGTTCGCGAAGCCGACGAAGACCGGGATGATGAACAGGAAGATCATCGACGTGCCGTGCGTCGAGAAGAACCGCGCGTACTGCTGCTCGTTGAGGATTGTGGGCCCCGGCGTCGCGAGCTCCGCCCGCATGAACATCGCGAGGATGCCTGCGAGGGTGAAGAACGAGAAGGAGAACACGATGTACAGAACGCCGATGTCCTTGTGGTTCGTCGTCGTGAGCCATCGAAGGAGGAACTGTCTCCACGACGGGTATTCCTTGACCATCTCCTTCTCGGCGCCGAACTTCTCGACCGTCGGATAAGCCACGAAGGACCCCGGTGGGCGGCCTAAAGATGGTGCGCGTAAAAAGGTTCCGTCCTAGTCGAGGACCACGACGAGAATCAGGAGCGCGACGAACACGAGCGGGCCCGCGGGAAGGAGGCGCAGGACGCGGGGCTCGTACCTCAGGTGCATGTAGTACAGGGCGACCATGATGGCCTTGATGATGGCTGTCCCAATGAGGAAGACGATCTGCAGTGCGTGCGAAATCCCCCAGGCAGACCCGAGCGTGGGAATCTGGACCTCGATGATCGTAACGATCGCGAGGAACGCGAGCACGGCGACGTAGGGGCGCTTGAGCTCATGGGCAACGGTCTCCATCCCTCGTGCCGCTCTCGTCGTCGTCGCCATCGTCACCGCCCGATGAGATACATGATGGGGAACAGGAAGATCCAAACGACGTCCACGAGGTGCCAGTACAGGCCGACGATCTCCACGCCCTCGGACTTGTCCTTGCCGTACCGGCCCTTCCACGCCATCACGGTCAGGTATGCGAGCCCGAGAAGGCCGCCGGTCACGTGGGCTCCGTGGAAACCCGTCTGCGCGTAGAACGCGGTGCCGAACGATCCGAGGTCGGGCCGGATCGTGTTCGGCCACGGAGTTAGGTTCTCCCCGAAGAGCTTGCCGTACTCGTAGATCTGAATGAGGACGAAGAACGCTCCGAGCGCAAGCGTGGCGACGAGGAAAGCCTTGAGATGGCCCTGCTTACCGAGCTGCGCGCTGTGCACGGCCTCTGCCATCGTGAAGCTGCTCGCAAGCAGGACGAACGTGTTGACCGCGGTCAATGGGATGTTCAGCGGGAAGTCCGACGTCCCGGGCGTCGGCCAAAAGTCGGCGCGGACGCGGAGCGCGAGCCCCGCTGCGATCAGGCCCGTGAAGAAGAAGACCTCCGAGATGATGAACAGCCACATGCCGAGCTTTCGCGAGCTGATGCCCGTGAACGGCCAGTCCTCCGCCTCCTGCTTCACCGCGAACGAGACGCCGTAGAGGTCCTGTCGAACCCAGCCGCCGACGCCGACGATCAGGAGGACGATTCCCGCGAAGACGGAGGGCCAGAACTGGGTCGCAAGACCCCCGAACCCGAAGCCCCCCGCGAGGGCGATGACGAAGGGCCAGATGGAAGTGTGGTGCCCCTCGCTGTCCCCGTGCGCGGCGTGGGCTTCCGCCATCCGGCGCGCGGATGAGAGAGGTCCGTATAACTCCTTCGGTCAACGACGATCCTCGACGAATCCTTATGTACGGAGGGCCCATCGAACGCGCGTGCCCGCGAGCCTCCGGGACTACGTTTCTCTCCTGAAACTCCGGATTGCGTCGCTGCTCCTTCTCGTGGCGGCCGCCGGGTACCTCGTGACGAGCGACCCCGCCATCACAATCGGACCGTTCGCAATCCTCCTCGTCTCCGGGCTCCTCGCCTCCGGGGGCGCGAGCTCCATGAATCACTATTTCGACCGGAACCTCGACGGACTCATGACCCGGACGAACCGCCGACCGCTCCCTACGGGCCGCGTCTCGCCCGGGCGCGCGCTCGGCCTCGGAGCCGTCCTCTTCGGGACCTCGATCGCGCTCGCCCTTCTGGTGAACCTCCTCACCGCGGCGTTCATCGCGCTCGGCTTTGTCGTCTACGTGTTCGTCTACACGATCGGCCTCAAGCGCAGGCACGTGTCCAACATCGTGATCGGAGGGTTCGCGGGCTCGTGCCCTGCGCTCGCGGGCAGCGCCGCCGCCACGGGCGCCGTGAGCCTTGGGGCCCTGCTCATCGCCCTCCTCGTCTTCCTCTGGACCCCGGGCCACTTCTGGGCCCTCGCGTTCTGCCAAAAGGAGGACTACAGGCGGGCGAGGATCCCCATGCTTCCGGTTGTGACGGACGAGAAGACCGCGGTGCGGTGGATCGTGCTGTCCACGGTCATCGTGCCCCCCTTCGCCCTCCTCTTCTGGATCCTGCAGGTCTCCAGCCTCGTCTACCTGGCCGTGGCGGTCGGAGCGGGCACCGTCCTCGTGTACCTCGCGTTCCGCTTTCTGAAAGACCCGACGGTCCGGAATGCGTGGAACGGCTACAAGGTTTCCGGCCCCTACCTGGCGGCGATCCTTCTCGGACTGGTCGCGGACCGCCTCCTTCCCGGGTTGTGATGCGCGAGAGTTAGTACGCAATTATTAAGTGCGTCCCGCACTACTTTGCGTGGCATTGACGGCAAGTCCAGGGGGACGATTGGGCATGGGCGTCACGGAACAGCGTCCAGAGGTCGTGCTCGGGCTCGAGGACGTCTACGTGAAGGAGAGCCGCATCTGCCTCGTCGACGGCGAGAAGGGACGCCTCCTCTATGTGGGGTACGACATCCGCGCGCTCGCGGAGCACTCGAGCTTCGAGGAGACCTGCTTCCTCCTGTGGAACCAGCGCCTTCCGCGGCAGGACGAGCTCATGACGTTCCGCCGCGCGCTCGCGGAGGCTCGGACGGTGCCCGAGGAGGTCATCGATTTTCTGCGAAAGCTGCCGCGCGGTACGCTCCCGATTGACGCGTTGCGGTCGGCCGTCTCCGTGCTCGCGAGCTACGACCCCGAGGTCGGGGACGCGTCCCGCGACGCGAACCTGCGAAAGGCCCTGCGACTCACCGCCAAAGTTGCGACGATCGTCGCCGCCTATCACCGGACCCAGCAGGGCAAGCGGATCAACCCTCCGGACCCGGAGCGCGGCCACGCGGAGGACTTCCTGCGCATGCTCACCGGCAAGGAACCCGACCCGCTCGACGCGAGGACGATGGACGTCGCCCTGATCCTGCACGCAGACCACAGCCTGGCCGCGTCGACGTTCGCGGCGATGGTCGCGGCCTCCACCCTCGCGGATCTCTACTCCACGATCGTCGCTGCGATTGCGACCCTGAAGGGGCCGCTCCACGGAGGGGCGAACGAGCAGGCGCTTCGCATGCTACTCAAGATCGGCAGTCCGGCGAACGCGAATCCGTACGTGGAGAAGGCGCTTTCGCAGAAGGAGAAGGTTCCGGGTTTCGGCCACCGGGTGTACAAGAACTTCGATCCCCGCGCGCTGATCCTACAAGAGTACGCGAGGAAGCTCGCGGAGAGGAGCGGGGACATGACCCTGTTCGACACCGCCCTGGCCGTGCAGGAGTCCATGCTCCGCAATCTGGCGGCGAGGCGCGTGTATCCGAACGTGGACTTCTACTCCGGCGTCACGTTCTTCCTGCTGGGCCTGCCGCCCGAGGTGTTCACGCCCATCTTCACGGCGGCCCGCGTCCCCGGCTGGACGGCGCATTGCCTCGAGTACTGGCAGACGAACCGGATCATCCGGCCGCTCGACCTGTACGTAGGGCCGACGGATGCCACGTACGTCCCAATTGACCGCCGCTGAATTGCTTAGCTCGGAATTCTCTGGACAGGACGCGCGGTCCACGACCCGCCTTCCCTGGAACACGCAAAAGTGGAAGTCGAACGTCAGCCGGCGCTTTGCCGCGTCGAATGCATGCTCCGGGGACAAATTGAAATAGCCACAACGTAGCTACCGTCTCCGTGGCGAAGAGGCGCCCCCCCGAGCCGTCCCGATTCGAGGTCGTCGGCCACGAGGTCATCGAGAAGATCGTGAAGCAGAGCGGGAACAGCGGGCGTGTGTACCTCCCCCCGAACTGGATCGGGAAGCGCGTCAAGATCGTCCGTCTGGAGTAAGTGATGCGATGGCGGTTCGAGTACGTCCCCTAAAAGCATCGGACCTGACGGCGGTGTCGCAAATCGAGCAACGAATCACGGGGAGCCGGAGGACCGGGACCCTCGCGAGGAACCTCCGAAAGCGCCTCGTGCAGCCCGACCGCGGATCTTGCCTGGCGGCAGTGGAGGACCGCCGGGTGGTCGGCTTCATCGTCGGAGAAATCCGCCCTTGGGAATTCGGGGAGGAACGCGAGGTGGGCTGGATCCTCGTCGTGGGCGTGGACCCGGACCATCAGGGAAAGGGCGTCGGCGGCATGTTGGGCGCGAGCCTCCTTCGACACTTCCGCGCGAAGGGTGTGCGCCGCGCCAAGACGCTCGCGGAGTGGGATGCGGGGGACGTCATCGCGTACTTCCGCACCCTCGGGTTCGCTCGGGGGAACGCGGTCGCCCTCGAGGCCGACCTCGCCTGATGCGTAGTAGGTGCGGAGTATTTATATTGTAGCTACATAATAGCCATCCGGAGGCTCCTCCACGGCGAAACCGGGGCCAGCGGAGAGCGCGATCGGGCTCGATGCTTTGGTCGCCCATGCGCGTACCCTCGCGGACGATAGCGCCTTGACGGCCGTGCGGGAGTGGAAGGAGGCGCACCCGGGGGCGAAGGCGGTCGGCGCCTTCCCTGTGTACGTCCCGACGGAACTCATCCAGGCCGCAGGCGCCCTGCCCGTCTCCCTCTTCGGGGGAGGGGGCTCCGTCGAGATCAGTCACGCGGACTCGCGCATCCAGTCGTTCGTCTGCTCGATCTCGCGCTCGACCCTCGAGCTCGGGCTGCGGGGCTACCTCGACGTCCTCGACGGCATGGTGTTCCCATCGATCTGTGACGTCGCCCGGAACCTCAGCGGCATCTGGTCGAGGAACTTCCCCAATCGACTAGTCGAGTTCCTCCATCTGCCCCAGAACCGGGACAGCCCCAGTGCGATCGCATACGCGGTCGCGGAGTACCGGCGTTTTCTCACGGCCCTCGAAAAGCTGACGGGGCGGACGGTGCGCGCCGAGGATCTGGCGGGCGCGATCGCGGAGCACAACGAGGAGCGCGAGGCCGTGGTGGCGCTCCTCGAACTTCGCAGGACGACGCCATGGCTTCTCGATGCGTGGGAGGGCGGCCTCCTGCTCCGCGCGGGGGGCGTGATGGAGCGTGGGGAGCACGCGCGCCTCCTCCTTCGCTCCGTCGCCGCCGCCAAGGAACGGAACCGAAAGGTGCAGGACCGCGTGCGCGTCCTTGTCCTCGGGGCGTTCTGCGAGCAGCCCCCACTCGAACTCGTCCGGACGATCGAGGAGGCGGGCTGTTACGTCCTCGAGGACGACCTGCTGCTCGGCCTCCGGTGGTTCAAGGAGCCCGTGGTCGCGGACGGCGACCCGCTCCGGGCGCTCGCGGAGGCGTACGTCACCGCCAGCCCGCCCTCCTCCGTCAGCCACTACCGAGGGCCGCCGAAACAGAACCTGCTCGTGCAGCGCGTGAAGGATCTCGGCGCGGCGGGGGTCTTGTTCTGCACCGCGAAGTTCTGCGAGCCTGCCCTGTACGACCAGGTGCTGTACAAGGAGCGACTCGAGGCCGCGGGAATCCCGTACGTGCACGTCGAGTTCGAGGAGAAGATGACCACGTTCGACAACGTGCGCACGCAGGTCGAGACGTTCGTGGAGTCGATTCTCTTTGAGTGAACCCATGATGGCCGCGACGCAACCGGTAGCGGCGACCGCGGAGGACGCGGGGAAGGCGCTGCAGAAGCAGCTCCTCGCCGAGTACTATCATAGCCTGAGCGACGAGGGTCGCGACGGGCGAAAGGTCGCGTACCTGTTCGTGCCGGGGAACGTCGTCGAGCTCACGCAGTGCTTCGACATGCTCCCCGTGTACCCGGAGATCAACGCGCTCCAATGCGGGATCAAGAAGGTCGCGGGGGACAACATCCTGCGCGCGGAGAACCTCGGGTACTCCAGCGACGTGTGCGGATACGTGAAGAACGACATCGGCCTGATGCTCGCGGACCGCCAGAGCCCGTTCGGCCAGCTCCCGAAGCCGGACCTGCTCGTGTGCAACTTCTCCGGGTGCAACACGTTCGTGAAGTGGTTCGAGGCGCTCGCCCACTTCTACGGCGCGGAGCTCTTCGTGCTGGACGTCCCGTACCTCCGCGAGCGTTCGCCCTCGAGGGAGGACGTCCAGTATGTGACGGCGCAGCTCGAGGAGTTGGCGGCGGTGTGCGAGCGCGTCACCGGGGTCTCGTTCGACCGCCAGAGGCTGCGGGGCGTCCTCGAACAATCCGCGGAGGCGGAGCGGCGGTGGGTCGAGGTTCTCCACACCGCCAAGGCGCATCCGTCGCCCTTCGACGCGTACTTCGAGGCGGTCTTCTACATGGCGCCTCTCAACATCCTGCGCGGGACGGAGGGGTGCGCGGAATACTACCGACTCCTGCTCGAGGACCTCCGGTCGCGCGTCCAGGAGGGGCGCGGCCCCGTTCCGGAGGAGAAGTTCCGCGTGGTGATCGAGGGCCCGCCGCCCTGGCCCCACTTCCGATCGTTCTGGGAACTGTTTAAGCGGTGGGGCGTCTGCAGCGTCGCCTCCACGTACTCGAAGGTCGGCGGCCTGTTCGACCAGGGAATCTTCCACGACCCCTCGCGGCCGTTCGAGAGCATCGCCGAGTACGCGATGAACTCGTACACGAACTGGAACCTCGGCCTGCGACTGGACCTGCTGCGAAGGTATCTGAAAGAATACGAGGCGGACGCGCTCGTAATCCATTCGGTGAAGAGCTGCCGGAGCTTCTCCGTAGGACAGGCGGACTTCCGCGACGCCCTGACCCGCGGCGAGGGCATCCCCACGCTGATGGTCGAGTCCGACCTGGCGGACCCCCGGTACTACTCCGAGGCACAGCTGAAGAACCGGATCGACGCGTTCTTCGAGTCGCTTGCCCACCGGCGGCTTGTGGGGGGATGACCGTGTACGTCGCGGGCGCGGACGTGGGATCGACCACCGCCAAAGTCGTCGTCCTCGACTCCACGGGTCAGGTCCTCGGGACCTCGCTCGGCCCGACGGGCGCGAGCATCGTCGAGGCCGCGCAGCGGGAGTTTCGAGAGGCGGTGAAGGCAGCGGGAATCGACGAGCACGAGGTCGAGTTTGTCGTCGGCACGGGTTACGGCCGCTTCAAGATCCCGTTCGGCGACGCGCAGATCACGGAGATCAGCTGTCACGCGCGGGGGGCCGTCCACCTGTTCCCGGACACGCGGACGATCGTAGACATCGGTGGACAGGACACGAAGGCGATCTCCGTGGACGAGCGCGGCGAGGTCGTCGACTTCTCGATGAACGACAAGTGCGCGGCAGGGACGGGGCGATTCCTCGAGGCCGCCGCCGTGACGCTCGGCCTCCAACTCGAGGAGATCGGGCCCCTGTCGCTCCAGTCCTCCCACCGCCTCCGGATCACGAACGTATGCACCGTGTTCGTGGAGTCCGAGATCATGACGCACATGATGAAGGGCGAGCGGGTCGAGGACATCCTGCGGGGCGTGCACAACGCGATCGCGGGGCGCTCAATCTCCCTCCTGCGGCGGGTCGGCATCAACCCCGACGTCGCGTTCACGGGCGGGGTGTCGAGGAACGAGGGCATGGTCCGCACGCTCGAGGAGCAGCTCGAGCTGCCCGTGCATGTGAGCCCCCTCTCCCAGTACATCGGCGCGATCGGAGCGGGGCTGTTCGCGCTCGACCGGGCCCGCGGTGGCGGCAAGACAATCCGCGCGGCGATCCCGACGGTGAGTCACGCGGGACACGCATCGGGGGGAGACCATTGATCTCCGCGGGCGTCGACCTCGGCGCAGGGACGACGAAGGCCCTCGTGTACGACGGGGAGAGCCTCATCCTCGGGTCCGCGCTCGTGCGGACGCGCCCGAACATCGAGGCGACCGCCCGCGAGGCCCTCGATGCAGCCCTGCGGACGTCGGGCATCGCGCCCGCGGACCTCGCGTACGTCGCGACGACCGGATACGGGCGCTACCAGTTCTCGGGGCGCGACATCCAGATCACGGAGGTCACGTGCCACGCCCGGGGGGCGCGACACCTGTTCCCCGCCACGCGACGCATCCTCGACATCGGAGCCCAGAGCTCCCGCGCGATCCGCATCGACGACCGTGGCCGCGTCGTCCGCTTTAAGATGAACGACCGGTGCGCGGCGGGCGCGGGGAAGTTCCTCGAGCGCGTCTCGCGGTCCCTGAACATCTCTCTCGAGGAGCTCCCGGCCGTCGCCATGCGCTCCCAGGACCCGCAGCCGATCAGCAGCATCTGCGCGGTGCTCGCGGAGTCCGAGGTGATCAACCACGTCAGCCAGGGTAAGCCCGTCGAGGACATCCTCATGGGCGCGCACCTCTCGATCGCGGACCGAGTGCTCGCTCTCCTCCGGCAGGTCGGCGGGGACGGCGAGGTCGCGCTCACGGGGGGACTCGCGCAGAACCCCGCCATGGTCCACGCACTCCAGCTGCGCATTGGCGGCCCGCTGAACTATTCGCGAGATTCCGCGCTCGCAGGGGCCCTCGGCGCGGCGGTCCTCGGACAACAGCGTCTTGTGCGTCGCGTGGCGGTGGGTGCCGGATGACGGAAGAGGGTGAGCGGGTCACCCTTCGCGTGGCCGAGGGTGTCGCGGAGATGACGATCCGGCGGCCGCCCCTGAACATCCTCGACAAGGCCCTCCTGGGACAGCTGTCCGAGGCCCTCGGGGACGCGGGCGTGCGGACGGATTGGCGAGTCCTCGTCCTGCGAGGCATCCCGAAAGCGTTCTCGGCGGGCGTGGCGGTCGAAGACCACTTCCCGGACCGGATCGAGGGCACGCTCGCCACGTTCCACGACATCCTGCTGCGCGTCGAGCGCATGGATCGCCCGACCGTCGCCGCCATCCGCGGGCACTGCCTGGGCGGGGGCATGGAGCTCGCGATGGCGTGCGATTTGGCGGCGGCGTCCGAGGGCGCGACGTTCGGACAGCCCGAGATCCGCTTGGCGGCAATCCCTCCCTACGCGGTCGCCCGGTACGCGGACCTCGTGGGCCCTCGACGCGCGTTCGCGGACCTCGCCACGGGACGGACGTTCCCCGCCAAGGAAGCGATGGAGGCCGGGTACCTGACCGCGTGCGTGCCGGACGACGAGCTCGACGCGTGGGTTGGGCGCGCCGCCAACGAGATGGCGGGCCTGAGCGCGGACGCGTTGGCGGTGTTGAAGCGGTCGTTTCGCCGCCAAACCCGCGACGATGCGTTCGCAGAGGCCGAGCGGACGTACGTGCGCGATCTCGCCTCAACGCCCGATGCGGTGGAGGGACTCCGCGCGTTCCTCGAGAAGCGAGCGCCGCGTTGGGGAGGCCGCACGTGAGGGCCGCGGTCCTCGGGGTCGACGGGCTGGTGGTGAGGGATGCCCCGGAGCCGACCGCGGGCCAGGGCGAGGCAATTGTACGCGTCTCCGCGTGCGGCGTTTGCCGGACGGACCTGCACTACCTCCACGGCGTCCCGACCGTGAAGCCGCGGCCGCTCGTGCTCGGACACGAGGTCAGCGGCACGGTTCTCTCCTCGACGGACGAACGCCTCAAGGAGGGGACGGACGTGCTCGTGCCGCCCGTGATTCCTTGCGGCCGCTGTCGATTCTGCCTTGAAGGCCGCGGCACCCTCTGCGCGTCCATGCAGATGTTCGGAAACCACAGGGACGGGGGGTTCGCCGAGCGGATGGCGGTGCCCGCGTGGGCCGTCTTCCCCGTGCCGCCAAACTTCCCGATGGTCGAGGGGAGCGTCGTCTCCGACGCGGTCTCCACTGCGTACCACGCGATGGTGAACCGCGCGGCCGTCCGGCCGGGGGAGACCGTGGCGGTGATCGGCTGCGGGGGCGTCGGCTTCTCCGTTGTCCAGGTGGCGGTCGCCCTAGGCGCTTCCGTGATCGCGGTGGATGTCGCGGAGCCGAAGCTCCGTGCAGCGGAACGGTTCGGGGCAAAGGCCGTACTCGATGCGTCGAAGACGTCCGATCTCGGGAAGGAGATCCGCCGAATCACGGGTGGCGGCGTCGACGTGGCGGCGGAGGTCATCGGGAAGCCGGCGACGATCGCGGCGGCGGTGGAGGCCGTGCGGCCCGGGGGGCGCGTCGTCGTCGTGGGCTACTCCGAGCAGCCGGCCACGATCAACGCGAGCCGCCTCATGTTCCGCGAGATCGAAGTCCGCGGGTCCCTCGGCTGCGGCCTCCAAGACTTCCCGAAGGTGCTCGACCTCGTCGCGCGCGGTCGGATCGACGCGAAGGCGCTCGTCACGCACACGTTTCCACTCGACCGCACCGCGGAGGCCCTGTCGCTCCTCGAATCGGGCGCGCCGGAGCTGATCCGCGCGGTCGTCGTCCCTGGAGGCGAGTGAGATGAGCACCACGAGTTACAACGACATTGCGTACGGGGTCGACCGCCACGTTGCGACCGTCACGATCCGGCGACCGAAGGTGTACAACGCGTACGCCCTGAACACGCTGAAGGAGATGCGCGACGCGTTCCGCGCGGCCTCCTTCGATGACGACGTGTACGTGATCGTGCTCACCGGCGAGGGGGACAAGGCCTTCTGCACCGGGGGCGACGTGGACGAGTACGCGAGCGTGTACACGAAGCGGCCGCGGGACTACTGGAAGTACATGGTCGTCTTCCAAGAGGCGGTCGACGCGCTTCGGGACTCCGGGAAGCCCACGATCGCGCGCGTCAACGGGGTGTGCGCGGGTGGGGGAAATGAGCTGCACATGGCGTGCGACCTCAGCGTGGCGGCGGAGGACGCGGACTTCCTGCAGGTCGGCGTCAAGGTCGGTTCCGTCGCCGCGGGCGGCGCGACGCAGTGGCTACCGCTGATCGTCGGCGACCGCCGCGCGCGGGAGATGCTGTACCTGTGCGAGCGGGTCCCGGCCGCCAAGGCCCTCGACTGGGGCCTCGTGAACTGGGTCGTCCCCCGCCAAGAGCTGGACGCGAAGGTCCGCGAGGTCGCGGACAAGCTCATCGACAAGTTCCCCGAGTGCCTGCGATACACGAAGCAGCAGGTCAAC
>Ga0209341_10002215_pt1 | contig 18554 bp, 18 predicted proteins | sample RifCSP13_2_FD_184020 | JGI IMG/M metagenome (GOLD analysis project Ga0209341, IMG submission 184020) | Soil microbial communities from Rifle, Colorado - Rifle CSP2_sed 13_2 (SPAdes) (version 2) | ecosystem: Environmental > Terrestrial > Deep subsurface > Rock core/Sediment | place: Rifle... | reverse complement strand
TTCGTCGCCTTCTGGCCTCCACCGGCCCCCCCGCCCGACGCCTCGCCAGCCCAGCGGCTCTACTTCGCCCACTGCGTCACCTGCCACGGGCCGAGTGGCAACGGCTCCTGGCGTGCGACGCTCTTCCTGATGCGCCCAGGAGACCTCTCCGACCCGCGTCGCACGCAAGCGCTCTCGGACGAGTACCTCTTCGACATCATCAAGCAGGGAGGCGCGCCGATCGGAAAGCCGGGGATGCCCGCCTTCGGCTTCTATCTCCCGGACGCGGAGATCCAGGATCTTGTCCGCTTCCTCCGCGCCCTGCCCCGCAAAGAATAGGCTTGACATTAGTTTCGAACTTTCTTAAATATGAAACCATGAAGCGGGCGCGAACCACCGACGACCGGCTCTACGAGCTGCACGCCAGCATCTGCCAGATCCTGGCGAATCCCACGCGCCTGAAGATCCTCAACGCGCTGCGGGACCGGGAGACGGCCGTGGCCGAGCTGGCGCGGCGGGTCGGCACCAGCATGCCGAACCTCTCCCAGCACCTGGCCATCCTGAAAGCGCGGCACGTCGTCCTGACCCGCCGCGAGGGCGTGACCATCTACTACCGGATCGCCAACCCCAAGATCCTCCGGGCGTTCGACATCATGCGGGAGGTGCTGTTCGAGCAGCTCTTCGAGGGACGGCGACTGATGCGAGCGGCCGCGGCGGGAGCCCGGCGGAGCGGCGCGCGGAGATAGCGCGATGCAGCGGCATTTGACCTTCGTCCTGTCGGCTAGCCCCTATTCCGGACAGGCCGCCGCCACCGCCTTGAAGCTTGCCACGGCAGCCCTGGACGCCGGGCATCGGGCCACCGTCTTCGCCACCGCCGACGGCGTCTACGGCTTCGTCAAGGACCAGAAGGCCACGGCCGTTTTCGACGTCGGTGGCGCTGCCGAGGCCTTCCTAACCCAGGGCGGGGCGGTGGATCTCTGAGGGTCCTGCCTGCGATTCAGGGGAATCGCGGATGACGACTTGTTGCCAGGGGCGCGCGTTGGATCCCTCTCCCGGCTGCTGGCGCACCTGGACGAGAGCCACGCCGTTCTGACCTTCGGGGGTTGAGCGGGTCATGGCCAAATCCCTCTGCGTCCTCGTTGATCGCGGCCCATACGGCAGCATCCAGTCCGCCGAGGCCCTCCGCCACGCGCTGGCCGCCGTGGGAAAGGGATGGGAGGTGGTCCTGGCTTTGACCGGGGATGCCGCCCTCACCGCCCTCTCCGGCCAGTCTCCACCGTCCGGAGAATGGGTCTGCCTGGGGGAAACCGTGGCCGAGTTCATGCACAAGGGAAACGGACGGGCCGCCGTGCTCGTGGAGGAGGGAGCCCTCGAGGCCCGGGGACTCCGCGCAAGCGATTTGATCCAGGGGACTCGGGCGGCGTCGCTGGGGGAGATCGCGGGAGCCCTTGCCCACTGCGACCGCACGCTGATCTTCTGAGGAGAACGCCGTGGCTTCGATCCTCATGGTCCTGATCACCTCTCCCGCCTCCCCGGCCGGGCAGCGCGCGCTGGCGATGGTTGAATCTCTCGTGGACCAAGGGCACGTCCTGACCCTCTGCTGCCTTCAGGACGCGGCGCTCCTCGCAAGCGACCGAGCCCCCCGCGATGCTCGTGAAACGCTTGGGCGGCTCCTCGTGCGCGGGGCCCGGTGCGGGGTGCTCGGGCAGGATCTCGCCTGCCGGGGACTCAAGCCGAGCGATCCGGCCTCGACAATCGACCACGCCGGCGTCGTGGCCCTTCTCGCAGCCGGGCACGACCGCGTGATCGGCGCGCTCTGATATGCTGAAGTTTTCCCTCGTCGAATTTTCCGTCGGACATCCGAAGTTGATTGTCTCTCTGACGATACTCTTCACCCTCGCCTTCATGACACAGTTCCCCAGGATGAGGACCGATACGAATCCCAAGAACATGCTTCCGGCCACATCCGATGTCAGGGTGTGGAACGACGAAGTGGACAAGACGTTTGCGCTCTACGAGGACATGATCGTCCTGGGGATCGTGAATGATAGAGGCGTCCTCAACCGCGAGACCCTCGCGAGGATCAGCAGTATCACGGACGCAATCCTCAAGCTCAAGGGAGTGGCCGTCCAGGATGTCAACGGCTTCCCCACCATCACCAACGTGACATCCGAGTCCGGGGTCTTGAGGGTCGCCCCTCTCATGCCGGAGGTCCCGAAGACGGATCAAGAGGTTGCGAAGCTCCGCACGATGCTTTTCGGAAATCCCCTCTTCGTCGACCGCATCATCTCGAAGGATGGCAAGACCACGGCCATCTATGTCCCTCTGGAAAAGGGGGCCAATGGCAAGGAGGTGGCCGACAAGATCCGGGAGATCGTGAGGAAAGAGAAGGGCGCGGAGAAATACTACATCGCGGGCGATCCGGTCGCGAGGGACACGTTCGGCGCCGAGATGTTCAAGCTCATGGCAATCTTTGCGCCGATCGCAGGCATGGTGATGCTGGCGGTCCGGTATCTCATGTTCAGGGACCTTTTCCTCTCCATCACGCTGATGCTGGACGCCATGATCAGCATCGTCTGGAGCATGGGGCTCTTGATAGCGCTCGGATTTCCTATTCACATCATGAGCTCGATGGCTCCCGTCTTCTTGATGGCCATCGCGACGGACAGCATTCACATCTTCAATGAGTTCTACTTCCGCTACGGGGAGCGCAAAGACAAGAAGGTGGCCATCATAGAGACCATGCAGGCGGTAGGCCGCCCGGTGCGGTACACGGCCCTGGCAACGGCTGCGGGCTTCGCAGTGTTATTGTTCATGAACATCATTCCGGTCAGGGTCTTTGGAGGCCTGGTGGCATTCGGCACGGTGGCGCTGAGGATTCTGAGCTTCAGCTTCGTCCCCGCGATGTTTACCTTCGTGAACGAAAAAAACATAGAGAAGGCAGCCCGGGGAGAAGATATCTCGTTGAGCAAGGCGTCGCGGTTCCTGAAAGGGCTTGCCGGATTTGGCGCGCATCGGCCCCAAGTAACCGTCCTGGTGGGCGCTCTGCTGTGTGTCGTGGCGATCATCGGGGTCACAAACATCGTGGTAAACAATAACATGGTGGAGTGGTTCAAGAAACAGAGCGAGATACGGATCGCGGACACCCAGATCAACAGGGCGCTCGGCGGCACGTCCACGGGCTATGTGGTGGCGATCTCGAAGGAGGAGGACTTCATCAAGAACCCGGAAGCCATGAGATACATCGAGAGCCTCCAGCGGCATCTGGAGAAACTGCCGGTTGTGGGAAAGACCTTCTCGGTGGCGGACTACGTGAAAAGGATCAACCGCGTCCTCCATGACGACGACCCCGGATTCGATGTCATCCCTGAGACAAAGGAGGCTGTGGGCCAATACCTGTTCCTCTTCAGCATGTCCGCGAAGGCCTCGGACCTGAACAATGTGGTTGATTATCCTTTCAGCCAAGCCAACATATGGGTCCAGCTCAAGACCTGGGACGCGCAGGCGATGGAGGAGGTCATACGAGCGGTCGATGACTACAAGAGGGCGCATCCGTTCCCGCTGGAGCTCAAGCCCGCAGGAATCGCGTATTTCAACCTCGTCTGGAATGACGAGGTCCTCTGGGATATGGTCAAAGGGTTCGTTGCCGCCCTGCTCGCGGTATTCGTCATCCTGATCTTCAACTTCCGTTCATTCAAGTGGGCCGTTGTCAGCTATGTCCCGCTCCTGTTCACGATCCTCCTCATTTACGGAGTCGTGGGATTCAGCGGCAAGAGGTTCGATATGCCCATCTCCGTGCTCTCATGCCTGGCTCTAGGCATGGCAGTCGATTTTTCGATTCATTTCATAGGAAGGTTCAAACAACGGCTGGCGGAAAGTTCGATCGGCACCCCGAACTCCGAACTCATAATCGAGTCACTGCTGTGGACGGCCGCACGGCCCGGCAAAGGGATCATGCGTAACGCGGTGCTCTTCGCGGCGTCCTTCGCCGTGATGCTGTTCGCCCCGCTGACCCCGTACATCACCGTCGGGGCGTTCATCGTGAGCATGATGATGCTAAGCGCTCTGATGACAATCATCTATCTGCCGGCGCTGATCGTCTTGCTGCGGGGCTGGCTGTTCAAAGGAGGATTGACATGATGCCGGGAGCGGCTCTGAGCCTGCGGCGGGCCAGCTGGGTTGCGCTGGGCGCGAGCCTTGCCGTGCTCGTGCCGGGTGCGCCGGTCGGGGCGCAGCCGTCGGCCGAGGAGATCATGGGCAAGGCGCACCTAGCCATGTTCTACCGGGGGGAGGACATGCGGGCGCGCGTCACGATGCGCCTCGTGTCGCGGGACGGCAAGGAGCGCGTCCGGGAGCTCACCATGTCGCGGCGGGACCTCCAGGACGGGGGCGAGCAGCGGTACTTCATCTACTTCCACCGCCCGCCCGACGTGCGCGACATGACGTTCCTGGTCTGGAAGTACCCGGGGAAGGACGACGACCGCTGGCTCTACGTCCCCGCCCTCAAGCTGGTCCGCCGGATCGCGGCCAGCGACAAGCGGTCGAGCTTCGCGGGCTCGGACTTCTCCTACGAGGATGTCTCCGGCCGGGAGCCGGAGGAGGACACCCACAAACTGCTCCGGGAGGAAAAGGTCGGCGAGCGCCCCGCCTCCGTCGTGGAGAGCGTCCCGAAGGACCCGGCCAGCGTGGACTTCAGCCGCAAAGTGTCCTGGATCGACAAGGCCACCTGGCTTCCGCTGAAGGAGGAGTACTACGACCGGCGCGGCGAGCTCGCCCGGGTGTTCACCGCCGAGGAGCTGAAGGAGATCCAGGGGTTCTGGACGGTCACCAAGCGGGTCATGAAGAACGTCAAGACGGGCCACTGGAGCGAGTCCGTCATGGCGGAAGTGCGCTATAACCAGAAGCTCTCCCCCGACCTCTTCAGCGAGCGCGCGCTGAGGGCGCCGCCGGCTGAACTCTCCCGGTGAGGCACCGGTTCACGCTCCTGATCCTCGCCTCGCTCCTCGTCGCTCGCGCGGCCGCCGCGGCGGAGGAGATCCCCCTCCACGGCTTCGTGCAGGCCGCCTCCGCCTACCGGCTGATCCAGCCAGACCGCTGCCCGCGAACCCAGCGGCTCGCCTGCCGGGAGGAGTTCGTCCTCGGAGAGGGACGGGCGCGGCTCGAGCTGACCCCGCGCGGCGAGTGGTGGGGGCTCGTCGCCAAGGGCGAGCTGATCGGCGATGCCGTGGGCGGCGAGGTGGACGGCGACCTGCGGGAAGGCTACCTGGACCTCAGATTCCCGGCCGTGGACCTCAGGCTGGGACGGCAGATCATCACCTGGGGAGTGGGCGACCTGATCTTCATCAACGACGTCTTCCCCAAGGACTGGGTGGCCTTCATCTCCGGCCTTCCGGTGGAATACCTGAAGAAAGGCTCGGACGGGCTCTCGGCCACCGGCCACTGGGCCGGGACGTCGCTCCAGGTCGTGCTCGTTCCCCGCTTCGAGGCCGACACGCTCCCCGAGGCGGGGGGACGGCTCCGCTTCAACGACCCCATGGCCGCCCTGGAGAGCCGTAAGACCGACGACCCCTCTCCCGCGCTCGAGCGCACCGAGGCGGGGCTCCGGCTGTTCAGGAACGTCGCGGGATGGGACCTCTCGCTCTACGCCTACCGCGGGTTCCACCGGGCCCCGGCGGGGGAGGTCGAGCCGGGACCGCGGCTCCGGCTCTTCTTCCCGCCGCTCAACGTCTATGGGTGGAGCGCCCAGGGAGCGGCGCTGGGCGGGGTGGTGAGCCTCGAGGCGGGCTACTACGATTCGCGGCGGGACCGGTCGGGGCGGAACGCCGCCGTCGAGAACTCCCGGGGGAAGTATCTGGTCGGCTACCAGCGGGAGCTGGCGCCGGACCTGACGCTGGGCCTCCAGTACGCCGGCGACGTCATGGAGGACCACGACGCGTACCGGGCGACCCGCGGGTCCGGAATGGCCACCCGCCCGACCATCCGCCACGTCCTCACGGCGCGGCTCACCCAGCTCCTCTGGAACCAAACGCTGAGGCTCGGCCTGTTCGTCCTCGGAAGCCCCAACGAGGGGGACTTCTACGTGAACCCCGAGGTGAAGTACAACGTGACGGACGCCCTGTGGGCCGCCCTCGGCGTCAACCTCTTCGGCGGCCCCCGGCGCGCCGAGTTCGGCCAGTTCGAGGGGAACTCGAACCTCTACGCGGTCGTCCGCTATGCCTTCTGAAAGGGGGTGAGGAACGATGGTACTGTACATGGAGCAGTGGCTTCGGCTGCTCGGAGGGGTCGTCGTCTCTGCCAGCGTCCTCCTCGCGGTCTACCACCACCCCGCGTGGCTCTGGCTGACGGGCCTGATGGGGGTCAATCTGATCCAGTCCGCCTTCACGAACTTCTGACCGTCCATGGTCATCCTGCGGGCCGCAGGCGTGAAGGACAGTGGCACAGGAAGGTAAAGGCGGAAAGCTCTGGGGCAAATCTTGGTCGCGGCGGGAAATGGCACTGAGGCATTTGTGCCAGAGTGGGGCGGGAACGCCTCAGTCGCACCTGAGAAGAAATTTAAAAAAGATGCAAAATGCGGAGGGGACCTCTCGGCCACCCGCGGGCTACCGGTCGATGCTCCGGCTCGGAGGATAGAGAACGGACCGTGCGGCACTTGAAGGGCCTGAGCGCTCTGGCGACCCTGTCCCTGGGCGTCTTCCTGCTCGCGGGGTGCTCGGAGCAGGACGAGCCGCCAAGGGTGAGGTTGTGGGCGCTGGCGCCGCCAGAGGTCACCCCGACCGACGCAGATAGCCGGGTCCCGCTCCGGTTCGCCGTAGCCCTGGCGGTTTCCCCGCAGGAAGGATACCAGCTCTATGGAGACCTGGCCGAGGCGCTGGGACAGAAGATCGGCCGCCCTGTCCACCTGATCCTCCGAAGGGCTTTCTCGGAAGTCAATGACCTTGTGCGAAGTCGCGAGGCCGAGATGGCCCAGCTCTGCAGCCGTGGCTTTCTTCAGGGCCACGCAGATTTCGGCCTGACCGCCCTCGCCGTCCCGGTCGTGAATCGGCGGAAGAGCCGCCCCTCCTACGTCATCGTATCGGCCGAGAGCGAGATTGGCACGCCGGCCGAGCTCGCTGGGAAGACGTTTGCATTTGCCGATCCCCTCTGTGCGCCCGAGGCGTTCCCAGCGGGACGCGGAGGCCAGCGGCCTGAAGCCTTCTTTAGGCGGAAGCTCCTGATCACAGGCCACGACCGGGCGATCCGCGCCGTCGCTGAGGGGCTGGTGGATGGGGCGCTGGTGGATGGGCTGGTCTACGCGCGGCTGGCCCTGACTGATCCAGGCCAGGTTGCGAAAACCAAGGTCATCGGGGAGACGGCGCCCTATATGAATCCGCCGGTCGCCGTCCACCCCGGGCTTGATCCCACGGTGAGGGAGAAGCTCAGGCGGGCTCTCCTCACCCTCCACGAGGAGCAAACGGGCCGAGCCGTCTTGACCCGGCTCGCGATCGACCGGTTCGCCGCTCCCGGGGGCGAAGTGGACGGTAGAGGTCGGTGAGCGTGAAGCGGCTCCTCAGGCCGATCATCGTCTGGGCGCTCGGGGTCAGCGTCAGGGTGAAGATCATGGGCATCGCGCTCGGGCTGGTTCTCCTGCTCGGTGTGGGCGCCGTTATTCAAGTCCAGGGGGTTACCCGAGCGACGTTCACCCGGGAGATGGACGAGCGGGCGCTCTCCATCGCCAGGGACATGGCGGCGCGGGCTGCAGATTTCATTCTCCTTGAGGACTTTGTCGCCCTGAGGGACCTCGTTCTTGAGACCCTGGCAAGCAGCAAGGATGTGCGCTACATCCTCGTCCTGGACGGGCGGGGCAACGTCCTGGCCCACACCTTCGGCCACTTTCTCCCTCCCGACCTCCAGCCCGCCAATGCGGGCAACCAGTACACCGGAGGGTTCAGGATCCAGAGGCTGGCGAGCGAGGAGGGGATTCTCCGGGATGTGGCGGTGCCCATCTTCCAGGGACGGGCCGGAGTGGTCAGGGTGGGGATGTCGGAGGAGCGGTTGGAGCAAACCCTGACCCGCACAACGCAGCAGCTCCTCTTGCTGGTCGCCGCCGTTTCCCTCCTGGGGGTGCTCGCCGCCTACCTTCCGACGGTTATCCTCACGCGGCCCCTGTTAGAGCTGAGGGACCTGACCAGGGCCGTGGGACGGAAGGTCTTCAGCTCCCGCGCGCAGGTGAGGTTTGGCGACGAGATCGGCCAGCTCGCGACGGCCTTCAACGCCATGGTGGAGAACCTGGAGCGGGCGGATGCCGAGCGATCTCACCTCCTGGACGAGCTCCGGGTCAAGGAGCAGATGAGGCTCCAGCTCCTCGACAAGGTCATTTCCGCCCAGGAGGATGAGCGGAAACGGGTGGCCAGGGAGCTCCATGATGAGACCAGCCAGTCCCTTACTTCTCTGTTAGTGGGCCTGAAGGTCCTGGGATCGGTGGTTGACCTGCCAGAGGTGAGAGAAAAGGCCGCCGAGCTCCGCGCTCTGGGTGGCAAAATCCTCCGTGATGTGCACGACCTGGCCTTTCAGCTTCGCCCCAGCCTGTTGGACAGCTTAGGTCTGGCCGCGGCCGTTCAGCGGTTGGCCGAGGATTACGCCGAAAAGCTGGGCATCCACATCGACTGCCACGCCGTCGGCTTCGAGGGGAGACGCCTCCCTCCTGGGACGGAGACGGCCCTGTATCGGATTGTCCAGGAGGCCCTTACGAACGTGGCCAAGCATGCCGAGGCGAAAAACGTCAGCGTGATCCTCCGGGAGGGGGAGGCCTCGGTCCTGGCCGTCGTGGAGGACGACGGAAAGGGGTTTCCCGTGGCGGAGGTGATGGGGTCCGCGGCGAAGGATAAAAGGCTGGGGCTTTTCGGCATGGAGGAGCGGGCGGCCCTCGTCGCAGGGAAGCTGACGATCGAATCCACGCCGGGCGAGGGGACGACGGTCTTTGTCGAGGTCCCTTTTGAGCAATGAAGAAGATCAGGGTGTTGATCGTTGACGACCACGCCGTCCTGCGGGCCGGACTGCGCACCCTTTTAAACCTCCAGCCCGACATGGAGGTCGCGGGCGAGGCAGCGGAGGGGCTGGAAGCTCTGGAGAGGGTCAAAAGGCTTGAGCCGGACGTGGTCCTCATGGACATCACCCTGCCGGGCATGGAAGGCCTGGAGGTGACAAAGAAGCTGAAGAAGACGCATCCCAACGTCAAGGTCCTCATCCTGACCATGCATGAGGATCGGCGATACCTCTACTCGGCCCTGAAAGCCGGCGCTTCAGGATACGTGGTGAAGAGGGCGGCTGATACGGAGCTAATCGATGCCATCCGAGCCGCTCACCGGGGCGATGTCTTCCTCCACCCGTCCATGGCCAGGATCGTGGCGGAGGACTACGTGGAGCAAGGGGCAACGGAGCAAGGATTGAGCGATCGTGAGCGAGAGGTCCTCAGGCTCATCGCCGAGGGCTGCACCTACAAAGAGATGGCGAAGCTCCTCACGGTGAGCGTCAAAACCATCGAGACCTACAGGGAGCGCATCAAGGGAAAACTGGGCCTCAATACCAGGGCCGAGCTGGTGCGCTACGCCCTCGAAAAGGGGTTGCTCCGTCCGCGGAGCTGACTCATGAAGAAGGCCATCTCTGCCATAGGTGCCGTGTTCCTCCTCCTGGTTTCAAGCCACGGAGGGGAGGCCGGCCGGATCACCGGAACGGTGAGGGGAAAGTGGGTAGAGAAGTATCAGGTGGTCGTGTTCGTCCAGAACGCCCCGAGCAGGAAGGCGGAACTGCTCGCCGAACGCCCGGTCATGAATCAGAAGGACAAGACCTTCGTCCCCCAACTCCTGCCGGTGGTCGTGGGGACCTCTGTCGAATTCAAGAACAGCGACCCGTTCAAGCACAATATGTTCTCCCCCGATGGCGAGCGGTACAACCTCGGAACCTGGGTGGGAGAGAAGGGACGAAGCTACACCTTCACGAGGCCGGGTGTCTACCGACAGCTCTGCAACATCCATCCCGAGATGCTCGCCTACATCGTGGTCCTCGAGACCCCTTACTTTGCCCTGACGGACAAAGAGGGGAACTTCGAGATTGCCGGCGTCCCGAGCGGGAAATACCTCCTGAGGATATGGGGAGAGAAGCTCACGAAGGAACAGCTCGCCAGGACGTTCAACGTCGTCGTGGAGGAAGGAGCGCCTGTCTCTATCGAGATCGACCTTCTTCGGTGATGTGGCTGCTCGCCTTTGTCGCCCTCTTCTCTCTCCTGCTCGGCGCCCCAGCAGAGCCAGCCTCCAAGAGCAGGACGAAAATCGTCGTTCGCTACACGAGCCAGGAGATCCCTCTGGATCCGGCGGCCAACCTGTGGAGGAAGATCCCCCCCGTCCGGATTTCCCTCAAGCCTCAGGATCTCACCCCACCTTACGGAGGAGGGTCCGTGAAGGCCGTGACCATCAGGGCGATCCACAACGGGAGGGAGGTTGCGTTCCTTCTGGAATGGGTCGATCCCACCAAGGATACGACCATGGACGGGCTTGATTCATTCAGAGATGCAGCGGCCTTGATGTTTCCCCTCGATCCGAAGAACCCGCCCGAGCCTCTCATGGGCCACCGGTACATGGGCGAGAGAAGCTCCCTCGTCAACATCTGGCAGTTCAAGGCGGATTGGAACGAGCAGGGCCGGAGCTCTCCCGTCGAAGACCTCAACGCTGCGGGGCCGGGGACCCTCACCACCCAGGATCGACAGGACGTCTCGGGGAAGGGCGTCCACCGCAGCGGCCGCTGGAAGGTGATCTTCCTGAGATCCCTGAGGACCGATGACGAGGATGACGCCCAGTTCTGGCCGGGGCTTGAGACATGGGTGAACGTCGCGGTCTGGGACGGAAGCCACAAGGACAGCGCAGGCCAGAAATCTGTATCGGAGGTCTGGCATCGTCTCACGTTCGAGGCAGCTCCTGTCGGGATTTCCCCCCACAAGGCACCGGATTTCCCCCGCTAGACGAGATCCCTTTTCATGGAGAAGAATCAAGTGGTGGCTTGAAGCCTCAGCCGCAGGAGGTCTCGAGATGAGGAAGGGTCAGATCCTCCTGATTGGTGGTGTGGTTTTCTTTTCCTTCGGGATCCTCGGCCAAAGCCCTGCCTTCTCAGAGGGTGCCCTAGATGTGGGCAAAGGGATCTACGAGAAGAGATGCGGAGTCTGCCACGGACATGATGGGAAGGCGGACAACGGGGCACAAGAGTTCCTTTACCCCAAGCCCCGCGATCTGACAGCAGGCAAGTTCAAGATCCGGTCCACGCCGAGCGGCTCTCTGCCCACCAACGAGGATCTTCTGAAAACCATCGCGAACGGTATCGCAGGCACTTCCATGCCTTCGTGGAGATCGATCCCCGAAAAGGAGCGCCGGGCCCTGGTCGAGTACATCAAGTCCTTTGACGAACGGTTCAAGACTCAGCCTCGCAAGCCTATTCCCATTGGCCCGCCTCCGCCCAGGACGCCCGAAATCATGGCCAAAGGAAAACAGCTCTACCAGGACGCAGGCTGCAACGACTGCCATGGCACCACCGGCCAGGGGGATGGACCATCGGCAGGAACGCTGAAGGATGACTGGGGAAATCTCATCACCCCGTACGACTTCACGAAGGGGGGAAGATACAAGGCGGGTTCTTCCGTTCGGGATATCTACCGCACCTTCACGACCGGCATGGCCGGCACGCCGATGCCGTCTTACGCTGACTCCCTTGCCGAGGACCAACGCTGGGCCCTGGCTTACTACGTCCAGTCGCTATCCAAACGGCCCACCGGGCCCGCCCCGAAGGAGGAGGCGACTGTTACCTCAAAGTTCATCAAAGGGGATCTCTCGGCCCCTGATCCGGCCAGCCCCATTTGGAAGAGGGCGCCCGCCGTTGACATCCTCCTGAGGCCCCTCTGGTTCAAAGAGGGGTATGTGGACCAAGTCAGGGTAAGATCCCTTCACAACGGGAAGGAGATCGCCTTCCTCCTCGAATGGGAGGATCCCACGAAGAACACCGATCTCCAAAAGCTCGAGGCCTTCCGGGACGCCGCAGCCCTCCAGTTTCCGACGAAGGCCGATGGGGTCCCTTCATTTCCTATGGGAGAGACCGGGCAGGTGGTGAACATCTGGCAGTGGAAAGCGGACTGGGAGGCAAACGGCCGAGGGCCCGTTGAGAACTTGGCCGCCGCAAGGTTCAGCACCTTGACCACCCAGCTCTCCCAGGACGTGAAAGGGAAGGGGATCTGGAGGGAAGGCAAGTGGAGGGTCGCCTTCTCAAGGCCCATGGCCGGCGGAGAGGAAACGGCCAAGTTTGCCCCAGGAAAGGTCGTGCCTGTTGCCTTCGCCGTGTGGAACGGCGCGATCAGCCAGCAGGACGGCGAGAAGTCTGTCTCCACCTGGTCTTTTCTAAAGATCGAGACACCCGGGCGATAAGGAGTGGGGCCATGGACCAAGAAGCTATGACGGAGATCGGCCGGAGAAGTTTCCTCAAGGGCACAGGGCTCGGACTCCTGGCCCTGCTGGCAGATCCGGGCCGCGCCTTTTCCAAGATTCAAGTCGTAGAGGATCCTTTGCAGGAATACGAATACAGGGGGTGGGAGGACCTTTATCGAAAGGAGTGGACCTGGGACAGGGTCCAGTACGTGACCCATAGCCTGGGGTGTGTCGGCAAGTGCTCGTTGAAGCTCTATTCTAAGAACGGGATCCCGTTGAGGGAGGAGCAGACAGCCACGTATCCCGTCTATGCCATCCGGACGCCCGGCAAGTACACCTACGAGATTATGGGAAAGCCGAGGGGGGAGTATATCCGATACGGCCCCGGCGGCAAGATCCCGTCCTTTTCACCGAGAGGTTGCCAGAAGGGGTGCCTCTATTCTGACTGGATGAAGCAGTCAGACTTCCTGAAATACCCGCTCAAGAGGGTCGGCGAGAGGGGCGAGAGGAAGTGGAAGAGGCTCACCTGGGAACAGGCATTTGACGAGATCGCCGAGAAGATCATTGAGATCGAATTGAAAGATCCGGGGGCCATGGTCACTACCTCCAGGCCCTTCAGCCAGCTCTCCAAAGGTGGCTCGGAGCGGTTCACAGGACTTCTCGGCGGCCAGCTCATCCCGGTCTCCGCCATGGTGGGTGATGCCTATCCTGGCGGCCATACGGCCCTTATCGGAAGGGTCGGCTCTACCCTGGACGACTGGTTTACAGCAGACCTCCTCATCGGATGGACCCAGAACTTCACAGCCATGAGGATGCCTGATGCCCATTTTGCCAAGGAGGCAAAAGACAACGGCGCAAGGATTATCGTGGTTGACCCCAACCACAATGTGACCGCCGCCCAGGCCGCGGACCTCTTTGTCCCCATCAGGATGGGGAGCGACTCCTATCTGGCCGCGGCCATCTGCAACACCATCATCAAGGAGAAAAAGTACGACGCGGAGTTTCTGAAGGAGCAGTCCGACCTGCCGTTCCTCGTGAGGCCTGATACTAAGAAGTTCCTCACCCAGAAGGATATGAAGCCTGGTGGAAAGGAATTCCAATACTATTTCTGGGACACAAAGAGCAACCAGGCTGTCGAGGCGCCGGGCTGTCTCGACAGCCCTGCGGATAAGAAGACTCTGAACATTGCCAGGCTCGGTCTCGATCCGGCCCTGGAAGGGAGATTTACGGTAAGGCTTGCCGACGGCAAGGAGGTCGAGTGCACGACGGTCTTCGAGAAGACCAAGGAGGGTCTGGCAAGATATAACCTGGATAGCGACCTGGTGAGGGAGGCAACAGGGCTCCACCCATCGGTGATCAGGAAAATGGTGGACTGGATTCTGGAGTCCAAGTCCCTCCACATCACCAACGGCTACAACTGCCAGAAGCACTATGACGGGTATCAGTCCGAGAGGCTGAAGATCCTTATCCTGGTCCTCACAGGCCAGCTCGGGGGCCCCGGGGCCTACCATCAGACCTACGAGGGGATGAAGCTCGAAGGTGGGCGGGCAGCGGGCGGCTTACACTTCCCTGACCAGCCCGCTCGCCCCGAATTCGGAATAGAGAAGCCGATCAAGGGCGGCAAGCAGCCCTACAGTGTGGGCATCGCGTATGAGGTTATCTATGGCGATAGCCTGGAGAGGACGAAGAAATACTTTGCCAACACCCCGCTCAAGGAGCAGATCGGGTTTGATGCGAATGATATGGAGGCGTTTCTGAAGGATGCCATTCAGAAGAAGTATCTCCCCAGCATGAAGCCTCCAAGGATAAGCCTCTGGCACTCCTGTAACAACTATCGGAACAAGACCGGCCAGCAGTCGTGGAGAGAGCACTACCTGCCGAAGGTCGAATTGCTCATCGGGACAGATATCCGGATGACCTCCTCCATGCAGTCCTGCGACTATGTTCTTTCAGCGGCCACCGACTACGAGAGGTGGGATATCCGGGAGACCACCACCAACCCCTTCCTCACCCTCTATGGACAGGGCGTAAAGCCGATGTTCGAGAGAAGGTCCGACTGGCAGATCTACGCAGGGCTCTGCAAGGCGATCCAGGAGAAGGCCAGGGCAAGGGGGATCAAGAGCATCCCCTTCGAATACTGGAATGGAACAAGGCAGGTCAAGCGAACCATAGACCTTTCTACCATCTACGATGAGTATGTACAGAACGGCGAGCTGGACAGCGATGAGAAGGCGGTAGAGTGGCACAATCTGAAATCCAAAGGGATTGGCAAGGAGGGGCATGAGAAACTTGTAAGAGACGGCTATGCAAAGTTCAGGGGACCTGCCAAGTACGGTAACTACGAAGATGATGCTCCCGCCAGATCCATGACATGGCAGGTCGTACAGAAGAAGCCTTCCGGGACCAATACGGGAAGGTTTCAGTTCTACGTGGACCATGAGTATCACATCAAGCTCGACCAGATGACCCCGAAGCCCCAGTATACGGACATGTGGAGAGGGGGACCGCAATCACCCAAGAGGCCCGATGGAAGCCCGTATCCATTTGTCATGAACTTTCCCCATACCAAATGGGGGATCCATTCGGCCTACAGGAATAACCGATGGCTCATGAGGCTCCAGAGGGGAGATGTTTATCTCTACCTCAATCCGAAGGTCATGGCGGAGAGAGGGATAAAGGACATGGACATGGTGAGGGTCTATAACCACATGGGTGAGTGGTTTGCCAGGGCAAAGGAATGGCCTGGGAATCCACCGTATATCGTGTTTACCGAGCATGGTTGGGACCACTTCATGACAAAAAATTGGACCCACTACAACAACTTGAACTGCGAGTTCTTGAACCCCCTGGAGCTGGCCGGCGGCACGAGAGGCCATATCGTCTATACCGGAAACCACACTAGCAATCGGATCTATTACGAGACGGGAGTGGATATAGAGAAGGTTGAGGGTTAAGAAAAGGGGTGAGTAGAAATGTCAGAGTTTAAAGGAAGGCAGCTCGTTGCAGTCTTTGACCTGAATAAATGCCTTGAATGCCACACCTGCACCGTGGCCTGTAAGCTTCTGTGGACCAACCGGAGCGGCAGGGAGTACATGTACTGGAACAATGTGGAATCTATGCCGGGGTACGGATACCCCAAGGGATGGGGCGCGACGAACCAGACAGCGGACGGCTCTGGAGAGGTCCTGGGCGGCGGCTTTAAGGATGTGGTCCTGGAGGAAGGCCGAACCGACGGCAAGGTCAAGAGTCGGGGCGATGTGATCAAGGACGGGAAGATGCCAAGCCTGGAAGACCATTATGGTCTGCCCTGGGAGTATAACTACGAGGCTGTGTTTGAGCCGGGGCCGACCTTTGAGACACCAGGGGCCAAAGGTGTGAGGCCCCACTGGCAGGGGAAGGAGGTCAGACCCACATGGGGGCCGAACTGGGAGGAGGATCAGGGCGCCGGTGAGTACCCCAATCACTGGGTCTTTTCGCTTCCGAGGATATGCAACCACTGCACCGACCCCGCCTGCCTCGCTGCATGCCCCAGAAAGGCCATCTATAAGAGACAGGAAGACGGGATTGTGCTGGTTGACCAGGAGCGGTGCAGGGGATACCGCCACTGTGTCAGGGCCTGCCCATACAAGAAGGTTTACTTTAACCCCACGACAGGGATGTCTGAGAAGTGCCTCTTCTGCTACCCCCGGGTGGAAAAGGGTGTGCCGCCAGCCTGCTTCTGGCAGTGCCCGGGCAGGATGAGGTTCATAGGCTTCAAGGACGATAAGGAGAGCGCGGTCTATAAGTTGATCTACGTCTGGAAGGTCGCCCTACCGTTACACCCTGAGTACGGGACAGAACCCAATGTATTTTATGTACCGCCCATCGGCTCCTTCAAATTCGGGCCAAATGGCGAGCTGACCAACGAGAGGAGAATCCCGATAGAATATCTGGGCCGCCTTTTGGGAGGGGTCGAGAATGTGAAGAGGGCCCAAGATACTGTGCTGGCAGAGAGGGAGAAGGTGAGAAAAGGCGAGAGGTCCGAGCTGTGCGAGATCCTGATCGGGTTCGACAGCGAGGATCGATTCCAGCTCAAGGTAGATGGCGTTCCGTTCAAGAGGCCGGAAGAGGTGCAGCCGGTGAAGGTGCAATTCAGACGTCCCTCAGAGGATGTTTAGATGGAGGGTGCCGGATCGATTCCACCCGTCAGCCAGGTCTACCTCTTCCTGGGCAAGTGCTTCTCCTATCCTCAAGACGAGCTCTATGCGCTCCTGAAGGATGAGCGTATCGGAGAGGAGTTCAGGGCCCTGGTGGAGGAGCTCCCCTTTACGGTGAACTTCAAGGGCATACCCTCGCCCCGCCTCCCGCAAGAGGAGCTTGAGAGCGCATACATCAACTCCTTTGATATCGGGTTCGGCCCCTCCCTCCCGTGCCCGTTGTATGAGTCGGCGTACAGGGAGGATACAAGCTCCAGGGACATCACGGAGGAGCTTCTCCGTTTTTATGAACACTTTGACGTCCGGCTCAGTGACAAGGAGAAGGACTACCCTGACCACCTGGTGGTTGAGCTGGAGTTCATGGCCTATCTGGCAAAGAAGGAGGCCGATGCGGAGCAGCGTGGAAATGACCCTGACCCCTACCGCCGCGCCCAACTAGACTTTCTAGAGAGACACCTGGATAAATGGGCCTTTAAACTCGATGAGAAAGTCCAGAAGAGAATCAAGGAGCCCTTTTACCAGGGGGCCAGCGCTTTCCTTCGAGAAGTTTTATCGAATCATCTTCCCTATCTCCGTAAGAGCGTCGGTCATCAAGTCGATGCCGCAAAAGGCCCCTAAGGCCGCTGGCAGGGTGGCAGGGTAACTTCGTCAACACCGACCTGATCAACCTTCGCTCCTGCCGCGGCCGTTTTCCCGCCCCCCTTCAGCGCCAAGACTTCTTGATCTTCTTTCCTTCAATGGCTACCCTCTATCTCGTGACCCGCCATGCCTTCTGAAAGGGCTTCTGCCTTTGACGCTCTTTCGTCATCCTACGACCAGTGGTACGAAACTCCGGTCGGCCGCCTCGTCGATCGGCTGGAGAAGGACGCGGTGTTCGCCCTCGTCGAACCGCAACGGGGCGATCTGGTCCTCGACCTCTCCTGCGGGACGGGGATCTACGCCCTGGCGCTGGCTCAGCGGGGCCTGAGGGTAGTGGGCGCGGACCTCTCCGAGCCGATGCTTCGACTTGCGCAGGCCAAAGCCCGGCAGGCGGGGGTCGGGATCGCCTTCGTTCAGGCCGACGGCAGCACGCTCCCCTTTCGCCCCGGGACGTTCGACCTCGTCACCATCATTCTGGGGCTTGAATTTGCGGCGGAACCCGTCAAGACTCTCGAGGAGATCCGTCGAATTCTAAAGCCCGGGGCAACCCTCGTCGTGGCGATCCTCAACCGGAGCGGGCTCTGGACCCTCTGGCGGCGCTTCAAGAGGCTCTTCGTCCCCTCCGTGTGGCGGCACGCCAGGTTCCTCGGTCTCGAGGAGCTGCGGCGACACATGGAGACGCACGGTTTCAGGCAGCTCCGGTGGCGGGGGGCGGTGCATTTTCTTCCGATTTTCACGGGCCGCGCGGCCCGTTGTCTTGAACGGTGCGAGGCGTTCGGGGCCCGGTGGATGCCCGCCCGGGCCACCTTTCTGGCCATGTCCGGGCGACGGGCGTGAGGAGCGGGGTCATGGCGACGGTGGTGATTCTCGGCGGCGGCGTGGGAGGGCTGGTGGCGGCCAACACGCTGAGGCGGCGGCTCGACCGGCGGCACCAGATCGTGCTGGTGGACCGCCTGGCGCAGCACGTCTATACCCCATCCTTTCTCTGGATGATGCTCGGCTGGCGGGAGCCGCGGGAGATCACCCGCGACCTGGCCCGCCTCGAGCGCAAGGGGATCGAGGTAGTGCGGGAGGAGATCAGGGAGATCGATCCGGCGCGGCGGCTGGTCAGAACCGAACGGCGGCAGATCTCCGGTGACTACCTGATCGTCGCCCTCGGCGCCGAGGCGCGTGCGGACGCGGTCCCGGGCCTGGCGGAGGGAGGCCATAACCTCTACGACCTGGACGGCGTGCTCGGGCTCCGTCAGGCCCTCGCGTCGTTCAGGGAAGGGCGGGTGGCCGTGACGGTCGCGAGCCTGCCCTT
>Ga0209341_10002214_pt1 | contig 18556 bp, 18 predicted proteins | sample RifCSP13_2_FD_184020 | JGI IMG/M metagenome (GOLD analysis project Ga0209341, IMG submission 184020) | Soil microbial communities from Rifle, Colorado - Rifle CSP2_sed 13_2 (SPAdes) (version 2) | ecosystem: Environmental > Terrestrial > Deep subsurface > Rock core/Sediment | place: Rifle... | reverse complement strand
GTTGGATTGAGGGAAAGCTTGGGGAAAATAAAACGGCCACTCCTACTTAAACCGCTCTTCTTCCAACGGTGTCCACTCTTCGCTCTGGTCTGCCCTGTCTTTCCAGTTGCGTTTGCCGCTCCAGCTCTCGATGGCAATGGCATACACCGAGGTGCGTTTCAGCTCCTGGTCTGTGATCGGGCGGTAGTGGACGCCGGGTGTCATGTCCGGGAAATACTTCGCGATCAGGCAATTTAAGGCGCGCCGCTGTTCCTCTTCACCATCCAACACCCGAATCTTGCCAAAGGCGATCACGCTTTCGTATTGCAGGCTGAACTCCAATGCCACATTGGACGGCAGCAGCTTTCCCATCTCACAAGCCTCGAAGCATACCTCCGGATGGCGCTCGGCGTTGGCGCGCACCCGCCCGCTGATGTTGGAGTGGAAATAGATCGCCTCCCGCTCGGGGTCATACCAGAATAAGGTGGGGGTGATGAAAGGTTGCTCGTCCCAGCGCGTGGCGATGTGACCGATCGGGGCGCGGCGCAGGAAGTCCCGGATCCACCCGTCGTCTTGTGCGTATTCCACCCGGCGTTGGGCGTTGGGGGGTGTTGTTTTTAGGCTATTATCTTTAGCCACAGATATTCCTCTTCATTAGAGTAAAACCGGCCATAGATAAGGTCTTAGCGCATTCTCTGCCCGAAATTTGCGACAGTGTGCTCATACAGCCACAAGCAGGCTTCAAAGCGCTCTTCGGGTATGTCTAAACCATCTTCTTCTAAAGCAGCGATGTAACCCTGAATTGCCTCCCTGATGTTTCTTATCGCTTCTTCCCTTGTTTTTCCTTGGCTAATGCATCCGGGCAAGCTGGGACATTCGGCAACCCAGAAACCGTCTTCTCCTCGAAATAAAATGATTTGTCTCATATCAAGACCTTTCGAGCCTTAAATATTTACGAAAGTAAGTATAACACGCCAAAGACTACCCATCCGCCGGTCGCACGCCGAGTGCCTGTGGGCTCACCCCCATCCCGGCGAAATTCTCGAAAGACAGGTCGCGGAAGGTCAAGCCCAGCTTCCCCCGCAGGCGCTCGAAAAGGAATGTGTAGCTTTCCACGACGCGCGCCTCCCAGTCCACGCCCAGCTTCTCGGCAGCAGCGTGGATGCTCACCGGGTCGGGGCCTTCGATCTCGGCGAAGTTCCCAAAGGGCATCTCGTCCAGCGTAACCTGCACACCGTCCAGTTCATAGGTCGTGCGGTACTTCTCGTACATCACGCTCACCTGGTAGCCCAGGGCCTCGAGCAAGGCGCGGGCAGCCTCGAAATCCCCCACGGTGAATTCGATCTCCCGCCGCAGGCGCGCCCCGCCAAGGATCTCGCCAGGCCCTTTGTAGGTCAGGCGGGCGGCGGTGTCCTGGCGCAGGCGCAAGACCTGAAAAGTGCGCCCCAGATCGCCACCCGGCGTGTCAAAGCGCAAGTTGATCTCATGCACGCGGGCCTGCGCCAGCCGCGCCCCCAGAGTTTCCACACGCTCTTGGAAGGCTGCCAGGTCATGCAGATAGAGCTTAATTTCTAATTCCTGCTCCTTCATCCCTTGTCCCTTCTCTCCTATCCCTTATCCTCTGCTTTTAAACCACGCTCAGCAGAGTCTCCTTATGTTCCACGCTGTCCCCGGGCTTGACTCGCACCCTTGAGATCCTGCCGGGCCGTGGAGATTTGAGCTCGTTTTGCATCTTCATCGATTCGAGGATGATCAGCACATCGCCTTTTTGCACCGCCTGCCCTTCGCTGATCGGAATCGCTACGACCAGGCCAGGCATGGGCGCCCTGAGGTGGAAATCGATATTCTCGGGCAGCTCGCCTCCCATCGAGGCGCGCAACCGTTTTTCCCGCTCGTCCTCCACCTGGAGCACATATTGCGAACCGTGCAGTAACACCTGCCAGCCCTCGTCGCTCGGGTAAACCGAACCTTCGAAGGATTGGTTGTTCACCAACAGGGAATAGACCGTCCGCTCGCTCACCGACTCGAAATCCACAACATAGACCACCCCATTCAGAGCCACATGGTGATCATCCAGTATTTCGATTACAAATTCGCGCTCAGCTATCGTCGTAACATATTTCATGTTTCACGCCTCACGTTTCACCTGTGCATCCTCTCCCAACGCCCGACCCACTTCCAGTTGCTGGTGTCGCGTTCGCCGCGCTGGATGATATGAGCGGCGCGTTGGGTTTGTTGGTGGGCCACCAGAGTCGCCAGGATGGCGGCGATTTCGGACAGGTCTTCCTTGCCCTCCTCAGCCGCCTCCATAGAGAAGCGCTCTTCGACGAAACGCGTATCGTACTGCCCGCCCATGTAGCGGTGTGAGTCCATAATGCGTTGGTGAAAAGGGATGTTAGTGCGCACGCCGATGATCTTGTATTCCTCCAGGGCGCGGCGCATGCGCAAGATCGCTTCACCCCGCGTCTCGCCGCTCACGATCAGCTTGGCGATCAGTGAATCGTAATAGGGTGAGATCTCAAAGCCCGCATATACCCCTGTGTCCAGGCGCACCCCAGGGCCAGTCGGCAAGATCATATGGCTGATCCGCCCTGTGGAGGGGAGGAAGTGGTTATAAGGGTCTTCGGCGTTGATCCGGCATTCGATCGCCCAACCCGAGAGGTGAATGTCCTCTTGCGTATGGCGCATGTGCCGCCCGCGGGCAATGCGGATTTGCTCCTTGACGATATCCAGGCCGGTGACTATTTCGGTCACCGGGTGCTCCACCTGCAGGCGGGTATTCATCTCCAGGAAGTAAAAATTCTTGTCCTTATCCACCAGGAATTCGATCGTTCCCGCGTTGACATAATCGACAGCCTGAGCGGCACGCACAGCGACAGCCCCCATTCGCTGGCGAAACTCCTCGTCGTCTCCGACAAATGGAGACGGCGATTCCTCCAAAAGCTTCTGGTGGCGGCGCTGCAACGAACATTCGCGCTCCCCGAGGTGGATCACATTGCCATGCGAATCGGCTAGGATCTGCATCTCGATATGGCGCGCCCCCTCGATCAGCTGCTCCAGGTATACGTTGCCGTCTCCAAAGGAAGCCTCGGCCTCGCGTCGCGCTGCCTGAAGCAACCCGGGCATCTCCCCTATCTCCTCTACCTCGCGCATCCCCTTCCCGCCACCCCCCGCGGTGGCTTTGATCAGCAATGGAAAGCCGATCTTCGGAGCTAGAGCCAGTAGTTCTTCGTTGCTCAGGCTTCCTTCCCCTTCGGTACCCGGCACTACTGGCACCCCGCTCGCGGCCACAGTGGCGCGCGCCACGGCCTTGTCTCCCATGGCGGCGATGCAGGACGGCTTGGGGCCGATAAAAGCCAGGCCTGCGTCCAGGCAGGCCTGGGCGAAATCGGCGCGCTCGGCCAGGAAGCCGTAGCCGGGGTGGATCGCCTTTGCCTCGCTCTTTTCGGCGATGGCGATGATCTTGTCCGCCCGCAGATATGACTCGCGCGATGGCGCGGGGCCTAAATAATAGGCCTCGTCAGCCAGGCGGACATGCAGGGCTTGCCGGTCGGCCTCGGAGTACACAGCCACCGTCAGCATCCCCAATTCGCGGCAGGCGCGGATGATACGCACGGCGATCTCCCCTCGATTGGCGATCAGGACTTTGTTAAACATGGGCATTTCCTTGAAAGGTGATGCGTAAATTTACGTTTTACGTTTCACGTTTTACAGTGTGAAGTAGGAACTCCAAAACCTTGTGATTGAACTCCTCTGCGCAATCCTGGGGCAGCATGTGGGCAGCGCCCGGTACCAACCACAGGGTGGCGTCGGGAATGGCAGCCGCGATATCCTTGGCATGGTCGGGTGTGGCGTGTTCGTCTTCATAGCCCTGCACAACCAGCGTCGGGCAGGGGATCCTATGAATGGACGGGCGCATATCCCAGGCTAGGTTTTCCGCTTTCGTCCATCCCTCGTACCAGCCCTGGAACAAGGCCCTCGCCTTGTCCCCATGCACAAGCCGCAATTTTTCCTGGAAGCGGAAATCCTGCGTATAGTCGCGCTGCACTGCCTCGATCCCCGGTTGCATCTTGGTCTCGATATAGATATGAGCGGCGACGATCACCAGGCAAGCCACCCGCTGCGGAGAGGCAGCCGCGAAATACATGGCGATCTTACCGCCATCGCTGTGGCCGATTAAGGTCGCTTCCGGTATATCAAGTTCATTCAAGAGGCATTCCAGGTCGGCCAGGTCCTCTTTGAAGAAGGGCATGGCAAAGGTTGGCCGGGGATCAGATTTGCCGTGGCCCCAGCGATCATAGGCGATGACCCGCAAGCCGGCCTTCGCCAGGACAGGCATCTGCCCTTTCCAGGAGCTCACCGCGCCCAGGCCGTGGTGCAGCAGCACGACGGGCGGGCCTTCGGCAGGGCCGTGGGTCTCGATGTAGATATGGTGATCGTTGATCAGCTTCAGGGCTTGCATGGGTACGAGTTAGGAGTTGCAGATTAAGATTTGCGAGTTGCAGGCTCAAAGTCCTAACGTGCCAACCTACAAATCACAGAGGAATACAGCCATGCTTCTTGGCCGGGTTGGCGTCGCGCTTGTTGGCGAGCATCTCCAGGGCGTTGACCAGGCGCGAGCGCGTCTCGCGTGGTTCGATCACGTCATCGATATACCCGCGCGAGGCGGCGATGTACGGGTTGGCGAACTTCTCGCGATACTCCTTGACCAGCTTGGCTTTCCGTCTGGCGGAGTCTTTGGCCTCGAGCAACTCCTTGCGGAAGATGATGTTCACGGCGCCATCCGGGCCCATCACCGCGATCTCCGCCGACGGCCAGGCCAGGTTGACGTCACCACGGATGTGCTTGCTGCTCATCACGTCGTACGCCCCACCATAGGCCTTGCGCGTCACTACGGTCAGTTTGGGCACCGTGGCTTCACAATAGGCGTACAACAGCTTGGCCCCGTGGCGGATGATCCCGCCGTGTTCCTGCCCGGTACCGGGCAGGAAACCGGGCACATCCACAAAGGTGATGATCGGGATGTTGAACGCGTCACAGAAACGGACGAAGCGCGCTGCCTTATCGGAAGAGTTAATATCCAGCACCCCGGCCAGGACCGCCGGCTGGTTGGAGACGATCCCCACGCTGTGGCCACCCAGACGAGCGAAACCGATCACGATGTTCTGCGCGTATTGCTCATGAATCTCAAAGAACTGTCCGTCGTCCACGATCAAGCGGATGGCATCCTTCATATCGTAGGGTTTGCTGGGGTCGTCTGGGATCAGGCTGTCCAGGGCTTCTTCCATGCGCAGGGGGTCGTCAGTAGTGAGGACGAAGGGCGGGTCCTCCATGTTATTTTGGGGCAGGTAAGAGAGTAATTTTCGGATCAAGTACAGGGTGTCGGCTTCGGTGTCGGTGGCTACGTGGCAAACACCAGACACCTCGGAGTGCACACTGGCGCCGCCCAGCTCTTCGAAGGAGACCTCCTCGTGCGTGACGGTTTTGACCACCTCCGGACCGGTGACAAACATATAAGAGGAGTGGCGCACCATGAAGATAAAGTCGGTCAGGGCGGGCGAATACACCGCGCCCCCGGCGCAGGGCCCCATAATGGCGCTGATCTGGGGGATCACCCCGGAGGCCAGGGTGTTGCGCAGGAAGATGTCGGCGTACCCGCCCAGGGAAACCACCCCTTCCTGGATGCGCGCCCCACCCGAGTCGTTCAAGCCGATGATCGGGGCGCCGTTTTTCATTGCCATGTCCATCAGCTTGCAGACTTTTTCGGCATGCACTTCTCCAAGACTGCCGCCGAAGACGGTGAAATCCTGGGAAAAGACGTACACCAGGCGGCCTTCGATCGTGCCCCAGCCCGTGACTACGCTATCGGCGAGGTATTTTTGTTGATCTAACCCGAAATCGCTCGTGCGATGGACGACGAATGGATCTACTTCGCGGAATGAGCCTTTATCCATCAGTAAGTCGATCCGTTCACGCGCCGTCAGGCGGCCGCGCGCATGTTGGGCGAGGATGCGTTCCTCGCCGCCTCCCAACCGGCTTTGGGCTTTAAGTTCGCGCAATTGTTGGACTTTTGAATGATTGCTCATGCATCTCTCCGAAGAATGCCTTGGCATTGGGCCGTGATAACACCCAGAAAATAAAAATCAATAAGATGAGCGTGACGCCCGCCGCAAAGGGCCAGCTTGGCCGCAGCCCGCCCGCGCCGATCAATCCGCTGCGTTCGAGCCATTCATAAATGGTATAAGCTACTGCCAGAATGCGGGTGGCGAGTGGCGACTTGGGATGGCCTCGCCACAACCCCAAAAATAATGGCAGGCTGACCAGCACTCCGACCAATCCGGTTAAGGCCAGGTAGAGCGGCGATACACCCGTTAGGCTGGACAGGAATTCCCAGGCAGTGAGCGAATTGATAAACCGGGTCAGGTGGATGACTGTTATGCTTAACACCACAAGCGCGAGCAGCGTTACGAGTAACGGCCGCTCAGGTTTTCGACGCTCGGCTCTGGAAGATGGGGCCTCTGCCATCATTGCACTATCCTATTTCTAAGGTGATCTTCCCCATTTGCTCGCCCTTTTCCAATCGCTCCTGGGCGGCGCGGGCTTCCGCCAGCGGGAAACTGCGATCCAGGACAGGTTTCAAGCGGCCGGCGAATACCAGCTCCATGACGGCCCTGAAATCTTTCTGGGTGCCCATCGTCGAGCCGATTAAAGAGAGGTGCTTGGCGAAGATGAAACGGTTATCGATCTCCACTTTCGGCCCGCCGGTGTTCCCCACTGTCAGGATGCGACCGCCCTTGCAAGCCGCGCGGAAGCTCAAGGGTAAGGTGGTGCCCACGTTGTCGACCACCACATCCACGCCGCGCTTTCCCGTCAGCTGGTAGACGATTTTCGGCCAGTTTTCCTCCTGGGAGCGGTCGATCAGATGATCGGCGCCCAGCGATTCGGCTTTGGCGAGTTTCTCAGCGTTTGAACCGACTACATAGACCGTAGCCCCCGCCAACTTGGCGATTTGGATGCAGGCGGTGTTAACGCCGCCGGAAGCTCCAACGACTAGCAAGCTTTCACCCGCCCGCAGGCCGCCGCGCGCCATCAGCGAGTGCCACGCCGTGTGAAAGACCAGCGCGGCGGCCGCCGCGCTGCGCTCGTCGAATCCTTCCGGGAGGGGGACAAGGTTGCGCGCCGGGACAGCGACATATTCTGCATAAGTACCGCGCCGGGTCTCACCCAGCAGCCCCCAGGCCCGGCAGCGGTTGTCAAAACCCGCCAGGCAAGCCTCGCATACGCCACAGCCAAGGTTGGAGTTGATTACCACCCGCTCGCCGATCGCCCGATTTGTCACGCCAGAACCCAGGGCAACCACCTCCCCGGCCCCATCCGCGCCAGGGATATGCGGGTATTCGAGTTTAATACCCGGCCAGCCGGCGCGCACCCACAAATCCAGCCCATTCAAGGCAGCGACCCTCAGGCGCACCAGGGCTTCCCCGGGGCCTGGTTCGGGGGTGGGGAAGTCCGTGTATTCTAAAACTTCAGGCCCGCCATGTGTATGGAACAAGACAGCTTTCATAAAATCACCGCAAATATATCTCCCATATGTGAATATGTGCAGGTTCCGTCTGGTGGAGATCCCTGATCTCCAGGCGCAATTTCTGCGCCAGGATGGCCTTGTCAAAATCAAGGGACACTTCCGGTTGGTCGACTGTACCCTTGAGAACCTGCCTGGTCTTGATCGGGGGCGAGTGCGGGGTGGGATATGCCAGCGCCCTGACCTCGACTTCTGCGCTGCCGATGATGATCGCCACGCCTTTGATCGTCCGCTGCTTCGAGAAGGTCAACTCGATCACAGTTGGGTTGGCTTCCAGGGTGCGTCCCAACGTGTCCCGGTTGCCGTCGAACATATGGCTGATCTCTCCCATGTCGAGCAGCGGGTACCTCACCTGGACAGGCTGCCCATCGATGCTCACCACGCCAGACTGGAGCACCCGGCGCTGCTCGCGTTCAGCCTTCAGGATTGAGTCGATATTCTCGACATAGCGCAGGCGCACGAAGTAAAAACCGGGTTCTCCATTCGGGTAAGGCAGGGTTTGCTCGACGCGAATGTCCGTGAACTTGCCGCTCTCCAGCGCCGACTGGTAGTCTTCCGGAGTCATCACGAAGAGTGTATCATCATCCAGGGGCAAACGCTGGAAGATATGCCCGTCGATGCTACCCAATTCGATCGGCAAGGGATCCGGCAGGAAGAAGCGCGCCAGCACATCAGCCCCATTAGCCCAGTCGGGGGAGAGCAGCACCTTGGTCTCTGGCGACCTTGCCACGTAATCCTCTACTTCGGCAAAAACCTGGCGAGCGCCGTACTGCATCCCACCCAGGCCGTAATCCTGGTACCAGGTGGGTCCGTTGACCAGTGCATCCCGCAGCATCGCCAGGTTGACCGTGGTCAAGACACCGAACAAGCCAAGCGACAGGGCCAGGCGCGGCCAGCGCTTGCCTTCCAGCCAGATGAATATTTTCGAGATTCCAAGCGTGGTCAAGATCGTGGCGGGGATAATAAACGACAGGCTGCGCGTGATGCCGACCTGCACCAGCGCGCTGCTCACCGGAGCGACGAAGAGGGCAATCAAGATGGCGCGGTTTGCCGGCGAGCGCAATTCTTTTACTGCCAGGAAAAACCCGAGAACTGCAAAGGGCAATGTAGCCCTCAGGAGGTTGCCGTAGCCTCTCATCAGGTGGCGCGGCAGATCGCGTTCGTTGGGCAGGAACCAGTAGGCGGGACTCAGCCCATAAAAATATTCTGACCAGTAGTGCGCCCACTTCTCGCTCAAGGGCATGGGCTGGACCCAGTAAGAGCCGAGTTTTCGCAGGTGGTCGAGGGCAGCCTCCGGGTGGCTGAGGCGAAAACGCAGGTAGGGGATCGCCAGGACGGCTACCAGCCCCAGCCCATACACGACCTCTTTACGATTCTGCCAGTGGTAGCGCACATCTGAAAGAAGGAGCAGGATTCCGCTCGCCACGACCACCAGCTGCCCTGGATTATAGCTGTAGAACGCCAGGGCTGCCGATAGGATGGCATAAGTCAGGTAATTCGCAGATCTGTAGCGGTAGAGCAGGTAGCTATACAGAAACGCGGCGTAGAAGGCCACGAAAAGCACCGTCTCGAAGGCGGTGCGCGAATGCAAAAACCAGGCCGGGGCGATTGAGAGCAAAGCAGCTCCAGCCCACCAGTACGGCAGCTTGTAGATGTCCCTCAAGATCAGGCCAATAGCCACTGCCGCCAGCGCGCTCAGCAGGACCGACGTGGCGCGTGTGACGAAGACAGACTTGCCGAAGGCCAGGTAGGGCATCACCTGCAGGTAGACGCTCACGCTTAGGTTGTAGAAGGGGCCGTTCTTGAAGTAGGTTGGCAGCAGGGTCCGCTCTTCGTCGAGCAGGTGGTTGTGGATCAGGTCGGCCGCCGCCACAGTCTGGGTGGCTTCGTCGCCGAAAAAATAAATTGGGAAGCTGCTTAATCCGGTCAGGCGAGTCGCCAGATAAAGGATCAGGGTTACCCCGAATAGGGTGATCTCCAACGAGTACGCCCGGCGCTTCGCCAGAGCACGCCAGCGCGCCGCCAGCCAAACTCCCACCGGTCGAGGTTTGGCTTCTCCGGGTTCACTTGTGGAGAGATTGGATGGAAGGATAACCAAGTGCTGTTCTGAGTCCCCCTGGCTTTCGATGACCACCCGCGCCGCCGGGTTGGGTTTATCGCTGGAATTGGTGAGGGACTCCACCGTCACCCGCACACGCGCCCCCTCGGCCAGGTCCAGGGAGATATGGACGTGAGAGACGGCTGGTTCTTCCTGCTGCGCAAAGTCCTCGCCAGGTTCGCTGGTTGCCACCATGACCCTCTCTTTGCCTGGCGTCTAACGCAGTCCAGTCTCCATGCGGGCGATCACCAGGCGCTGGATCTCACTGGTGCCTTCGTAAATCTCGGTGATCTTGGCATCGCGGAAGTAGCGTTCGATGGGCAGCTCCTTGGAGTAGCCCAGCCCGCCGTGGATCTGCACTGCAGCGTGCGTGACGAACATGGCCATCTCGGAGGCGAACAGTTTGGCCATTGAGGCTTCCAGGGTGAAGCGTTCGCCGGTTTGCTTCGAGCGTTCCTTGGCCATGGCTGCATTATAGATCAGTAAACGCGCCGCCTCGATCCGCGTCTTCATATCGGCCAGCTTGAAGGAGATGCCCTGGAACTCGCCGATCTTTTGCCCGAAGGCTTCCCGCTCTCTGGCATGCATCAGGCTGGCTTCGTAAGCGGCCTCGGCGATCCCCAAGGCCTGGGAGGCGATCCCGATCCGCCCGGCATCCAGCACCGCCATGGCGATCTTGAAGCCCTCGCCTTCCTCCCCCAGCCGGTTTTCGACCGGGATGTGATAGTCCTCGAAGACGATCTCGCTGGTGGCCGAGGCGCGTATGCCCAGCTTGGGTTCCTTCTTGCCAACGGCGAACCCCGGCTTATCCGTCTCGACGATAAAAGCCGTGATGCCCCTGTGCTTCTTTTCTGGGGCGGTCATGGTGAACACAACGATGTATTCTGCCACCGGCGCGCTGGTCACCCACGATTTACGCCCATTGATCACATATTGGTCGCCTTCCCTCACCGCCCGGCTGCGCATTGTCCCCGCGTCGGAGCCGGACATCGGCTCGGTCAGCGAGTAAGCCCCCACCGCCTGCCCCGAGGCCACCCCGCGCACGTACTTCTGTTTTTGCGCCTCCGTGCCGAACTTCAGGATGCCAAAGCAGAACAGGGAGTTGTTGACCGACATGATCGTGCCGTGGGCTGCGTCCGCCTTGCAGATCTCCTCCAGCGCCAGCACGTAAGCCAGGGCGTCCATCCCCGCCCCACCGTATTCCTCTGGCACCTCGACCCCCATCAGACCTATTTCGCCCATTTTCCGGATCGTCTTGACCGGGAACTCCCCCGTTTCGTCGAACTCCGCCGCGACCGGGGCGATCTCGTTCTGGGCGAAATCGCGCGCCGCTTGGCGGATCATAGCGTGTTCTTCGCTCAAAGGAAACAGATCAGCACTGCTCATTGCGTCCTCCGCATCTGATCGGTTAGGATGAGATCATTATAGCATGGCTGGTTTTGGGGAGCTATCCAAATTGACTGCTGATCAACCTTTGACCTTACTTCATATCCCGAGTACAATCAGGCTAACTTTCCAAGGATTGCGTGTACGTTGTATACCATGCGAAACACGGTAGAGTAAAGCAAGGTCAGCGAAAATCAGCTTTTTCCAGCATCCTATCACCTCGAGAATTCCTATGCCAGATGCAATTGACCCAGAAACCTTCGCTCACCTGGTGGAACTGGCTGCCCTGGAGCTCGATCCAGAGCAGGCTGAATACCTGCGCCAGGAGCTGAACAACCAGCTCAAGGCCATCCACGAGCTGGAAGCCATCCCCCTGGACGGCGATACCTCCATCACCACTCACGGCGTGCCCTACACCCCCCACATCACCCCCGCCATGCGCGCTGACGAATGGCTCCCCAACCCCCATCCGGAAGATATCCTCGCCCAGGCCCCGCACGCCGAGGACGGCTACATCGTCGTGCCGGATATACCACATGAGGAACTATGAGAGTAAATTCAAACCACAGATAAACACGGATAAACACCGATTCACGAACACCAGGCTTCAGAATCTGTGTATATCTGTGTGCATCTGTGGTTCCAATCCCACAAGGACCCATGGAACTCTGTGACCTCCCAGCCCACGAACTCACCCGCCTGATCCGCCGCGGCGAAGTCTCAGCCGTCGAAGCCCTGGAGTCAGCGCTGGCGCGCATCGCCGCCGTGGATTGCCGCCCTGGAACATTGCAACCCGATGGCACCCAGCCTGACGACACAGAGAAGGTGCACGCCTTCATCACCCTGACCGCCGATCGCGCCCGCGCCCAGGCGCAAGAAGTCGACCGCAAACTGGCAGCCGGCGAAGACCCCGGCCTGTTGGCCGGTGTGCCTTTTACTGTCAAAGACATCTTCTGCGTGCAGGGCACTCCTTCTACCGCCGGTTCGCGCATCCTGGCTAATTTCGTCGCTCCCTACACCGCCACCCCGGTCGCCCGGATGGAGACTGCTGGGGGCGTGATGCTGGGTAAGCTAAACCTGGACGAGTTCACCTACGGTTCGTCGAACGAGTCTTCGGCCTTCCAGCCCAGCCCGCGCAACCCGTGGGACCCGGGCCGCGTGCCGGGTGGCTCCTCTGGGGGCAGCGCCGCCAGTGTGGCTGCCGGCGAATGCGCGCTATCGCTGGGCACGGATACCGCCGGTTCCATCCGCCAACCGGCCGCTTTCTGCGGCGTGGTAGGAATGAAGCCGACTTATGGGCGCGTCTCGCGCTATGGTTTGATCGCCTTTGGGTCTTCGCTGGACTGCCCCGGCCCGCTGGCGCGCGAAGTGACCGATGCCGCCCTGATGCTTAACGCCATTGCCGGGGCAGACACCCGCGACGGCACCGCCGCCGCCGTCCCTGTCCCGGACTACACCGCTGCCCTGAAAGAGGGGGTGCGCGGCCTGCGCATCGGCCTCTCGCCGGATTACTTCCGCATCACCTACTTCGACGCCGAGACTGGCGAGCTGCACGAGCAGCCGATCAGCGCCGAGATCGATTCAGCGACCTTGAGCGTCGCCGGTTACCTGGCCGGGATGGGGGCTGACATCGTCGAGAACGTGCCCATGCCGCACACCAAATATGGCATCCCAGTTTATTTTGTCATCTCGCGCGTCGAGGCGGCCTCCAATCTGCACCGCTACGACGGCGTCAAATATGGCTACCGTACGCCGGAAGCGGTGAAATACCTGCCCGAGATGTACCGCAAGACGCGCGCCCAGGGTTTCGGCCCGCAGCCCAAACTGCGCATCTTGATGGGCATGTATGTCAGCGCCGCCCAGTACAGCGAGCAGTATTACAACCGCGCCCTGCGCGTGCGCACACTAATCCGCCGCGATTTCGAGCAGGCCTTCGACCCTCACGGGCGTTATCGCCTGGACGCGCTGCTCACCCCTACCACACCGACCACCGCCTTCCCGCTGGGCGCGGTCTACGGCGACTCGGTGCTGATGCAGTACGCCGACCAGCTGACCGTGCCCGCCAACCACGCCGGGGTGCCTGGATTGTCGCTGCCCGCCGGGTTTGACCAGGACGGCCTGCCGATCGGTGTCCAGCTGCTTGGCCCCGACTTCTCCGAAGCGACCCTGCTGCGCATCGGCCGCGCCTACGAATTGGCCACGGAAGGCAAGGAGTGGCGGAGCAGGAAGCCAGCGTTATTGAGCGGGAAATAAGGCATGAAACTTTACACCATTGGGTTTACTCAGAAACGCGCAGAAACCTTTTTTGAACTCTTACGGCAGCATGAGGTCAAACGTCTGGTCGATATCCGGTTGAATCCTGGTGGGCAACTCTCGGGTTTCGCCAAACAGGAAGATTTGCCTTTTTTTCTTTCCAGGCTTGTTGACGGCTGTGAATACATTCCCATGCCGGAATTAGCCCCAACCAAGGAAATCCTCAACGACTACCGCTCCGATGGCGACTGGCAGCGATACGCGGTGCGTTTTGAGACCCTTATGGATGAACGCCAAATCCCCACCACACTAAAAAGGGATGAATTTGAAGCATTAGCTTCCTGCCTGCTGTGCAGCGAAGCAACACCTGAGCACTGCCATCGCCGTCTAGTTGCTGAACGATTGGCTGCTTACTGGCCTGCCGTGGAGATCGTTCACATATGAAGAGAACAATCACCATCACATGAATGCCCAGCAAATCCTCGCCCAGCTCCACGCCCTCGCCAATCCTGCCAACGTCGCTGGCATGGCGCGCTACGGTATCAACCCGGACAAGGCCCTGGGCATCTCCATCCCAACTTTACGCGCCATGGCCAGGGAGATCGGTAAAGACCACCAGCTGGCCGAAGAGTTGTGGGCTTCCGGTATTCACGAGGCGCGCATCTTGGCAAGCATTATCGACGATCCGCATCGAGTCACTGAAAAGCAGATGGAGCGCTGGGTCGCCGATTTCGATTCCTGGGATGTTTGCGATCAGGTATGTAGCAATCTGTTCGACAAGACAACGTTTGCTTATCAGAAGGCGATTGAGTGGAGTGGAGGTGAGGCGGAATTCATAAAACGGGCCGGGTTCGCCTTGATGGCCGCATTGGCCGTACATGATAAGCGAGCCGGGGATGAGCGGTTCGAATCCTTCTTCCCGATCATCATTCGCCAGGCCACCGATGGGCGCAATTACGTCAAAAAAGCGGTAAGCTGGGCACTGCGCAACATCGGTAAGCGCAACCGCCATCTCAACACCCGTGCGATCGAAATCGCCCGGGAGATCGAGCAGATCGACTCGCAGGTTGCCCGCTGGATTGCTAACGACGTATTAAAAGAATTGACGGATGATAGAATTCAAAGTAGGTTTTAAGAACTAACAACATAGAGCCAAAAGGACAAGCAATTCCGGATGCCTGAATACGAAGCCATCATCGGTCTCGAGACCCATATCCAGCTCAACACCACCACCAAGATTTTTTGCCCCTGCAAGGCAGATTCCTGGGACGACCCGCCCAACACCAATATCTGCCCGGTGTGCACAGGCTTGCCGGGTGTGCTGCCGGTGCTCAACCAGGCGGTGGTTGAGAAGGCAGTCTTGCTGGCGGCCGCCATGCACGCCGAGGTCCAGCCGGTGTCTTATTTCGACCGTAAAAACTACTTCTACCCAGACCTGCCCAAGGGTTACCAGATCTCGCAATACGACCTGCCCCTCGCATGTGGTGGTCACCTCGACCTGCCCATGCCTGCTGGCTACACCCGCCAGGTGACGATCCACAAGCTGCATATCGAAGAGGACGCCGGCAAAACCAAGCACGAGCATGGCCGGCGCCTGATCGATTTCAACCGCTGCGGAGTACCCCTGGTCGAGATGGTCACCGGCCCCGATCTGCGCTCGGCCGACGAAGCTGCCCAGTATATCATCCGTTTGCGCCAGTTGCTGCGCTGGTTAAATATCTCCGAGGCGGACATGGAGAAGGGCCACCTGCGCTGCGACGCCAACGTCTCCATCCGGCCCATAGGCGCCGATTACCTGAATCCCAAGACCGAGATCAAGAACGTCAATTCCATCGTGTCCGTGCGGGATGCCATCCAGACCGAGATCGAGCGCCAGATCCGCCAGGTGGAGGCCGGCAACCGCATCGAAGCCTGGACGCTGGAATGGGATGAAGACGGCGATGCAGAACATCGCTCGGGCTTGCTGCGTAAGATGCGCTCCAAAGAGACAGAAGCCGATTACCGCTACTTCCATGAGCCCGATCTGTTGCCCGTTCGGCTTGACGCTGCCTGGCGGGAGGCGATCTTAGCCAGCCTGCCTGAACTCCCCCTCGAGCGGCGGGCACGCTTCACCCGGCAATATGGCTTACCCGAATACGACGCCGACATCCTGACCGGCGAGCGCAGCCTGTCAGATTATTTTGAAGCCGCCGTGCAGGCCCATGGCGGCGACCCCAAACGCGTCTCCAACTGGCTGATGAACGACGTGCTGCGCATGATCAACGAGCGCGGCCTCTCAGCTGGCGAGCTACGTCTGCTGCCCGCCTACCTGGCTGAAATTATTAAGCTGGTGGACAGCGGCGCGATCAATATCTCGACTGGCAAATCCTTACTGGAAAAAGTGGGGAGTACCGGTCGGGCGCCGGCGGAAATCGTCCAGGCCGAAGGGTTGGCCAGGGTCAGCGATGAAGACGCCCTGCGCGCGATCAGCGTTCTAGTGTTGGCCGAGAACCCAGAACAGGTGGCATCCTACAAAATCGGCAAAGTCACCCTGATCGGGTGGTTCGTCGGGCAGGTGATGAGGAAATCCCAAGGCAAGGCGGACCCTCAATTGGCGCGTGCAATTCTCGAGCAATTGCTAGAGAACGCTGGAACGTGATTCCTGAAGCGTGACATGTTCACCCTTCGTCCAGCCACCGCTGACGACGCCGAGGCCATCCGCTGGTTGGTGCATGTCGGCCAGATTAACCCCACCGGGCTGGACTGGCAGCGGTTTATGGTAGCGGTGAGCCCCGCGGGGGAGGTCATCGGCTGCGGGCAGGTCAAGCCGCACCGCGACGGCTCGCGCGAGCTGGCCTCCCTCGTTGTCCACCCGGACTGGAGGGGAGGCGGCGTCGCCCGGGCGCTGATCGAACACCTGCTGGCGGTGCACCCGGGTGATCTGTACTTGATGTGCCGCTCGGTATTGGGACCTTTTTATGAAAAGTTTGGCTTTCACGTCATCCAGCCGGCTGATATGCCAAAGTATTTCCGGCGCATCAGCCGCCTGGCGGGTGTATTAGACCGGCTGCGCAGTGAGGGGGTAAGCCTGCTGGTCATGAAGCGGGATTGAGACGCCTAGCGGTGGGCGGGCCGCCCGGCCATCACTCGCGGGGAATCTACTCATGGCGTACTCGGCCAGTGCGGTTATCGTCAGGCTAGGGTTGATGCCTGGGTTAGCGGGGATGATCGAGCCATCCACCACATACAGACCTGGGTAATTGAAAACCTGGCAATTCAAGTCGATCACCCCTTCGGATTCATCCCGACCAAAGACGCATCCTCCCAGCATGTGGGCGGTCATTGGCACCTTGAACAGCGTCTCCATGACGGTGGACGAGGGCTCGCCGCCGATCTCTGCGGAAAATTTGCGGGCCATAGCATGTCCCAGGTCGGTATTGATTGGCACCGTATGTTCCGGGTCATGTTCAGCAACCAGCTCGCGGCGGAAGAGGGTGAATAGACTCCTACCTAAGCGCAAGTGCATTTGATTCTGTTCCGTCTGCATCACCATCAGCGCGACGCCGCGCCGGGTCAACCCTGGGATGAACTTGGTGTTAATGAAATCCAGCGGGTTCCGCACGATCGCCAGCAGGAGACTCCCCAGGCGGTGGAAGAAGCTGCCTCTCGTGATAATAAATGGGGCAACCATTAACCTGAAGATCAGCGAAGAGTCTCCTGAGAAGCGAACGGGTTCCACCTGGGTGGTATTGTCCGCTCGAATGATAGATGTGATCGCCAGGCCCTTCGAGTGATCGACTTTTTCTCGGCGGGTAAAAGCCCCTAAAAACGCTTCGCTGTTCGTTCGCACGATCTCCCCCAGGCGCGGCGAAAGCTTGGGCAAGGTTCGATTCTCTTCCCGGCACTTCAACAACAGCTTAAGGGTTCCCAACACACCCGCCGCGAGAATAACATTGCGAGCTCGTAACACATGCGTAGGAGTATACAAGATGCGGGTGGGCGATCGGTAAACGACTTCATAACGAGCCCCGTCGGGCTGTCCCTCTGCCAGAGGCCGGATATCCTGAACAAAGGCCTCGCCGCGCACCTCTGCCCCCCATTTTTCGGCAAAATACAGGTAGTTCTTGTCCAGGGTGTTCTTGGCGTTGTAGCGGCAGCCGACCATGCAACCGCCGCAGTGGATACAGCCGGCGCGCGGCGGCCCTTCGCCATCGAAATACGGATCTGGAACCTCTCCTTCCTCTTCGTTAAAGAACATCCCCACCTCGGTGGGCCGAAATGAATCGCTCCGGCATACTTCCTCGGCGACAATTCGTAAGGCATCGTCGGCCGGCCACAGGCGAGGGTTTCTGGTCACGCCCAACATGCGCCGGGCTGTCTCATAGTGAGGGCGCAGGGTTTTCTCCCAGTCTGCCAGATGGCTCCAGGCAGGGGAATCGAAGAAGCGTTCGTCTGGCTCCATGAGCACGCCGGCGTAAACCAGGCTCCCGCCTCCCACACCGCTGGAGTGAAAGACGAAGAAGCCGCGGAAAAGGCTGAGCTGCAATATGCCGAAGCAGCGCAGGACGGGCGCCCAAAGGTACTTGAATATGTTCCAATTCGTGCGCGGGAAGTCCTGATCGCCGAAACGTTTGCCCCGTTCCAGCACCAGGACACGGTAGCCCTTCTGGGTGAGGCGCATGGCCGACACGCTGCCGCCAAATCCGGAGCCAATCACGGCGAAATCGAAGGTTTGGTCAGCTGGTTGGGTCATCATGCTTCCTCCTTGATCAGACTCTGTCCCAGGAACCAGCTTGAGTATACTCCAATTCGTCGAAAATCAATTTCGTCCCCAAAGCCGCGATGCCCGCGTATAAGCCGTTCACTGCCATGCAAACTTAAGCCCAGAACATCTTACCGGCCGGTTCGAAAATGCCAGCTTCTTTCAGCATGGCGACGGCCTTAGCCAAGCCCTCATCGACCGACATCAAGGCATCCTCATGTTCAATGGAGATGACGTAATCGTAGCCAACCAGGCGCAGGGCGCTGAGCATGTCCTTCCAGGTCTTGGCGTCGTGGCCGTATCCAATGCTACGGAAGGTCCACGCCCGCTTGGGGATCTGGTCATAAGGCTTGCTATCGTTGCACCCGTTCACCGCAACGTTATAGGAGTAGACCGACACATCCTTGCCATGCACGTGGAAGATGGCTTCGCCGAGCTGGCGGATGGCGGCCACCGGGTCGACGCCATTCCAGAACAGGTGGCTGGGGTCAAAGTTGCAGCCCAGGGCCGGGCCGCA
>Ga0209341_10002208_pt1 | contig 18574 bp, 26 predicted proteins | sample RifCSP13_2_FD_184020 | JGI IMG/M metagenome (GOLD analysis project Ga0209341, IMG submission 184020) | Soil microbial communities from Rifle, Colorado - Rifle CSP2_sed 13_2 (SPAdes) (version 2) | ecosystem: Environmental > Terrestrial > Deep subsurface > Rock core/Sediment | place: Rifle... | reverse complement strand
CTGCCCCCTGTGAAGATTATTCATGGGAGTTGTGACTCTAGGCCCGCCCTTCCAGGTGGGGCGGTGTTTGTTCTCTGCCTCAGGCATGGAGTGATTATACAGTTAGCGCTTGACTCCGGCTATGTAAACGCCGACGGCGATGACGGCGGAGCCGGCGAGCATATAGATCGTTAAAGACTCATGGAGCCAAAAGTAGGCTAGGGGGAAGGCAAAAAGGGGAGAGAGATAAGAAAACATGTTGGCTTCGGATGCCTCGATGGACTTTTGGCCTTTTTGGTATAGGAAATAAGCTAGAGCTCCGGAAATCAGGGCCATATAAATTACGCCCAAGTGAGCTGAATAGCTGATAGCTGACAGCTGGTAGCCGATCGTGGGTAGCCGGAGCAGGAAAATGGGGAGGAGGGAGAGGAAGCCCAGAAAAAACATGGAGGTAGTCAAGAAAAGGGGAGAAAGGTTGTCTCTGAGACCTTTTTTGGTCAGTATCACGTAGCCTGTCCAGGTGAAGTTTCCCAGAAGGACAAGTAAATTTCCGGCCATACTTCCAGTAAATATTTGACCGGTTTCGAAGAGGGGTTGAACGACGACTATGGCTGAGCCGATGAAAGCTATTATGAGTCCAAGCTGTTCGCGGCGGGTAACCCGCTCGCGTAAGAAGTAATGGCAGGCTAGAGCGGTTATTATGGGAGAGGTGGAGGAGATGATGGTGCCGTCGAGGGAAGTGGTGAGGGAAAAGCCGTAAAACAGGGGCAGAAGGTTGCCGGAGGAGCCCAGGAGGCCAGAGAAGATGATGATAGCCCAATCGCGAGCTGAGAGTGAGGCGAGATGACGGTGGGGTTCGGTGAATAGCCAAATCGGGATGAGAACGAGGCTGGTTATGAAGAAACGGTAAGTGAGGAAAGTGATGGGGTCGAGGTAACCCAGCGTGTGCTTGATGATGGGACCAGCGAAGCCCCAAATGGCAGAAACGGCGAGAAGGATAAGGTAAGCGCGAGTACGGGCAGAGGACATTGAATAAATTTCTAATTTCTAATTTCTAATTTCTAAATAATTTTTTAAATTTTCAAGACTTAAATTTTGCTGTTCGCTGGTTTGCATGTTTTTAATTTTGATGGAGTTTTGAGATATTTCTTCCGGGCCGAGGATAGCGACGAAGGGGATATTTTTGGCCGAGGCGTATTTTAACTGTTTGTCGAGTTTAATATTGGGGTTGGGGTAAAGCTCGGTATTAACTCCGCTTTCGCGCAATGAGCGGGAGAGTTTAAGAGCAGGAGAGTATAAGTCCGGAGAAAAAATTGCCACCAGGACTTGGGCGGGGGATTTGGGGAGGTTCGGCCAGAGGTTGAGATCTGCTATTACGTCGCAAATTCGATCGAGTCCAATGGTGGTTCCTACAGCCGGCAAGTCCGGGCCGCCCAAGGTTTTTATGAGTTGGTCGTAGCGGCCGCCGCCAGTTATGGATCCTATTTTGGGCTTTTCGACTATGGTTTCGAAGATAGCCCCAGTGTAATAGTCCAGGCCGCGGACGAGGAAGGGTGAGAATTGAACGTTTCTGGCACCGAGTTTGATACCCAGGTCGATGATTTCCTGGAGTTTGGGGTCGGGTTGGGCTGTATCTAATAAACTAAATAGGTTGTTAATTTGGAGTTGGTCGACTTGTTTGGAGGCGAGTTCAACTTCGATTTCGGTGCGGGGTTTTTTATCGAGTTTGTCGATGATTTGGAGGACGGTAAAAGTTTTGTCGGAGGAGATTCCTGATTTAATTATTAAATCGAAGAGAATTTGACGGGAATTGACTCGGATGGTGAAGTCGGAAAATTTGAGTGCGGAAAGAGAGTCGGAGATCACGGCCAAAATTTCGGCGTCGGCGAGGGGAGAGGTAGTCCCGATAGTGTCGATGTCGCATTGATAGAATTCGCGGTAGCGGCTTTTTTGAGTGTTTTCAGCCCTGAAGGCGGGCTGGATTTGATAGCGCTTGAAGGGTTTGGGCAGGTCGGGGTATTGGGTCATAAGGCGGGCTAAGGGAACAGTTAGATCGTACTTGAGGCCCACGGCACGATTGCCCGGGTCTTTGAAGAGATACATAAGTTTTTCGGCTTCCTCGCCGTATTTTCCAGTTAATACTTCGGCATATTCTAAAGTTGGAGTTTGGAGTTCGGCGAAACCATACGATTCAAACACCGCTTTTAAGGTGGAAATGACTTTATTTCTGATGGTCATGGTCTCGGGTAAAAAATCCCGGAAGCCCTTGAGGGTCTGTGGAGTGGTCATAGGAGAATTATATGACAAATAACTTGGGTAATACCGGGCGGTTTTTGGGATATTTGAAAAATTCGTATTTGTAGGTGTCGATTGAGCGCTGTCCAGCTAATAAGACTGGATTTTTGAAGTATTTGTATATTACTGCGGACTCGGCTGCAAAAAGGCCGAATGCTTTTTTTGCAACGCTTTTGCTGTTTCTATACTTTATCTCTTTATTATATTTTTCTTTATCTATTAGTTTTGTAAAGTTCATGCAAACTTCACTGAAAACAAAGTCATACATTTTTCGCATGCCCGGTTTCTTAAGCAGGTTGGACATTAGCACACATTTGGCGGGAATGAGAGTAGTGGAGAAGAAATATCTAACTTGGCGGGCAAACTCGACCGAATCAGGGAACTTTTTGGCGTAGAGATATTCTGGCAGCTCGTCAGGGATTAGTTTGATATAGCTAAATTTGATGTCAAGCCTTTTGAGTAAATCAACGAATTTTTTTTCTGGTCCGATGAATTTGGCTGCCTCTTGGGTGTCAAAGTCTGGTTTGCCCAACTTGAACATTTTCCAGCTAAAAAATGATATCGACTTATTTTCATCGATCCAATTTAGAATTGACTCGAGGTTTTCGGGAGGAGCAATCTGATTTTGAGATAAATATAGTTGAAAAATTTGTGACTTGGTCATATTAGCCGGAATATGGATACCAGATGGGGAGATCTGGGCAAAGTAAACTTTGGATTTTTCCTAAGCGGGTGGGATCAGGATCGGAGATGATGAGGGCATCGTATTCTTTGTTTAAGATTGGGCCCTGGGCGGCATAGAGGGATACGTTCCGTTTTGCAGTAAGGTCGCAGATACGGATAATTTCCGCGTCTGTTTTAATACCGAGCTTGTCGAAGTAGGCCAGGCGGCGGCGAATGCTGGATTGGATATAATCTTCTCCGACTAGAAGGTCTAGGCTTGTATAGGCGGCGTTGAAATCTTGGTAATATTGGGCCTGATAGGGGCTTTGGACTTCGCTCCAAAGCTTTAATCCTACTGAGGGAGAGATATTTCCGAGTTTTTGGCGGAGTCTGGCGGCATAGTGGGATATGGCGGATTTCTGATCGGAATTTGTTAGCCATTCAGAATAAATATCAAAAGGGTCGTTATCAGCGAGGAGGATATCAAGATTGTAAGCGATGCCGGTTTGGGAGAGAGCGGAGGTAAGGGTTTGGGTTTTTCGGTATAGACGAGGAGTTTCAAGCCGATTTTCTTCCTGCCCAAGATAGTAAAAAGGCCGATTGTTTTGGACAACGCATTTAAAGTCCAAGCAAGCGAAACAGGCGAATTTGAATTGCTGGTTTTGTTGTTGGCGCATTTGGGCACGGCGGATTATCTCAGGAAGATTTTGAGTGGGAAAGACTGACTCGCGTTCGATGACTTTTGAGAACAAGGCTAACGGTGTCTCTGTTTCTTGTTCCGCGATTATCCTAGCTAATATACTGAGAGTGAACTCCACTGGATCAGAAGCTGTAATTGGGATTTCAGCTGGGTTTATTTTTCCATTTTGGGGCGTTCGGGATTCAGCAAAATTAACGAAATCTGCATCGTCGGATGGCTGGAGCAATGCGACGTTGACTCTTTTGGAAGATCTGGCTGAAACGGTATAAAGCTTTCCGGATGGACTTTCTCTGGTGGTAAGTGAAAGATAAGCGTTGTCTGCTGATCGGGAATTGGACGCAGTCTTTTTTACTTCTCCACCCTTTTCGATGTACCTTTCTGCCATACGAAATAGTCGCCCGCCGAAGCCGGTTTCTGAAATTACATAATATTTTTCTTCTTCGCTTGACATAAACAAAAAACCTCCCGTTCATTAATCACGAAAAATCGTGAGTAAGGAACGAGAGGCGTCTTTTTTAACTAAAAAGACCGCTTCTCGCGGTCCCATCCTTATTTCCCGATAAACTACTTATCGGGACTCTTAGTCTGGCTCAACCCGCTAGGGCGATTTCAGATGGCTGATTTTTACAGTTTGCCTTCTGTACAGTATTTGGCTGTCTCCCTGCCCGAATTGCTACGCAAATGCGTTGCAGGCGGGCTCCCCAGGCGTGACTTGGGTATAAGCGGATTTACAAATTGTAAACTTATTTTATGCCCTGTAGTCTGATTTGTCAAATTTATGAGGGTGATGTATTATTTGCTCGTGGGGAGAAATAATAGCCCGGATTTTGAATTGAGACTGAGATATGATTTGGCTTGCGCCGGTTTGTTTGCGGTTTCGATTGTGTCTGCGGCGTTGACAAACTTTATTGATTCGACGACGAACCCGGAGCTGTTCTGGACTGGGTTGACAGTCGCTGGGGGAGCGTTCTTACTTGGATTGGCGGCGGCATCAAGAGGCAATATAAATGGACCTGCCGTTTAGCGGTTTTTTTCGCGAGAGACGAGGAGATAGGTACCCAGGACTAAGTAGAGGACGAAAAGGATAGAAATAATAAATAAATTAAATAAGGGGCTATGAAGGACTATTTTGGAGTACTCAGGCTTGCCGAGGTAGTATAACCCGCGTAAGAAATCTACGGCGTAGGTCATGGGAGCGATGCGGGAAAGGATGTACAAGACAGGCGGGAGTTTGGTGATGGGGTTGAAAACGCCGGCTAGAAAGAATTGAGGAAAGATGACGAAGGGAAAGACTTGCTGGGCGGACTGTGTGCCTGAGAGATTGGACATGATTAGGACTCCGAAAGCACCCCCCAGGAGACAGGCAATAAAGCCGGCCGGCAGGATTAAAAATAATCGGAACCAGTCGATGGGAATACGCATAATTACGCCTAAAAATAGAATGCTAATGATGAGAAGCGAGGAGACGAGAGATTCACCCAGGATTTTACCGGTGAGAATTGTGTAGCGGGAGATGGGGGCGACGAAGAGCTCTTGGGCAAAGTCGGAGTCCCGGTCGGTGACCAGAGAGATGAGACCGGAGGCAGTGGACTGGAATAGAGTTTGGGCCAAAACGCCTACAAAGGTGAATAAAAGGATGTTGAAGCCGAGCGACGAGGCGACGTTGGCTTGGAGGCTTTGGCCGAGAATGCCGATAAAAATGAAGGGGAACATGAAACTAAAGACGATGCGCATGCGGTCACGCAAAAGTTTAGTGACGTCACGAGCAGCAATTGCTATGATGGCATTTAGTTCATGGTTCATGGTTAGTTGGTATCCTGAATAATTTTTAGGTAGGCGGATTCGAGAGTGGTGTGGCGGCCGGCAAAGTTTTTTTTGATTTTGGCCGGACTGCCGAGGGCGACTATTTTGCCGCTTTTGATGATACAAACGGTATCGCTGTTTTCGGCTTCTTCCAGGTAATGGGTGGTGAGAAAAATTGTCGTGCCGTTTGATTTTCTGATTTGGGTTAAATAATCCCAGAGATTTTTGCGCGACAGGGGGTCGAGTCCCGATGTAGGTTCGTCAAGAAATAATATTTGAGGCTGGTGCATGAGACTTCTGACTATTTCAAGTTTGCGCTTCATGCCGCCGGAGAGGGCTTTGACCGGCTTGGATAAATCGGAGGCGGTCAGGCCAATTATGGACGTTAGGTGGGTCACCTGATTTTTGTAGTCGGTGGGCATGAGGGAGTAGAAAGGACGGTAAGGATATAGATCATAGAGAGCCGCGTGGAAGCGGACGTTTTCCTCGGCGGTAAGATTGGGGTCGAGACTGGGGTTTTGGAAGATAATGCCGATTTTTTGTCTAACAGCAGAGCTTTGTCGGTCTATGTCCAGCCCGGCTATTTTGACAAGGCCAGAGGTTTTGGACAGGGTGGTGGTGAGAATGGAAATAGTAGTGGTTTTCCCGGCTCCGTTGGGGCCGAGAAGAGAAAAGAATTCACCACTGCCGACGGCAAAGCTGACATTGTTTACTGAAGGGTCTGGCGAGTTCTTGTAGCGTTTGATGAGGCGGCTTACTTCGATGACGTTTGCCATGGGAAGATGCGTTTTTCTAGGCGGTTAAAAAGGTCGGAAATGACCAAAGGCGAAGGACCAAGTTCTTTTTCCAGCTGCTGCTCGATTTGGGTGGTGTCGAGAGTTTTGAGCATGTGCTCGAGCTGGGGATCTGAGGATTTGGGGGCGACTACTTTTTGATGAATTTCATGGATGAGACTTAAGGTCTTGGTAATTTCCCGTTCGGCGATTTGGTTGACTTGGAGATGAATTTCTTCACGCAGGGAGTCGATGGCGGCTTGACGATTTTGGCTCATGAGGACGAAGATAGCTAAGAAAATAGCTTCGAGGGAAACGAGCATGGTCAGAAAAGTGAAGGGATAGGGGTCTATGACCGGCAGTCCGGGGATCTGGCCGGTGTTCATAATGATCCAGAAAATGAAGGCGGCGGCGTTCAATAGGAAAAAACCAAAACTGCCGGCGGTGCGGTTGATGTCGTCCGCCAATCTCTCTGTAAACCGGCGGTTTTTTTGAAGCTTTGATTCGAACGAGTGAAAGGCAGGCACTATTTGGATTGTACCAGATGGATGAGGCGGGCAGTGAGGGTGTTTGGGGTGGTGGATGCCGCACCGATGACGATGATCTTGTCTTTAAGATCAATGTCCGCGAATTTGGTTTTGGGTGTGTACTTGGTGGTAGAGGAAAGCTTGACGGTCCAGCCTGTACTTTCCGTGGAGCCGGATTTGACGGGGGCGAGGGTGATGGCGGAGGAGGTAATTTTGGTGACGATGCCAAAAATTGCCTGGCGGTTGTCGGCTGATGGCTTGGAGATGATCAGAAGACGTTTGGCAGTGAGGGTGCCACTTCCATCCGAGTCACCCATGACCAGAATGTAAAGACCGGTTTTAAGGTCCGCACTGGTACCATCGGTTCCGGAAGAAAGTTTGATGGTGGCGTCCGGGGCGATGGTAACGTTTCTGGAGGCTTTTTGGAGGGTGATTAGTGTAAGTGTGCCGTCGGAGATGGTAGAGATGCTGCCGACGTAGGCTTTTTTCTTGACGTCTTTTTTGATTTGGGCGATTTCCTCGGCTACTTTTTGAGCGACGGCGTCGCGGATGGAGGTGGGGGTAGGGGACTGGGCGAAGGCAAGAGCGGGAGAGTGTAAGAGTATAAGAGTGTAAGTAGCTATAAGGATTTTTTTCATACTTTGGCGGTTGTGTAACTAAGAGTGATTGTTTGGGATGCGGAGTTGCCTGATGCGTCGAAGGCGGTTATCGAGATGATATTGTATCCACCCTCGAGGTCAATATCGGCGGTGAAGATTCCGGAGGCGTCGGCCGTAACAATTTGCTCTCGGCTTTCTGAGATAATGCTGATCATTGCAAGCGGCGCTGATTTGCCGGAGATGGTGACTGAGTCTTTATTTAAAAGAGATTCGTCTTCAGGTGAGGTAATGGTGAGAGAAATTGCAGACGAGGAAGGAGGAGTGGGAGAGAGAGTTTCTGCCGTAGTGGGTAAAGGTGAGCCGGTGGGGGCGGGAGTGGCTTGGGGAGCGGCCGCGTTTTTCAGACTTTTGTTGGCGGTCCAAATGCCAAAAGTAATGACTAAACCGAGGGTAAAGCCGATGGCAATCGCTAAGAGGACTTCCTTCTTCATGAGTTGGCCTTGAGATTAACAACAGAAACTGATATTGTCAAGCCAAATGGAAGTTACATATTTGGGTCATTCCAGCTTTAGAATAAAGGGAAAAACGGCCGTGATTGTGACCGATCCGTATGATGAGAATTGTGGAAAGTTTCCCAAAGATGTGTCTGCGGATATCGTGACGGTGTCGCATGACCATTCTGACCACAACAACATTAAGTCACTTAGTTCGTCGTTCGTCGTTCATGGTCCGGGAGAATATGAGGTGAAAGGAGTGTCTATCATTGGAGTGCACACCTGGCACGACGAAAAGCTTGGTGCGGAAAGGGGAGCGAACACGGTTTACGTGATCGAGATAGATGGGATGAGAGTGGCCCATTTGGGAGATTTGGGACACAAGCTGTCTCAAGAACAAATAGATGAGATGGGCCCGGTTGACGTGGTCATGGTGCCGGTGGGCGGGGTGTATACGATCGATGCGGCGACGGCCGGGAATGTAGTTAAGCAAGTGGATCCATGGATGGTTATTCCGATGCATTACCAGCAGGCGGGATTGGATAGTGCAGCTTTTGGCAAATTGACCGGGGTGGGGGAGTTTTTGAAGGAGATGGGCAAGACTGATGTACAGGCGATACCCAAATTGGTCATTTCGGTTGATAGATTACCGACTGAACAGCAAGTTGTGGTTTTGGAGAGGAGATAGTTATGGCAGTTACGGCGAGTATCAAAGTACCGCCCAATTCGATCGATGCGGAGAAAAGTGTGCTGGGGGCGTGTCTTTTGGATCGGGACGCGGTAGTGGAGGTAGTGGAATTTTTGCGACCGGAGCATTTTTATGAAGACAAACACGGCAAAATTTTTGGGGCGATTATGGACTTGTATCAAGAAAGAGAACCGGTGGATGTGGTGGCGGTGGGAGAAAGGCTTAAAAAGGCGAAGAGTCTGACCGAGGTTGGCGGGCAGGGATATTTGGCCGAGCTGGTAAATGGTGTGCCGACGGCGGCGCACGCCGCCCATTACGGGGGGCTGGTGAAGGATCATTATACTAAGAGGCAATTGATCTCGGCGGCCGGGCAAATTTCGGAAATGGCTTTTGATGCAGGGGCGGACGTACGCCAAATTTTGGATAACGCGGAACAGAAGGTATTTTCACTGGCTCAGCAGCATCTTAAGCAGGTGTTTGTACCGGTGAAGGATATTTTGTCAAAATCGTTTGATCGATTGGACGAACTGCACAAAGCGGCTGGGTCTTTGCGGGGAGTACCGACGGGATTTTCGGAATTGGATGACACGTTGGCCGGTATGCAAGAGAGCAACTTGCTGATATTGGCGGCCAGGCCGGGTGTGGGGAAAACAGCGCTGGCACTCAATATTGCCCAAAACACGGCATTAAAGTACAAGATGCCGGTGGGGTTTTTTAGTTTGGAGATGAGCCGGGAGGAATTGATGGACAGACTCCTTGTGTCCAAGGCGGAGATAGACGCCTGGAAGATGAAAACCGGGCAGCTGTCTGAAGATGAGTTTAGCCAGTTGTCTGAGGCTATGGGGGAGATGTACGAGGCGCCGCTGTTTATTGATGACACGCCGGGAGCGTCGATTTTGGAGATGCGGACAAAGGCGCGTAGACTCCAGGCCGAACATGGGTTGAAGATGGTAGTGGTTGACTACTTGCAGTTAGCCCGGCCGGGCCGGAATTTGGATAACCGGGTGCAGGAAGTGTCGGAGATATCCCAGGGGTTGAAAAATCTGGCTCGGGAGCTGAAGGTCCCGGTCCTGGCGTTGTCTCAGCTGTCGCGGCAAGTCGAAGCGCGGGGGGTGAAAAAGCCCCAACTGGCGGATCTGCGCGAGTCGGGGGCGATTGAGCAGGATGCGGATGTGGTGATGTTTATGTGGCTGGAGAATGACGAGGATTTGGAGAATATGACATTGGATGTGGCCAAGCACAGAAACGGACCCTTACGGTCCCTGAAGTTGCGCTTCCGGCGCAATCTGCTCAAGTTTTACTCGGTGGAGGCGAAGAGGAAGGGGGGGTAACTTTAGCTAAATTTGGCTAACATTTCGTCGATTAAGCCAGCCACTTTGTCTATATCAGCCTGTGTACTGAGGGTACTCAAAAATTCGGGAGAATCTACATACTCGACGAAGTTATCGATTTTTTTAAGTAATTTTGGATCGGTGATGTTAGGCCTTGCTAGTTGGGCAATTGTAGAAACACTTTGATGAGCGCCGTTTCTGGCGAACTGCTCGGGGGTTCTGGAATCGATGATTTCTGGTGGAGAACGCGACCATATCCCTGGAGTTTTCTGAGTGTCGCTATGATACTAAATTCTTCTTGCATATGTTTGTTGGTGCCGAGGGCGAATTTTAGTTTAAATACCTTCCTTGGGTGGATTATCCCTCTAATTGACTCTTTTGGGAAGATACCAGCACTTATTTATCACCTAGTTGGTCAGTAGCTTCCTGTATCACTGACATTGCTGTCTTTTGGATGGCCGAGTTTATGCAAGCTTTAATTTTTTCTGCTAAATCTAATGCATCCATCTCAGATGGGTTAATTTCTATCTTCAGTATCATGGGTTCGGCATTCAGGGTAATGCTAATGCCGTTTTCCTCATGATTAACGATCATATTTTGTAGGAATTTGGAGGAAATATCATCCATATTTATTTTGGTAAGACAAACGGTGTAATTGCATTTGTAAAAACTACAGCTGCATATGCAGAATTACAAAGTCTGAGAGATAGATTCCCCTCTTTAATATGATTTTGCTTTCTAACAAATTCAAACAAAGCAATCGGCACAGCAAGGCGAGACAGACCTAGCGCTAATGTGGCCAGTTCTCCAATTTTTTCAATTCCGAATCTTGCTATAGGGTTTGATTCTTGATATCCCATAGAAAGAAAAACATGAGTTGTAACAACATCAGCAACTCCCATTAGTATTAATACACCAATATTGGTTGCATAAATTCGTTCTCCTGAGCTTAGTTTTTCCCACCCGTCTTTTTTGCTTTGTAAAAAATTTGTGACTGCCTCTTTAGCGTCTTCTTTAAGATTGTTTTTTTGAGGGTTTTCTGCAGGGTTATTCATATTCTTAGTTCCGAACAAGTTACTACTGGTGCCGGGGGAGGGACTCGAACCCACACGAGCGTTTCGGCTCACTAGTTTTTGAGACTAGCCTGTCTACCATTCCAGCATCCCGGCTGTGTGGTTATTTTAAGGCCGCGGTGGTAAAATTGCCAGGCTATGCCAGCTATTTCTGAAATTTGTAAGGTTTGTATGGCCAGGGTCGTGGCTGATAATGGAGAAGTGAGAGCGGATGGACAGCTGGTTGGCCGGGTGGGCGATGAAATATCGGCTAGTTACCCCCCAGGCTGTATTACTATTGATCCAGATTCCGGAGCGTTGGTGGTTCAGGGGGAGTGTGTGGCGCAAAAGCGGATAGGGGGGGAGTAAATGATCGGGGTGCAGGATATCAGGAACGGGACGGCGTTTTTGCTGGATGGCCAGCCGTGGATTGGTATCAAGTACGAACACATAAAAATGGGTCGAGGGTCGGCTACGATTAAGATTAAAATGCGCAATTTATTGACGGGGGCGATTATTGAAAAAGCTTTTATTAACTCGGCCAGGGTGGAGGAAATCGACTTGGTAAGAAAACCGATGCAATTCCTGTATAAAGACGGCGAAAGCTTTGTGTTTATGGACCCGAAAAGTTATGAGCAGGTGGGCTTGGATGGCGGTGTGGTGGCAGAAAATGAGCAGTTCTTGAAAGAGGGGATAACGGCAAACATTTTGTTTTGGGATGAGAGGCCGCTGTTGGTTGAACTTCCGCCGAAGATGGAGTTTGAAGTAGTAGAATGTGATTCAGGGATCAAGGGAAACAGCGTGTCTAATTTGTTCAAGGGGGCAAAATTGGATAGTGGAATGACGGCGAGGGTGCCCTTATTTATTGAGGTAGGGGATAAGATTTTGATCGACACGCGGGACGGGAGCTACTCGGAGAGAGTAAAATAAGTAGTTGGATATGTGGTGGGTGAGGGTTTCTATTATTGTTGCGGCTTTTTTTGTGGGTAGTTTTGGGTTGTGGCGGGGAATGCGGGAGGAACACAAGCAGGAGGAGATCATAAATTTGGCACTGGGGCTGGCCGGATTGGGAATTATAGGGTGGTTGTTGGTTGGGGCTTGGGGAATATTGTTGGGTTGGATCTTGGCGATGAGTTGGTTTGTCAAGAGGTATGAGTGGAGTTGGTGGGAATGGCTGGACAGCGTGGGGGAGTCTGGGATGAGTGTGGGCCTGGTTTTGGCCGGGGGATGGGGATCGGTAAAATTGGCGGCTGTATTTGCCGGAGGGATCTTGGTAACATGGCTGGTTAAGACGTCGTATAGGCGGATAAGATGGTATAAAAGCGGAAGGAGGGGGGCGGTAGGGTTGGCAGCTGTAGTGTGCTTTGGACTGGCACAGATGATGGTTGCAAAGTCTAGCGGGCGTGTCATATACTTGGGCGGTTGGGAACTGGCGCAGTGGGCGGGCTTGTGGGTGATGATTGCGGCAGTAACCACACTTTATTTGCGGGCGGGTCATAGGGTGACCCAGGACATTGGAGGAATATGGCGAAGAAAGTAAAAATAAAATATCCATGGGAGGTGTTAGCGCCGGTGAGAAAGTATTTGGCGGATAAACTGTCGATTTTAGAAAAGAGAAAGAAATTGGCGGCGGCGGCTGATCCGTTTAATGACAAATCGCGGCTGGATGATAACGCGGCGATAGATGCGGATGCTGCAGAGCAGGTGGGGCATATGCAGGCTTCGGCGATTCGACAAACGCTAGACAGGAGTATTATTCAGGTGCGTAAAGCTCTGACGCGGGTTAAGATTGGTAAATATGGGGTTTGCGAGAATTGCGGGAAGATGATCGATACGGATAGACTGATGATCATGCCTGAGGCGACTTTGTGCGTGGACTGTGAGAAAAAGAGAGAGAAATGAGAATAATTTTTGAGGATGAGCAAATGAGGGTTATAGATAAGCCGGCGGGAGTGGTGAGTGAGAGTTTGGGAAGAGTGGCGCACCGGCTGGACAAAGATACGAGCGGGGTGATTGTGCTGGCCAAAACTTCTGGGGCTTATGAAAATCTGAAAGTGCAATTTCTGGAGCGAAAGGTGAAAAAGATTTACGCGGCTTTGGTGCATGGAATAATGAAGAGTGAGGCGGGAATAATTTCTGAACCACTCGTGCGCAATCCAAAGAAGGGAAACAAATTTTTGGTGGGTTTGGGGGGGAGACCAGCTATAACTGAGTGGAGGGTGGTGAGACAATATTTAAATCCCAAGCCTGGATATTCATTTTTGGATGTGAGTCCGCACACGGGGAGGACGCACCAGATTAGGGTTCATTTGAAGCATTTGGGCCACCAGATAGTGTCTGATCCGTTATACGGCGGAAGAAAACTGTATAGAGAGGATATTAAATTTTGTCCGCGGCTGTTTCTGCACGCCAGGTATTTGGAGTTTACCCACCCGGTAAGCGGTGAGAGGGTGCAATTTGAGGCTGGTTTGCCAGAGGAACTGGCGGAGGCCATAAAAAAGTTGGTAGACTAGAGGGGTGGATACCTTGACGGTGTTGGCGATTGTAGTGGGGCTGGCCACTGGAGCAGGAATAATCATTCGGCGTGCCGGACTTCCGGCGATGCTGGGATATATTTTGGCAGGAGCGGTGATTTCGGGAGTGGGGTGGGGACGGGGGTTGGGGGTGGTAGGGGAACTGGGTCAGCTGGGAGTGACATTGCTTCTGTTTTTGGTCGGGCTGGAATTGCCAATATCGCAGCTGGTGCGGTTGGGGAGGACGGTATTGGTTTCCGGGGGGGCCCAGATCGCGGTGACATCGGTGGTGGGATTTGTTTTGGCTAGATGGATGGGGTTTACTTTGGTGGAGGCGATTTTTTTGGGAGTGGCGCTGACATTTAGCAGTACCATAGTGGTGGTTAAGCTGTTGTCTGAGAAGAAAGAGCTGCAAAGCCTGCATGGAAGGATTGCGGTGGGATCACTTTTGGTGCAAGACTTTGTGGCCATTGGATTGCTGGTGGTGCTTTCAGGGTGGGGGAAGGGAGCGTGGAGTGGACCTGAGCTTGTGGGGGTGATCATTAAGGGTCTGGTTTTGGTGGCGGCAACTTTTGGGTTGGCAGAGATGGTTGTCCCCAGACTGGTGAAGAGTCTGGCGGCCAATACGGAAACACTGTTTGCGTTTTCATTGGCGTGGTGTTTGGGGATAGCGGCTTTGGCGGCCTCGCCGATTGTGGGATTTTCGGCCGAGGTGGGGGGATTATTGGCCGGGTTGACATTGGCTAACGCGGCTGAGCATTTCCAGGTTATGGCCAGAGTCAGGCCGGTGAGAGATTTTTTTATGCTGCTGTTTTTTGTGGGATTGGGAGCAAGCTTGACAGTTGGCGGGGTGGGAGATAATTGGTGGAGGGCGGCCGTATTGTCTGCATATGTATTGATAGGAAATCCGTTAATTATGCTGGCGATATTGACGTGGATGGGTTACTCTAAGAGAACGGCGTTTTTGGCAGGATTGACAATGGGTCAGATATCGGAGTTTTCTTTGATTGTGGTAGCGGCGGCAGTGCGAAGCGGACAAGTGGGAGACAGGGTGGTGGCGACGGTGGCGATGGTCGGGGTGGTGACAATGACTATCTGCAGTTACTTAATTTCTCACGGAGAAAAGTTTTATGTCTCTGTATCGAGATTTATTCCCGGCAGGAAGAGGACGGGCAGAAAAGGGGGAGAGGAGGGAATAAGATCATTTGAGGTGGTGCTGTTTGGGCATAGCCGGGCAGGTTCGGTTATCCGACCGGCTTTGGAGCGGCTAGGGAAAAAAATTATGGTGGTGGATTTTGATCCGCAGGTAGTAGAGAAATTGGAGAGGGAAGGAAAGCTGGCGGTATACGGTGATATGTCCGATGTGGAACTGTATGACGAGTTGGGATTGAAAAATGCCCGACTGGTGGTTTCGACAGTTTCTGATTTGAGTGACAATTTACAGCTTTTGGAAGTAGTTAAGAGCAAAACAAAAAAGGGCCCAAAAGTGGTGACGACGGCTGTGGATGGGGCCGAGGCGAAAGTGATGTACGCGGCGGGAGCGGATTATGTGCTGGTTCCGAATCACGCGGGAGGTGAGCTGTTGGCTAGAGTTATTGAGGAACAGGGGATAGAACGGATAGATCAGTGGGGAAAGACACAGCTAGCTGGCTTATGAAAAACTTGGGGTTTTGGATTCTTATTGTTGTGGTTTTGGGGGTCGCTGGAGTGGGGGGGGTCGGTTTTTTGGGCAGAAGATGGGATGGTACGTCGAGGTTTACGGTGATATTTTTTGAGGACGGAGTTAGAGTTGATAGTTTTGATCCTCAGATTGGTAAAGGAGTCAGGATGGCATTACCGAGTGATTTGAAGATTGAAAGTGTGGCGGGGAAAGGGGAGTGGAATATAGGGGTTTTGGATAAGGCTGCGAAGAATTTTGGCTGGACGTGGGCGGCTGATAGCATCTCTGATTATTTGGGGCTCGTATATACAACTCACTCCCGGGAGTTTCCTTTGTGGGATAAATTGGAGTGGTGGAGAGTGGTGAAAAAAATCGAATGGTCCGAGGTAAATATGGAGGACCTGGGGGTGATAACCCGCCAGAGGGAACCTGACGGTCAAGAGTATTGGCAGTTGAATGGAAATTGGGATGAGGTGGCTAGGGGAATGTTTTTGTCTACAGAAATTGCGAATCAAGGGTGGAACGTGATTGTTGTAAACTCGACCGGGATTGGGGGTGCGGGCTCGAGAGCGGCCCGTTTATTGGAAAATATGGGGATGAAGGTCAGGGATGTTTCAGTTGGAGAAACGCAGGAGAAGTGTCAGCTGAAGACTGGGAAAGAGCGGAGAAATTGGACGGGTGTAAAGCTGGTTGAACGGCTGTGGGGCTGTGAGTGGGTGGAAGGGAGTGAGGAGAGTGAAATGATTGTGGTATTGGGAAGAAGTTATGGGAGGTGGTGGAGGGGTGTTTAGAGGCGTTCTTCTTCCGGATAGTCGGAAGTAAATTCTGTGTCTTCCTCGGTGGTGGTTACTTGAGGTTTTTCATCGTGAACGAGCTCGGGTGGGGTGAATGCGGCATATGTTAGTTTTTCTGTGAGAGGGAATGAAGGTGTATTTTTGTATTTGGAGTGGCGGTAAGTTTCTCGAAGGAATATTTTGAGGGATTTGGGATCGACGGATTTTACCCAACCCTCGTAGCGGTTTCCACCCTTTATAAATGTGCGAAGACGTGAAGACAGGTCGTCGGGGAGACGGCCAAGATATGCCCCGGAGGAAGAAATAACTGAGACGGCGTGTCCACGGCAGGTTATAGAGACGGGCTCTCCTGGGTGGAGGCTGGAAACAGTTTTGGGGTCTCCCAAGCGGATGAGAGTGATGGTTTTGGTAACCCCCGGCTCCTCTAGAAAAAGCGGTGGTGAGGCGGGATGCAGGAGTGTTTTGGCGTGCTGAAGACGCGAGGATTTAATTAAGGCCACATTTTTGGCCGCTATCGAGTTGAATTTATCCAGTTTGAGGACATTTTCGTAGGTGACTCGGGCTTTAGTTTTTAAGCCGGTTTCCAGGTATGCCCGGGCAAGGCGGTTGAGAGCCTCAACGTCTTTCGGATTTTGTTTGATAATCTCCAAATTGATTTTGATTGCTTCTTTCCAGTTTCCGGCAATGGCGGCGTCGATGGCTGTTTGAGGTGAGACGTCCATACTTTTTCAGTTGTGAATCAGGCAAAAGTATATCATGATAAAATCAAATTTGTGTCTGGTCATTCGAAGTGGGCGACAATTCATAGGCAGAAAGAAGTTAAGGACGCAAAAAGAGGAGCGGCTTTTACGAAGCTGGCGGCGGCGATTACAATGGCCGTGCGCGAGGGAGGGGGGGTGGCCGATGCTAATCAGAATTTCAAGTTGAGATTGACAATTGAGCGGGCAAGACAATTTAACATGCCGAAAGAAAATATATCTCGGGCGGTGGAGAAGGGGAGCGGAGCAAGGGGGGAAAACGATTTGGAGACGGTGATGTTTGAGGGTTTTTTGCCGGGCGGTGCGGTGGTAATGGCAGAGGCTTTAACTGATAATAAGTTGAGGACTGCTCAATCCGTGAGAATGCTATTGGACAAAGGCGGGGGAAATTTGGGTGGGAGCGGGTCGGTGGGCTATATGTTTAGTCAACAGGGGGAGGTGCGGATAGCGAGCGGCGGGTTGGGGGAAGAAGACGAACTGAAGATGATCGACTTGGGGGCGGAAGACATTGTCAAGGAGGATGGGGAGTGGGTAATTTATTGTCAGAAGGAAAAGACGTTTGAAGTGAAGGCAAATCTGGAGCGGGGCGGGTATAGAGTGGTTGGAGCGGAGTTGACGATGAGGCCGACCGTGATGGTGGAAGTGGGAGATAAATCGGTTCAGGAAAGAATTGAAAAAATACTGGGCGCGCTGGAGGACTTGGAGGACGTACAAAAGGTGTGGACAAATTATGCGTAAAAGACAAAAATTTGTGTTAACTGCGGTGGTGGTGGCCGGAGGAGTGCTGGGGGTGCAGTCCCTGAATTTGGGCTGGAGGTATTTGGCCGTGGGGCTGTTGGCCGTTCTTTCCTGGGTGTTGTCCGCTTGGTCCTTGAGGGAAGGATTGTCGGGGTGGGAGTGGCTGACGGTGCTGGTGCCGCCGGCAGTTTTTACTGCGGCAGTGGGTTTGTTTTATATCTTACTGCCGCAGTCCTGGTGGGCCAAATTACTCGTGGGGTTTCTGATAGGCATTGGGGAGTATGCGGTGCTTCTGACTGCAAATATTTTTTCGGTGGCGGCAATTAGAACAATTGCATTGCTGCGGGCGGCCCATGCGGTGGGATTTGTGATGACCATCCTAACCGGTTTTTTCTTGTTCGATACCGTAATGTCTTTCAGACTTGATTGGTGGGCGAACGGGCTTTTGGCGGCGGGGGGGGGAGTAATTTTAATTATGCCTGCGTTGTGGAGCGTGGAGCTGTTGGAGAAAGTGGAGAGAAATATTTGGTTGTACAGTGTTACTTTGGGCGGGTGTATTGGGACGTTAGCGATGGCGGTGTCGTTTTGGCCGATGAACACGGTAGTGAATTCATTGTTTTTGACCACCAGTTTATACGTTTTCTTGGGTGTGGCCCAACACCATTTTGCCCAGAGACTGTTTAAAAGAACTATCTGGGAATACTTGACGGTGGGTGTGGTAGTATTGGTGACAATGTTAGCGACGAGTGGGTGGGGAGTGTAGGATGAGTGAGGTGGTTCGGTTCGAGCAGGAAGTTGAAATTATTGGAAAAGTTGTGGCTGAGCCGGCTGGAGAAGGATCGGGTTTTTCGGGATTGGTCTTAAAGGGATTGCGAAAGTTGTTTTTGGGTTTTTATGCGGCAGAATGGGAGTGGGGAGAAACAATTGCTGAGACTCTTAATTCGATTGGCCAAGGCAAAGAGGTGAGGCTGGGGGGACGGATTGTGAGTGGGAGGGGAGTAGAAGTTAGGGTGATTACTGATGTGGACTGTGATGAACAGAAGTGAGCTGAAACGGCTGGCGGGGATACAGGGAAGTTTGTGTTATTCGGATGTAGTGGGGCTGAGGGATCCGGATCACGATTGGTCGAAAGAAAACAGGTCAGCTGAGGGGCATAGAATTGAGAAGGAGGTTAGGCGGTGGTTTGAGGAGGAGACTGAGCCGGAGG
>Ga0209341_10002207_pt1 | contig 18575 bp, 16 predicted proteins | sample RifCSP13_2_FD_184020 | JGI IMG/M metagenome (GOLD analysis project Ga0209341, IMG submission 184020) | Soil microbial communities from Rifle, Colorado - Rifle CSP2_sed 13_2 (SPAdes) (version 2) | ecosystem: Environmental > Terrestrial > Deep subsurface > Rock core/Sediment | place: Rifle... | reverse complement strand
GAATGGTCCACAGGGGGTTTACTTTCAGGTCGTAATCGATCTTGAGCCCCTGCCGGTCTGGGTCACTTAATCCTGGGGCGACGTAAGTTTGGAAGGTGAAGGCGCGATAGGTTTCGTGGGTATCGTTGACGTAATCATGGTAGAGCGGCCAAAAAACGTGGGCCAGAAACAGCGAGTCGCGCCCGAAGACATTATCGCCCGAGGCACGGGCCGCGTTAAATGTCTTGCCTTTCCAGGGCATCCAGGTGGAGGCGATCCGTTCGGCCAGCCAGGTCAGACCCGGGGCCACATCCAATGCAACCAATTCACCCCTATATGCGCCGTTTAGCGGCTGCTCAGGAGCAGTCCCGGCGCGAAAGATATCATTCAGTGAGGCCAATGCATGCTCTCGCTCACTTTTTAACCAGGACTGCGCCGAGCGGATATGTGTAAGCGCTGAATCTACACTGCCATCTCGCTGTGGAGTGAAATGGGGGATTGAAATACTTTCCATTTTTGAGGATCAGACGGCCGAACAATAATGAGACGATGGCGCCACGCCACCTGCTTTCCGGTCGCCAGTATGCCCATGAATGCCGGCTTTTACTTATTTCTTTACGGTTCGATTGCTCTCCATCGTCCACCGGTAAGGATGGCGAGGCGGATAGGATCAAGTGGGTCATCGATGACGGCAAATTCCAGGAATGGCTTTCCGACCGAGTTCATACCCTTACGTATTTCGTACGTGACGATCCCAGAGGATTCCCTGAGTTTTAACTGTGTTCCCTCAAAGAAGAACTCCCCGCTAGGTGTCTCTGGCGTGATCCCCTCCAGGTTATGGGCGGTGTGGTAAGTCCCATTCTCAAGGAAAACAAGGAAGTTGTCACAATCGCGGCAATCCGGATCGACGCCGGGAAGTGACCACACACCAACGATTTCCTCGATTGTGGTAGCCAGAGCCGGGATTGGTGTGATGGTGGGTGGTTGCGCGATGGGTGTGAAGGTGAGTGCTAAGGATGGCGGAATCGTTATTAGAGGCGGCACAGTGGGGGTTGTGGAAGGCAGCGCTGGAATCCCCTCTTGAGGGGACATTGTAGGCCGGGAGGTCTGCAGCGCTGGCGTCCTCTGACAGCTAACCAGGAGGAGCATTGTAAGATAGGCGATGAAGATAGATTTTCTCATCAGGGCTATCTGCTGCCCTGCCCTGGGGACGGAACAATGCCGAGCTGTTGAAACAAACCCAGGTTATCGGGCGAGCTCCAGTGCTCGACGATCTTGCCCCCAGCGAAGCGCTCGATGTTGATGCCCGTGACCACCACTTGCCTGCTGGTTGGAGGCCGGTCTCTGAACCCTCCCAGGTCAGTGCCGCTCATCGTCCAGCGGAAGCACACCCGGTCCCCCTCTGCGAAGATGTCGTCAACAGTGAAGTGAGCGTCCGGGAAGGTCTTGCGGAAATTGGCGATGCGCATTTTGAAACCCTCTACCCCGGGCACTGGCGTGGCGAAGGTGCTGTGGTCGATGTAATCAGGATCGATTGCTTCATCGGCCAAGCTAAAGTTGCCTATATTGAACCCTTCATCGAAGAGGCGTCGAATAGTGGATTTCATCTCGTCAATATTCATACTGGTTTCCTTTCTGGAGATAGGATTTGCTCCGCTTTTTGTATTTTTGGAACATTTAGAACAGGGTAGGCTCTGCTTACCATGTTAATCAATACTAATTTTACCTTAATTCACCTATAAAACCCTCCCTGACTGATTGACAAATCTTAACAGGATAAGGTTATCGCCATGCATTCCTCTATGGCAAACTCAAAGCGGACTAGATGCGTTCTTAGGTTGAAGGCGACCTTCATCTCAGGGATTCAGGCTTCGCCATCCATGAGGGTGGCCTGCAATTGGTGAAGAGAGGTGATGAGACGCTGCTGGTCAGCTTCGCTCAAGGCCCCCAGCCACATCTTTTGATTCTGATGCACAATCGGGCGAAACGCATCGGCGACCTGTCTTCCCCTGTCCGTTAGTTCTACCAAAAGCATGCGTCGATCCGACCGGTGAGGAATCCTGCGAGCATACCCGCGCCGCTCGAGAGAGTCGATCAAACCCGTTACGGTGGCCCGGCTTATGATCAGCCGCTCAGCTATCTCGTGGGGAGGCAAGGGCATCTCGGAGTCTGCCAGGATGCCCAGGACCAATCCGGAAGCAGGGCTCAGGTCAAAGGGGTGGAGCAATCCAGAGATGCGTTTGACGAGTAAGTCAGCCGTGAAGACCAGATTCATGGCGCATTCGGTGGCTCTGGCACTCGCATTGGGGTAGCGTTGCTCAAATTCTGGTGAAATTTGAACCGGTGATTGGTTAGCCATCTGATAATTAGCCTCTTGACAAATATAGTTAGGACGCTTATAATAAGGAGTATAACATTAAACCACAAACAATGCAAGTTAGGAGGTAAACATGACAACGAATCCATCCAAGGTCCTGGCTCCAGGGGAAGGTTTGAAACTGCAATCAGGCCCTGGCCGGGACCTCATTTTCAAGGTCACCGGCGAGGATACCGGTGGGGCATTCGACTATTTTATCGTCGAGGTTGCGCCGAAAGGTGGTCCCCCCCTGCACGTGCACTACAAGCAGGAGGAAACCATCCACATCTTGAAAGGGCGGTACAAAATCCGGATTGGCGAAGAGATTTTCTATTGCCAGGAAGGAAGTTTCGCCTATCTGCCCTCCAAAGTCCCCCACGCCTTCCTCAATTTAACGGATGAGTCGGGCGAGATCATTGTGGTCTATACCCCGGGCGGGGGGCACAAGTTTTATGAAGAGTTTGGACCGCTATCGCGGAATGGTCCGCCAGATCGAAAAGTCATCGCTTCAATATTTGCGAAGTATGACATGGCCCTGCTTGGGCCGCCATTGAGCCCTGATTGAGGACCGGTGATTTTTCCATGTCTTTTGGTTTGGACCCATTCACCTGGGATCGGCGCAAGGCCAACCGCACGTGGTTTTGAAGAGTGAGCTATTCTTCTGGTTTGAACCCGGACCAGATCTAGAACCGGTCTATTGAGAGGGAAAGCAGCTGTTAGAATCCATGCATGGACCTAGCGACTTTCAGAGACTTGCTCGCTCCCTCCGGGCAGGCAGCGCTGAAGTCCGCGCTTTCCCTGGAGCCGCGTGAGGCTAACTTCCTGGGCCACTTCCAGATCTTGAGCCGGTCGTATCCGGCTGACTTGGCGCGGGCGGCTCTCGAGGCCGCCATCCTGCGCGGCGAGGCCACGAGCAAGTTCCCATTTGCCGACAGGTTGTACTTCACCCGGGAAGCTCTCGAGCAGGCATCCTCCTTCGAAGTGTCGGCCTACCGGGTTGAAAGGTTCCGCACCTTCCCTGAACTCGCCGACCTGGGCTGCTCGGCCGGCGGGGACACCCTGGCCCTGGCGGCGATTGCCCCTACCTTGGGCATAGATTTAGACCCCCTGCGCCTGGCGATGGCCCAGGCAAATTTGCAGGCCATGGGCCTGGCAGAACGCTCCCGGTGCCTGCGCGCTAACCTGACCCAACCATTGCCCTTCCGACGGAAGGACAACCTGGCTTTATTCTTCGACCCCGCCCGGCGCGCCGCCGGACGGCGAGTGTTCTCGGTGCGTGATTACTTTCCGCCTCTGAGCCTGGTCAGCGACTGGCTGCCGCACTTCCCAGCAATTGGGGTGAAGATCTCGCCTGGTGTGAACCTGGCAGAGTTAGATGTCTACGATGCCGAAGTGGAATTCATCTCCTTACGAGGCGAGTTGAAGGAAGCCGTGTTATGGTTCGGCCCTTTGAAGACCGCTTATCGGCGGGCGACGATCCTGCCTGGGCCGCACTCAATGGATGTGCCAGCAGTTGAACTGCTGGCAGAACCGAAGTCTGTTGGTCTGGCAGTTTTACTCCCAGACCGACCAGCTGAGAGGATCAGCGAACCTCTGGCTTTCCTCTACGAACCCGACCCGTCAATTCTGCGTGCCGGCCTGGTGGCGACCCTGGGAGAGCAGCTGGACGCCTTCCAATTAGACACGGACATCGCTTACCTGACTTCAGGCAAATTAACACCCACGCCTTTCGCCAGAACGTGGGCAGTGGAAGATTGGTTCCCGTTCGGGTTAAAGCGTTTGCGGGCCTACCTGCGCCAGCGCCGGGTCGGCCAGGTGGTGGTCAAGAAGCGCGGCTCACCCCTCCAGCCGGAGGCCCTCATCCATGATCTGCGCTTGCAGGGAGACCAGGAGCGGGTGGTGTTCCTCACCCATTTACGCGGCCGGCCGATCGTCATCGTTTGTTATCCTTCACCCAGTTCAAAATGATACGGTCAATCCGTAAATAGTGGTAGATGTCCCAGCGCCAGCACGTGCGCCCAGCGCGCCTGCTCGCCTTCGGTCAGAATGGCCACCTCGGCCACCACCCTGGCGTTGGCTTTCTCGACCACCTGCTGCATGCCGTGCAAGGTCGAGCCGGTGCTGACCACGTCATCCAGTAAAACGGCGCGTTTGCCGTCCAGCAGGGGGTGGTCTTTCTCGTCCAGATAAAGGGATTGTGGTTGGCCGGTGGTGATCGAGAGCGTTTCGGCCCGGATGGTTTCCCCCATGTAAGGCCGGTAAACCTTGCGCAGCACCACGTAGGGTTTTTGGGTTTCAACCGATAACGCGTGCGCCACAGGGATGCTTTTTGCCTCGGCCGTCACCAGCACATCATAGTCGACCCCATCCAGTTTCTTCGCCAGCGCAGCCGCGCAGGCCTGGACCAGCTCGGTATCGCCGAGGATGTTGAGTACGGCGATGCGCAAGCCAGGCTGCACCTCAAACAACGGCAGCTGCCGGTAGATCCCAGCGATTTCGATCGGGTAAGTATTCCGGTCTGTGGGCATGGGCTTCGATTCTCCTCGTTTTCTCATCTATCCAGCATGAGATGGGTCGTATTATAGCCTTTTTTGGATGTGATTGCTATAATTGAGCCATGCTAGCAAGCGACCCTGGACACAGCGTACATTGCACTCAATGCGGGGGCGAGCTTCATCCCGATGAAGGACAGATATTTCTCACCTGCCCTTTCTGTAATTCTACCGTCTACCTGGACAAGTCCCAGGTAGTCTTCCACTGGTATTTGGCGTCCACCCTCGACGAAGCCAAGGCTCGCGCTTCTCTGGCGCGCTGGATGGCAGGTAACCAGACGGTGAAGGACCTGGATCGGAAAGCGCAGATCATCGGCATGACTTTCGAGTATTTTCCGATGTGGCATCTCAAGCAGCGCTCGCCCAATGGCAGTGAGCGTATCTATCTGCTCCCGGCAGCCGCCACATCTGTGACCGAGATCAGGCAGATGAATCTCCCGGCCGGGGACCTGCGTAAATATGAGGATTCCCTGGAATCTCAATCGCACGTCCCCAGCGTGCCATTGCAGACAATCAGGGACTGGTTGGGAGCTCAGAAAATCCCACCGGAGGAAATTGTCGAGTGGGCCTTGGTGCACATTCCACTCTATACCTTCAAATACACCTTTCAAGGGAATTCTTACACCGCTATCGTTGAAGGAGGAACAGGCGGAGTGTTTGCTAATATTTATCCAGCCAAGGTGGAAGCCCCCTACCGCCTGGCTGGCGGTCTGGCTGCGCTGGTCTTCCTGTGTTTGGCTTTATTCCCAATCGTCGGAGCGCTCGCGAACAGCGCAGGAGGCTTTGGGATTGGGTTGCTGGCCTGCAGTGGCTTAGGTTTGGTAGCGGCACCGGCCTTGATCGCCCTGGCGGCCTGGGTGGCGGCAAAGATATGATAGAACCTGAAACGGCGCAAGGAGCGGCGCAAGGAGCAGCGCAAAAAGCGGCGCTTGAAGCTGCGCATGGACTGGCCTGCCCCAATTGTGGCGGGGTGGTGCCGATCCCAGAAGGGCAGGTGATCGTCCACTGTCCGTACTGTGACTTACGTTCGTTGGTGCGCGGCGAGCGCGGCTTGCAGCGCTACCAGGTGCCGAGGCGCATCGACCGGGAAAAAGCAGGGGCGACCTTGCTTCAGTTCCTCTCGAGCAGCCGCGCCATCGCCAGCGGCGCCTCCCGCGAGGCGCCGCTGGTGGAAATCTTCACCGCCTATATCCCCTTCTGGGCTTCCTGGGCGCGGGTCGTCGGTTGGGTGCTTGGTGAGAAGAAGGTCGGCAGCGGTGACGATGCCCGCTATGAGCCCCGCGAGATAAAGATCACCGAGGAAATGAACTGGAATGGGGTAGCCTGCGACGTAGGTGAGTTTGGGGTGGAGGCCGTGCCCCTCCTCGACCAGACTTTAGAACCATTTGATGCCAATAACCTGCATGCTACTGGCCTGGTCTTCGAGCCGGTTGGCTCGCTCAGCGATGCCAGGTCCGAAGCAGAGCTGGAATATAACTCGCGCGTGCAGGACAAGGCCAAGCTCGACCGGATCAGCCAGGTTTTTACACGTATTCTACGCCATCGCATGGGGTTGGTTTATTACCCGCTGTGGGTCCTGCGTTACCTCTACCGGGGGCGTTCTTTTCAGGTGGTAGTGGATGGTTACTCGGGCAAAGTGTTGTACGGTAAAGCGCCGGGCAGCACACTCTATCGGGCAGTGGTGTTGGTTGGAGGGATGGCACTGGGGGCTGTGCTGGCGGTGGATGGATCGGCGCTTTCTTTTTGGATCGCTACCCAATCTGATGGGGATGGTGCCGGGGCCTTCTTCTTCGGCGGTCTGGCCTTACTCGGTCTTGGCTTTGGATTGATGTTGACCGCCTACCGCAGATTTCGTTATGGTGAGCACTATGAATTCCGCCAGCACCGTAAGCGCTTGCGCGGCGCGGACCGTCAGCTGGGAGAGAGCCTGATGCAGGCTTGGAAGGCGTTTAGATGACTACACCGGTAGAACTGTTCCCACTGCGCTGTATCCGCTGCGATACGCCCGTCCTGGCAGAGCCAGACGAAGTCGCCTGGACCTGCGCCCAGTGTGGCCAGGGGTTGCTACTTTATAAAAACCAGGACCTGGTGCCGATCAATATCCACTATTCTCCGGCGATCCCCGCGAATGGGAAAGGCCGGCCTTTTTGGGTAACCATCGGCCGGGTCACTCTCTCGCGCCAGGTGTATGGGGGTGGCGCGGGCAAGATGCCTGAGGCGGAACAATTTTGGGGAGCGGGCCGGCAGTTTGTCATCCCCGCCTTTACCTGTCCATTGGACACCTTGCTCAGCCTGGCAACTCAGTTCTTGAACCAGTCGCCTGCGTTGCAGGAGGGTCCTGCTGCTCGCTACGCACCGGTAATCCTCTCCCCCGATGACGCACCCGCCCTGGCGGAATATATCGTCATGGCAGTGGAAGCCAGCCGGAAAGACAATCTCAAGGCAGCTGAGATCTCTGTCTATCTGGAACCCCCGGACTTGTGGGTTTTACCATAGCCCCTTTGTTTAATAGGTCTCTCGATAAGTAATAGTGACCTGCTCCTGAATTCGAGGCTTTAGCCGGTTTCACTAGGGAATTATATGGCCTTCAGAGACTTGTTGATTGGTGGGGTTTTGCTTTTGGGATTGGCGAGCTGTGTCCGCATGCCAGGCAAGAACCTTGATCACCCTTCTCCAAGTGAAGGGAGTGGTAGCTTTTCCCCAGGAACGCCCTCATCCGACGAATTAGACCCCGAGAATTGGTATAGGGTTTATTTCACCGATCCTGCCGGGCCAACCGCGGAGACCTTCCGCGGCGGTCCTGATGCTGACCTGGCGGCAGCTATCGATCAGGCCCGGCTGAGCGTGGAGGTTGCTACCGATGACTTCGACCTGTGGAGCTTGCGCGATGCCCTAATCGCCGCTCACCGCCGCGGCGTGGCTGTGCGGGTAGTGGCTGAAAGTGACAACCTTTCGGCACCGGAATTGCAAGCCTTGGTGCAGGCCGGCATCCCCGTCTTAGGAGACCGCCGCGAAGGCTTGATGCACAACAAGTTTGTCATCATCGATCGATGGGAAGTGTGGGCGGGTTCGATGAACTTCACCCTCAGCGGAGCTTATAAGAGCAACAACAACCTGATCCGCCTGCGCTCGCCGCAACTGGCAGAGAATTACCTGGCCGAATTCGCTGAGATGTTCATCGATGATCGCTTCGGCCCCGGCTCACCGGCAAATACGCCTCACCCAAGTCTGTCTATTGAAGGAACAACCATCGAAACCTATTTCTCCCCCGACGACGGGACTGCACAAGAGCTGGTGCGCCTGATCCTCGGTGCGCAACAGAGCATTCATTTTATGGCATATTCGTTTACCTCGGACGACATCGCCACGGCCATGTTAGCCCGCGCCCAGGCTGGGGTGGAGGTGGCCGGGGTGTTTGAAGAGACCCAATATAGGCAAAATGAAGGTACTGAATTCGATCGCTTGCTCGGAAATGGACTGGACGTGCGCCTGGATGGCAACCCGCGCAGCATGCATCACAAGGTCATCATCCTCGATGACCGGATCGTGATCACCGGATCGTACAATTTCAGCAATAGCGCCGAAATCCGCAATGACGAAAACACCCTCGTGATCCACAACGCAGATATAGCCACGCTCTATTCGGCGGAATTTGAGGAGGTGTTTCAGCTTGCGCACAGGAAATAAGCGGGAGTGGAAATAGAGGATAAGGCATAGGGTGTAAAATATGAACAGAATAAAGGTTCACTTCGATGAGGCGGATTCCTTTCTTGATGTGTTTCTGTGCGGTAGTTGCCTGTTTATCAAGTAGCTGCACCTTGCGCATCGGTTGGCCCAGCCGGATGTCCCATGCCCCCGCACCGACGGATATCCCGCTTATAAACACAGCTGAGCCGGTCGCGGCTCCAAATCTGGTGCTGCCGGAGCATCCCATCGCCCTGCCGCCCGGCTTTGCGATTTCGGTCTTCGCTCAGGGACTCGATAACCCCCGTATGATGGCGGTTGGTCCAGACGGCCAGCTATACGTCGCCGAGCGCGGCGCAGGCCGGGTTTCCCGCTTGCCTGATCTGGATGGAGATGGCTTAGCCGATCAAACCCAGGTCGTCGCCGAAGAGCTGCGGGCGCCCAGCAGCCTCGCTTTTTACCAGGATGGGTCCTTGTATGTCGCCGAAACGACCCGCGTCCTGCGTCTCAGCCAACCAGACCAGCAGGGAGTCTTCCAACAGAAGGAGATAGTCATCGATGGCTTGCCCGCCGGTCACCACTCCACCCGCACCGTGCTCTTCAGCCCGGATTATTTGCAGCTCTTTGTGTCGATCGGTTCCTCTTGCAATGTGTGTATTGAGGAGGATGAGCGCCGAGCGGCGATTATGCGCTATAACCCAGACGGCAGCGCTGGGCAGGTTTACGCTCGCGGCCTGCGCAATGCCGTCGGGATTGCCTTCCGTCCAAACACCCAGGAGCTATGGGCTACCAACAACGGCCGGGATTTGCTGGGCGACGACCTGCCCCCTGAGACGATCTACACCATTCAGGAAGGCGGAGATTACGGCTGGCCGCGCTGCCACGCAGCGCGCATTGTCGACCCGGAATTTGGTGAGGCGGGTGCCTGTGATGGAGTGCTGCCTCCGCTGGTCGAGATGCAGGCTCACTCTGCTCCCCTGGGCCTGGAATTCTATACCGGCACCCAGTTCCCGGCGGATTATCGGGGAGACTTGTTCGTGGCGTTTCATGGTTCCTGGAACCGCAGCATGCCGGTGGGCTATAAGGTGGTACGCATCCCGCTGGCGGACGGGAAACCTGATCCAGTGCAGGACTTCGCCGTTGGCTGGCTTTCCAAAGGTGATTCGAGTTGGGGGCGTCCGGTGGATGTCATCACCGGGTCAGATGGCAGCCTGTTCGTCTCCGACGACGCAGGCGGCAAGATTTACCGCATCTTTTATATCGGTGAATGATTTTTATAAGGAAGCCAGGAAACCAGGAACCAGAAGAATAATGTCTTTAGAACATGAGGAGCTGACCGGGAAAATCATCGCTGCGGCTATTGAGGTTCATCGACAATTGGGTCCCGGTTTCCTTGAGTCGATCTATGAGAGTGCTTTAGTCATCGCGTTGCACCAGATGGGGTTGAAGGTTGAGCAGCAGGTCGAAATTATTGTAGAATATGCTGGTATGGAAGTTGGTAAGCATCGCCTCGATCTGCTGATTGAAGGTACAATCATTGTTGAATTGAAGGCCATCAAAAATCTTGAAGATGTTCATTTCGCTATCGTTAGATCATATCTGAAAGCTGCGGGCAAACAACATGGCCTGTTACTCAACTTTGCTAAAACAACCTTGGAAGTCAAGCGAGTCATCCTCCGCTATTAATTTTCCTGGCTTCCTACCTTCCTGGATTCCTTATAAATAATAATTTTCTTGCTTTCCTGGTTTCCTCATAGATAAAGGAGTATCGACTTGGACAACAAAGGTTTCTACATCGGACGAATTTTTGACACCGAAAAGGGCAAGACCTCCGAAGAACCCTTGCTCTATGATCCTGGCGATCTGACCACCCATGCTGTGGTGGTCGGCATGACGGGTTCAGGCAAGACAGGCTTGTGCATTGACCTGCTTGAAGAAGCCGCCTTGAACGATATCCCGGCCTTGATGATCGACCCTAAGGGTGATATCACCAATGCGCTCCTGCACTTCCCTGATTTCTCCCCACAAGATTTCCAACCGTGGGTTAACACTGACCAGGCTCGGCGAGAAGGCAAGTCCGTTGAGCAAGCCGCAGCCGAGGCAGCCCAGAGCTGGAAAGAAGGGCTGGCGCAGTGGGGCATCGGGCCGGATCGGCTGGAAGCCCTGCGTGACTCAGTCCAATTCGCCGTCTACACCCCTGGCTCGGACGCAGGCATTCCGGTCAGCATCCTGACTTCCCTGGAGGCTCCAAAAATTCCCTGGGAAGAAAACCGGGAGGCCCTGCGCGAGAAAATCTCGGGCACAGTGATCGCCTTGCTAGGCCTGGTTGGACTTCAAGATGTCGACCCAGTGCGTTCCCGTGAGCACATCCTGTTGTCGAATATCTTCGAACACGCCTGGAGTCAAGGCCAGGACCTGGACCTGGGTGAATTGATCCTGCAAACACAAAGTCCCCCTTTCCCCAAGCTGGGTGTTTTTGATATCAACACCTTCTTCCCCGAGAAGGATCGCTTTGAGCTGGCCATGTTGCTCAACAACATCCTGGCCGCACCAGCTTTCCAGATATGGCTCGAAGGTCAGCCCTTGGACATCGGTAACCTGCTTCACACTCCCGATGGGCAAGCAAGGCACAGTATTTTCTATATTGCCCATTTGAATGATGCAGAACGCATGTTTTTCGTTACATTACTGTTTTCGGCGGTGGAAGCCTGGATGCGTGGGCAGTCAGGAACTGCCACCTTGCGTGCCATCCTGTACTTCGACGAGATCTTCGGCTACTTACCGCCTACCGCTAACCCGCCATCGAAACAGCCTATGTTGCGCATGCTCAAACAAGCACGCGCCTTCGGTGTCGGTTTGGTGCTGGTCACCCAGAATCCGGTGGATTTGGATTACAAGGGGCTGTCGAATACTGGGTCCTGGTTCATCGGCAAGCTGCAAACCGACCAGGACAAGCAGCGCCTGTTGGACGGCCTGCAGGGAGCCAGTCCCGGCTTGGACCGGAGTACGTATGACAAAATGATTTCCACCCTCGGCAAGCGCGTCTTCCTGTTACACAATGTTCACGCAAAACGCCCGCAATTGTTCCAAACACGCTGGGCGATGAACTACCTGGCTGGGCCATTAACGCGCGCCCAGATTCCGGATCTGATGAAGTTGGCAGAATCAGAACCGTCTGTTCCCGCCGCCGGGCTTGCCTCTGCGCCGGAACGGGTTAGCGCGTCGGCCACCGTAACCCAGCGACCGGGTATGCCCGCTGAACCTGCCGCCAAGCCACCTGTGGTAGCCAGGCCAACCCTCGTTGGCTCGACGACGCGTCCCGCCGTACCGGCCGGTGTCGCCGAATATTTCCTGCCCAACAACCTGACCTTCACCGAGGCCTTTGAGGCCGCCGGGCGCACTTATCCCGAACAAGCTCAAAGCTTGGGGGTAGTCTATCACCCGGTTCTGTTAGCCCAAGCAAGTGTTCGCTTTTTCAACCGTAAGTACAACCTGGATTACGAGCAGAGGCGCACGGCCCTGGTGACCTCCCCCGACCGGCGCGGCATGCTGCGCTGGGAGGAAGCGCCGGCTCAACCGGTTGAGGCGCGCGCCCTGGCTGAGAATCCGGACCCGCAGGCGCGCTTTACGACCCTGGATGCGCCCCTATCCGAGGCCAGGTTGATGGCTACAATGGAAAAAGACTTCCTGGATTGGGTCTACCGCACTGGGGAGATCAGCCTGCGCGCAAACGAGGCCTTGCAAGTCTTCGCCGGGCCGGAAGTCTCGCAGGCTGAATTCCGCACTTTTTGCGCCGAGGCAGCCCGCAAAAAGCGCGACCTCGAAGCGAAAGAGGTGTCAGCGCAGTATGACAAGAAAATTAAAGCACTCCAGGAGAAAATTGCGCGGGAGGAGCGCGAACTGTCTTCCGATGAATCGGAGTTGGCGCAGCGTAAGATGGAGGAACTTGGCACCGCTGCCGAAAACGTCTTCGGCCTGTTTGTCAAGCGGCGCAGTACTCGCCGCTTATCCAGCTCTTTGACCAAGCGTCGCCTAACCCAGCAGGCTGCTGAAGATGTGAAGGAATCTGAGAAGGTGATCGAGGGATATGAGAAGGAGATCGCCCAGCTGGAGAAAGAGAAAGAGACTACTTTGGCAGAGGTCACCGACCGCTGGGGCGAGATCGCTAACCAGGCGGACGAGATTTCGCTGGCGCCTGCCAAGAAGGATGTGCTGCTCGATTTGTTTGGCGTGGCCTGGCGTCCAAATTACCTGGTTCAGATCGGAGAGCAGGTTATTGAACTGCCTGGCTATGGTGTGTGATTTTTGAATGGGAATCGAACCCTTTTTAATTTTTTCCGCAGTTGTTGTGTATGGTCTGATCCACTCCCTTTTGGCCTCCGCTTGGGCCAAAGATCGTGCCCGGCAGTGGATCGGCCCGCCGGCGGATCGCTGGTACCGCCTGGTCTATAACCTCTTTGGTTTTGTCAGCCTGCTGCCAGTGCTGACCCTGCCCGCTCTCCTGCCGGATGCCCGGCTGTACGTTATCTCCTCTCCCTGGTCGTACCTGACCCTGGCAGGGCAGTTGCTGGCGGTCGTAGCGCTGGCGGTTGGAGTGAGGCAAACCGGCGCCTGGTCACTCTTAGGGCTGCAGCAGGCGCTGGGAAGGCCTAACCAAAAGCCGTCGCAACTGGTAACGCATGGGCTGTACCACTGGGTACGGCATCCGCTCTACACCGCCGGCCTGGTCTTTATCTGGCTGGTGCCGGTGATGACCCGCAACCTGCTGGCCTTGAATATTGGCTTGACCATCTATCTCGTGGTGGGCGCGCTGTTCGAAGAGCGCAAACTGCTGCGCGAGTTCGGGGAGGTGTATATTCGATATCGCCTGGATACCCCCATGCTAATCCCTCGCCTGTGGCGAAAAACGCGGGTGGGTAGCTAGCTCCCCATTGTTGGCAATGGTAAATAACTTCAATCTCTTGAAGAACCGTTACCTGGCCTCACCGATTCGGTTCTCAAGCCGGACTGTTCCGTTCGCCCTGCTTGCCACGTTGATCATGGCTTTTGGGTTGCTGGTCAAAGACTTGGGATTCTACCAGGACGATTGGCACCACATCTACTTTGGTCATACGCTGGGCATATCCAGGATGTGGGATATGTTCCTGTATGATGGCCGGCCCCTGGCAGCGGTTCTGTACATTATCGGTTTTAAAGTCTTAGGTTTCGCACCGCTCCACTGGCATATCTCCACCCTGGCGCTGAGAGCTCTAACCATTCTGTTCACCTGGCTCATTTTTCGGGGAATCTGGCCAGGACGCCGTCGCCAGGCTGCCTGGGCAGCCCTGCTCTTTGTTGTTTATCCCATCTTTAAGCTCCAGCCTTTAGCCGTGGCTTACACGGTTCACTGGACTGGTTACCTCCTGTTTGTCATTTCTATCTGGGCCATGGTGCAATCGATCCGCCAGCCGCGCTGGTATTGGGGGTATTTCGGGCTGGCATTGCTCACATGCGGTTTACACCTGGCATTTATCGAATACTTTTCCGGGGTTGAACTCGCCCGCCCTTTCATCCTCCGGCTGCTGTTATCCGAAGAGGGTCAAACCACCCGCCGCCGCTTAATAAAGACGTTGCGGCAGTGGCTGCCTTATCTCCTGATATGGGTTGCTTTCTACATTTATCGCATCTACCTGATCCCTCAACCGGAGCCGGGTTATGCCAGAAACGTCCCCGCCGTGCTCTTTGACCTTTTCAGTGCTCCCCTTCCAACAGCCGTCAAGCTGGTTCAGGATATTTTGCAGGATGTTCTTTATCTCCTGGTCAACGTCTGGAGCAATGTCTTTACACCGGATCTGTTTAAGATCACGCAACCGGCCAATCTCAAGATCCTTCTGATCGCCAGCGCAGCCGGGCTTGCCCTGTTCTTCTACCTGCGCCGCCTGGAATCGGGGGAAGATGAGGCAAACGAAACCAGGCAGCCCTGGCACCGGTCTGCCCTGTGGTTGGGGCTGGTTCTGACCGTGGTCGGGCCGATCCCCGCCTGGGTAACCGGCCAGAGCGTCTCGCAGGATAACCCGTTGTGGAGCGGCCGCCTGGGGATGGCCTCGATGATCGGCGCCAGCCTGGTATTGATCGCCGTTTTAGAGTTTTTAGTTGATGACGAAAAGGTTCGCACCATCCTCCTGGTTATATTGGTGGCTTTTTCGCTGAGCTGGCATCTCCTGTATACCAACCAGTACCGCTGGTCCTGGGACAAGCAAACCTGGTTTTTCCACCAGTTATATTGGCGCGCCCCCTACATCGAGCCAAACACTGCCCTGCTTTCAGACGAAGAGATTTTCCCTTATATGGGCGAATATCCCACCGCCTTTGCACTAGGGAATTTATACCCGAAATATGACCGCTCGCTGAGCGTGGACTACTGGTTCTACTCTCTTCTGCGGCGGTTTAATGAAAAACGTGCTGACCTGATCTCCGGACTGCCGTTTGAATACGAAATAGGTTTTGGCCGCTTCAGCGGCAACAGCCTGGACAGCCTGGTGATTCACTTCGCGCCTGAGATGGATCAGTGTTTATGGGTGTTACGATCGGAAGACACTCAGATCCGCGCCCTACCGGCGATCACCCGCGAAATCGCCGTGATCTCTGATCTCGAGCGCATCAAGCCCGGCGCACCCGAACCCTACACCTTCCCCACGGAAATCTTCGGCGAGCGATCCCAGGCCAGCTGGTGCTATTTCTTCCAGAAAGCCGATCTGGCGCGCCAGTTTAAAGACTGGGGGCGAGTGGTTGAATTGTGGCAGACCGCCGGCGAAAAGCAACTCAAGCCGCACAACGGGGTCGAATATCTTCCCTTTATCGAAGGCTTCGCCTATCAAGGTGACTGGCAGGGAGCCCAGGAATTGACCCTCCAGGCGAACAAGTTGACCTTAGCGATGGATAAAATCTTGTGTCCCACCTGGCAGCGCATCGCCGCTGAGACCGCCCCCTCCCCAGAACGGGAGCAGGCCATCGCCAGGATAAAAGATAAGGTCAGATGTTCTGAGTAGCCCCCATGCCCCTGCTGTGGCTTTCCCTGGCCTTCCTGGCTGGAATCCTGCTTGCCGCCAGCCTGCATTTACCCGCCGGCGTCTGGCTCTTGCTGTCCGGCATTGTGTTATTGATTGGTCTCTCATCCCGTTTTCTGCGCACGAGAAACATAACCTTCATATCCCACGCTTCACGCATCGCTCATTACGCTTCACGCTTCACGCATCACGTATCAAGCTTCACATCCTCCCTCCCCCCTCTCCCCTATTCTCTAATCCCCTTCTTCCTCTTCCTCGGCGCCGCCCGCTACCAGTTCGCCCAACCCGACCTGGGCTCGCCGGAGTTCATCGCTGCGTATAATGACCGCGGTGGCGAAGTCAGCGTGCAGGGCGTTCTGGTCGAGCCGCCCGATAGGCGGGATACCTATGCCAACCTGAAGCTGCGCGTTGAAGAAATCATCCCGGCCGGAGAGACGACCCCTCAGGAGGTAAGCGGCCTGCTGTTGGCCAAGGATTGGAACCTTAACCACTGGCACTATGGCGACCGCCTGCTCCTGCAAGGGTGGCCAGAGACGCCGCCTGAAAGTGAAGATTTTTCTTACCGAGATTACCTCGCCGGGCAGGGGGTGTATAGCCTGATGGATGCTGCCCGGGTCTCCCTGGTCCTCTCCGGCCAGGGCAATCCCCTCCTGGAAGCGGTATATGCCTACAAGGAGCGCGCCCTGGATGCTGTGTACCGCCTGTGGCCCGACCCGGAGGCCTCCCTGCTGGCAGGCATCTTGCTCGGGGTGGAAAGCGGCATCCCGGAGAAGGTGAAACAAGCCTTCCAAGACACAGGCACAGCGCATATCATCGCCATTTCGGGTTTCAATATCACCATCATCGCTGGCCTGTTTTACGCCGTTTTCAGCCGCCTGCTCGGCCGCTACAAAGGCGCCGCCCTGGCTGTGCTGGGCATCCTTTTGTACACCCTCCTGGTGGGAGCCAGCCCCAGCGTGCTGCGCGCCGCCTTGATGGGCGGGCTGACTCTCTTCGCCAGCCAGCTCGGCCGCCGCCAGGTCGGACTGCTCAGCCTGGCCCTGGTGGCGGCGATTATGGCAGCTTTCAACCCCCTGCTGCTCTGGGACCCGGGTTTTCAGCTCTCCTTCTTCGCCACGCTCGGCCTGATCCTGTATGCCGAGCCGTTCTCCCGGGCTTTTGTCGCCTTCGCCGCGCGCCGTTTGCCCACCCCAAGCGTCGAGCGCCTGACGAGGCCCGTCACGCAGTACCTGCTCTTCACCCTGGCAGCTTCGATCACCACCCTGCCGATCATCGCCTATCACTTCCACCAGCTCTCGCTGGTCTCGCTGATCGCCAACCTGGCTATCCTGCCCGTCCAGCCGGCGGTGATGATCCTGGGCGGCCTGGCGCTGCTGCTCGGGACAGCTTATTTCTCCCTCGGCCAGCTGGCCGCCTGGTTGGCCTGGCCTGGCGCGGTGTACACCATCCGGGCCGTGGAATGGTTCGCCGGGCTGCGCGGCGCGACCCTGGATTTGGGGGTCATCAGCGCTCCGGTTGTCCTCGTCCTGTACGCCGCCTTGTTCGCCCTGACATTGGCTGGCGCCCGGGTTAAGCAGGCCGCCGCCTGGTTGAAGCCCGGCCTGGCGTTGGCCGTCTTTGGCCTGATCACCGTGTTGATCTGGCGGGAAGCGCTGGCCGCGACCGACGGCCGGCTGCATTTAACCCTGCTGGATACGAATACAAACCTGCTTTCCGGCGAGGCGATCTTGATCCAGACCCCCTCCGGCCGGGAACTGTTGGTCAACGGCGGCCCCAGCGCCACCCGGCTCTCCGAGGCTCTCGGTCGCCGCCTGCCCCTTTCCAATCGCCGGCTGGATTTCCTGCTGGTCGCTAATCCAGTCGAAGGCCAGGTAGCAGCCTTGCCCAGGATCGTTGAAAGATTCCCACCGGCGAATGTCCTGTGGGCCGGGCAGCCAGATGCCTCCCCGCAGGCCCGTTCCTTGCAACTGGCTCTGGTGGATGCTCACATCCCGATCACCCCTGCCGAAACTGGTCAGGTCCTGCAGTTGGGCCAGGGTGCCGAGCTGCGCCTGGTCTCTGCCGGAGAGCGAGGCGCGCTCTTCTTGCTCGCCTGGGGAAACTTCCGCGCCCTGCTGCCGGTCGGGGTGAATTTCGATCAGCTGGAAGCTTTAGGATATGGTAAGCAGATCGGCCCGGTGACCGCCCTGCTGCTGGCCGATCAGGGCTACGCCCCCGCCAACCCGCCGCAGTGGATCGCCAACCTGCGCCCGCAGGTCGTCCTGCTGAGCGTGGCTGCTGGGAATCGGGAGGGTCTGCCATCGCCGGAGACGCTGCAGGCGCTGCAGGGCTACACGCTGCTGCGCACAGACCGAAATGGCTGGATCGAGTTGACCACCGACGGCGAGCAGATGTGGATGGAGGTAGAGGGGAGGTAAGATTTTGAAGGAAAGGGGTAAATCCTGCTTAAAAATCGTTTAAAACATTCCGTTCTCGTTAGGGGATTCCTGTAGAACTTCTTGCGCAGCTTCCCATTCCTCAATAATTAAATCACCATCTCACCTTTACTTTCCCTGATATGCTTCCTTTAACTTAGCTATTTCTAATTTCTTCATTACAAGAAATGCTTGAGTCACTCGATCAATTCTTTCCCTGTCATCGCCTCGCAGCATTTCATCCATGCCCGCGGGTACCACCTGCCACGAAATACCAAATTTGTCTTTGAGCCAGCCGCATTGCTCCGCTTCAGGAACGGCAGATAGTTGTTCCCAATAATAATCAATTTCCTCCTGGGTGTCGCAGTTTACTATGAAAGAAATCGCCTCATTAAAACTAAAGGGATGTTCATGAGCGCTGTCCATGGCTCCGAATTCCTGGCCGAACAGTGAAAAAGAAGCATACTTTAATGTACCCTCCTTGTCCGGTTCCTCGCCTTTGCCGTAATGCATGATAAGGTCAACATTCGCTTTGCGGAATACT
>Ga0209341_10002204_pt1 | contig 18606 bp, 9 predicted proteins | sample RifCSP13_2_FD_184020 | JGI IMG/M metagenome (GOLD analysis project Ga0209341, IMG submission 184020) | Soil microbial communities from Rifle, Colorado - Rifle CSP2_sed 13_2 (SPAdes) (version 2) | ecosystem: Environmental > Terrestrial > Deep subsurface > Rock core/Sediment | place: Rifle... | reverse complement strand
CTGCTCATGCCTCCTGTGTCGCGCGGCACAGGTTCAGCTTGATCTCCAGCGTCTTTTCCCCACGCGGGGGCAGGCGCAAGTCAAACGTCAGCCCCACTTCCAGCGCCAGCAGGTTGACGGCCTGGCTGAGTTTCGTCCACTCCATTGACGGCTCTAAAGCAACGGCCTGTTGGGTCAGGGTGTTGACCACGCCGGGGTACAGCCCTTCGTGCATGTAGAAGTCCAGCGCCGCGCGCCCGCCGTTCAGCGCCTCCCGGTAATCGGGGTTGAGTTCGTGCGAGGATTTCAGCCGCAGGCGGCGTTCGGATGGAGCCTGGTTGAAAAAAGTATAGTGACCCGCGAGGCCCTCAGGCGTCTGCCGGACGCGCTTCTCGACCGTCAGGTCGGCCAGGTGGTGATTGAGATAGCATGGGCCGTCTGGTTCCATCCGGTAGTCAAAAAACAGGTCGGGCGCGAACTCTTCGCCGCCGTCGAGCGCGATCACGTCGTTCAGCGCGCCGACCTGCATCCGCATCGGCAGGCGCTGGCCGGGCCGCCGCGCGCGAGGTTGGCGATAGACGGTCAGTTCAGCCGGCTCGCGCTTGAAGATCCACCCCGGCAGGCGGACGCCCAGCCGGGTCGGGACCTTTTCCTTTTTACGCAACGCCTTCCACGGCTTGAGGTCGGCGTCGAAGGCCTCGGGCAGCCAGACATTAGGACCTGGAGTCAACCTGGGCTGCGGGGTTTCGCCGCTCACGTAGGGCGCGGGCGGGATGGCGAGGTGGTTGCCCACCCACTGCCGCCCCTCAATTAAGTCGAACCAGTACAGCAGGCGCCCGCCATGCGCGGTGAGGACGGCGAGATGTCGCCCGTCGCACAGCAATTGCTCGTCGGAGCCGTCGCCGTTGATGTCTTCGATCCAGTGGCGCGGGTACGGGTTCTGCGCCACTTGAGCCACGCGGACGAAGAGATAGGTGGAGCGTACATTCTCCCAGCCCCAATATTTGCGCCCCCCCACCCCGATGCACCCGAACTCGTACTGGTGATGGCAGAAAGTTTCGACCGCCTGCCGGTGGAATTTGGCCGCCGCGGCCGGCGGCGGCAGTGAGGGCGCAGGGTCGGCGCTCTCGCCTGCTGACAGATCGGACGCCGGCGAATTGCCCAGGCTCAGATACGAGCGCATCGCGCCGTAGAGTTTGCGGAAGTAATTCAGTTTGGCCGAATGCTGCAGAAAGTCGAACCAGTCGCTGTAGCCGTCCTCGTGGTACGGCGCTTTGGGGTTGAGCAGCGCCGCGTCCATCCACTGCGCCGCCCCATCGGGCAGCGGGCCGAGCGTTTGCCGGGGCTGCGCGGTGGAGAGATGCCTGAAGGCAAACGCGCGGGACTGCTCGAACTCGCGCAGCAGCGCGTCGAGGTTCGCCCACGCGGCCTGCGGCAAGTACCCCTGCTCCCAGTTCCACAGGCCCATCGCTTCGGCGTCTTCGGCGTACGCCAGCAGGAACTCCTTCGAGCCGCGCCGCTTCGCAACGTCCTTGAGGTAATTGAAGAGCTGCGCCCGGCGGCCAAACCAGGCGGCGTAATTGAACCGCTCACGCAGCATGTTGTCGTCGTAAGCCAGCGTGAGGGACTGGGAATCGAAGGTGGTCCTGACCGGGACCGGATCGGCCAGCCCGGCGGCCTTGAGGATGTGATCCTCAACCAGCGTCGTCGTGTACCCGCCATCGGCGATCACCTTGACGAGCGCCTGCCGCCACGACCGCTCGGAGTTCCAGAAGACGGCCGGCTTTACCCCGAAGACCTGCTCCAGCACCTCCCGGTGGAGCGCGATCTGCCGGGCGTTGTCCCAGTCGTCGCAGGCATAAGGGACGTTCTGTGCGTAGGTGCTGCCGAGCAGCTCAAACTGCCCGTCCGCCAGCCCGGCCCGGATCAGGTTCACCGTCTCCGGGTCAAACCAGTTGAGCGCGCGCAAAAGCGTACCGGAGAGATGCAGGTTGAACTTGAGCCTGCGATGGGCGCGCAGCACGTTGAGCAGGCCGCGATAACAGGCGCGGTTCGCGACGGCGGCGTATTCACTCGTATGCTGGTTGAAGTGGAAGACGAGGGCGAGTTGGAGAGGCATAGTTCTAAGGCAGCGGGCCGCCGCGCCCGGCGATGAACAGGCGATACCACTCCTCGCGCGTCAACGCGACGCCGTCGGCCTCGCAGGCCGCCCGGATGCGCGCCGGGTTGGTCGTGCCGATGATCGGCTGGATCTTTGCCGGATGCCGGAGCAGCCACGCGATGGCAATCGCCTCCGGGCTGACGTTCTTTTCACGCGCGAGATCAGCCACCGCCGCCGAAACCTGGCGAGCGGCCTCGGAGAGCGGCTCTGGCCCTGCGCCGACGACCGCCCCGGAGGCCAGCGGCCCCCAGGCCTGAAGGGTGATGCCGTGCAAATGGCAGTATTCCAGCGTCCCTTCGTTGCGCATCGGGCCGGGCGGCTGAGTCTGATTGAACACAATGCCCGCGTCAATCAGTTGTGAGTGCAGCAGGCTCAATTCCAGTTGATTGACGACCAGCGGCTGCCGCACATGCTTCTGCAACAGCGCGATCTGCGCGGCGGTGTGATTGCTCACGCCGAAGAAACGCACCTTGCCGCTCTGGCTCAGCGCATCAAACGCCCGCGCGACCTCCTCCGGCCCCACCAGCGCATCCGGGCGGTGCAGGAGCAGGATGTCGAGGTAATCCGTCTCGAGGCGCCGCAGGCTGCCCTCGACGGATTGGATGATGTGCGCGTAACTGAAGTCGTACCGGCCTGGCGCGCCGTCGTCCGGGTCGCCCTCAAAACGGATGCCGCACTTGGTCTGGACCACGACTCGCTCGCGCAGGCCGGGAACCTCCTGCCAGATCAGGGAGAAGACTTCCTCCGATTTTCCCCTGCAGTAGATGTCGGCGTGGTCAAAGAAGTTGACGCCCTGCTCCAGCGCCGCGCGGATGGCGGCTAGCGCGGCGCGCCTGGTCGGCTCAGTCAAAGGCTCGCGATCCCAGCCGCCGCCGAGGTTCATGCACCCGTAAGCAATGCGGGAGACTTCGAGAGGTGTATTGGCGATGCGAAGAGTTTTCACAGGCGCCTCCTATGGGTCAGACCTGTCAGGCGCGAAGCGTGGGGACCTGGCAGGCCTTTCGCCGTATCACTTGCGCAACTGTAAGATGTACACCCCATTCGCTTCGAGAGTGGACAGGGGCCGGTAGGCGTCGAAGCCGCCTTGGGAGTTGACCATCGGGCCATAGAACGCGCCCTCGCCGAGCAGAGGCGCAACGGCATACGATCCTGACAACGGCCCGGAGTCCAGGCTGAGATGATACTCGCTCACCGGAGCGGAGTCCAGGTTGACGACGACAAGGACGGTTTCGTCTTTGCTCGCGCGCAAGACCGCGTACACGCCTTGCGGCTCAGACGGAATGACATACGTCTCGCCCACGCGCAGCGCGGCGTGCCCGGCGCGCAAGTGGATCAGCGCGCGGTAGAACGATAGCAGGGAGTCCGGCTCAGCCGATTGGGCTGCCGCGTTCTTCTCGGGGTAATCCGAGTTGGCCGGTTCCCACGGCGTTCCAGCGGTGAAGCCCGCATGGGGATCAGCCGTCCATTGCATAGGCGTGCGAATCTTCTCGTCGGGTTTCCGGCCGGCCATGCCGATCTCCTCGCCATAGTAGAGGAACGGCGCCCCAGGGGCGGTCAGGAGCAGCGCCGCCGCCAGCCGCGCCTGGTCCTCGCGCCCGCCGAGTTGGGACATCACGCGCTCCTGATCGTGGTTGGAGAGAAATATCCCGAACTGTCCCGGCTTGAACAGTCTCGCCGCCAGCAACAACTGGGTGCGCGTATCAATCGCGTTGCGGTCACGGGCGCTCCGGATGAAGCCCGTCGCCAGGTCAAAGTTGAAGGCCAGGTCGAGTTCGTCGCCCTGCACGTAGTGGGACACGGCGTCGTTCTGAGTCCAGACCTCGCCCACCGTCACGGCCTGCGGGTTGACCTGTTTATAGAACTGGCGGAAGTCCTTGTACCACTGGTGGGTGGCGTCCGTGTCCGCCTGGTTCCGGCCTGCCTCGATCAGATAGCGCGCGCCGTCGAGGCGGAAGCCATCCGCGCCCAATCCCTCCAGCCAGAAGCGCGCCACGTCCAGCATCTGCTGGCTTACGTCCGGGTTTGCATAGTTGAGGTCGGGCATCCCGGTCGAGAAGACGCCGTAATAGTACACGCCGCCGGGCGCATAGTGCCAAACGGTCTGGCCCCACGGGCCGACAAAGCCCGGATGCGCCTCCGTCCAGATAAACCAGTTGCGATACGGCGATGCGGAATTCTGCGCCTCCACGAACCAGGGATGCCGGCTGGAAGTATGGTTGAGGACGAAGTCCACGATGACGCGGATGCCGCGTTGGCGGGCCTCGGTCATCAGCCGCTTGAAATCGTCATTGGTTCCGTAGTCCGGATTGACGGCGTAATAGTCGGTGACATCATAGCCGTGATAGGAAGGCGAAGCGAAGATGGGCATCAGCCACAGGCCGGTCACGCCGAGGTCGGCCGTCGTGGCCGGGTCCCCATCGTTGAGATAATCCAGCCTGGCGATGAGGCCCTGCAGGTCGCCGTTCCCATCCCCGTCGCTGTCGTAGAAACTGCGGACGAAGACTTCATAGAAGACCGTATCATTCCACCAGGGATAGCCGTCCGTGCCAGAGGGAAGCCCCGTGACTGGCGCGACGGAGACCGGCTCGGCGGTCGGCCCCAGGGTGGGCGTCGGCGCGGGAGTTGGGCTGGAGAGCGCCGGCTGGGGGCTGGGCGGCGCCGCCGGGGAAACGGCTGACCGCGTGGGCGCGCTGAGGGAGGCCGGAGGCGCGGCGCACGTGACGGCAAGAAGAGCAAAAATGGAGGCCAAGGCCAGAGAATGAAGAAACCGCCTCATCAAAGTCTCTAAGCAAAACGCTCTCCAACCGCGTCGTCGCGGTTGGCTGAAGGGCCTGGAGGACGCGGACGGTGAGCAGTTTTAAGACGCGCGCTAAGGCGCGAGCTGGAGCGTCAGTTCTACGACGACGCCGGGGCCGTCCGGACGGTTGGCGAGACGGACTGCGCCTTTAGCCTGCCAGACCAGCGCCGCAACCATCGCCAGTCCGAGGCCCATGCCGGGGATCTCCCCGGTGAAATGCTTTTCACCCTGCACATACGGCTCCCAGGCGTGAGCCAGTTGGTCCGGCGAAAGCGTCAGGCCATCATCACGTACCTGCAGGCGAATGGCGCGATCCTCCGCGCGCACGACGGCCACCTCGACTGCCGGCGACTGCCGAGGATGAAATTTCTTGGCGTTCTCCAGCAGTTCCCACAGGATCAATTCCATTGCCCGCTGCGACATGGTCAGGCGGGCAGGCTGAAGGTCGTCGGGAGTCGAGACGGTGACCTGGGTCAAGCTCAAGCTCGAAGCGATGGCGGTGATCTGCGCCTGAAGCTGCGCCAGCGCAAACCCCTCGCCCGGCGTGGCCAGGCTTGGGGCCGACACGTAATCAAATATATCTTGCAGTTCGGCAAACAGGCGTCTCGCTCCCTCGAGGGCCGTGTTCGCGAGGCGCTCGACCTCGCTACGCGGCAGCGTATCCAGCTCATCCACCAGCAGGCCCAGGCCGCTGTAAATGTGGTTGAGGGGCGTGAGCAGTTTATGCGAAACCGCCGAGTGAAACTTGCGCATGTCCCGCCGGGCGGCAACTTGCTCGGTCACGTCCCGCAATTGAACCACCCCGCCGGAGGCGGGAGCGCCCACGGGGTGAAATATCTCTACCTGGAGCCAGAAGGCGCGCGTGTTGAGCGTCTCAGGCCGGACCAGATAACACCGCCTCGACAGGCGCGGCCAGGCCGCCCAGGCCGTCTCGGGTTCCAGCCGATATTGCCGCCGGACGACATCCACAAACTTTCCGGCGGTGGTGAAGCCATCCAGTGGAAGCCCAGATAGAGGCAGGCGCGCGAATTGGCGTAAAGCAAGTGATCTTTTTCATCCAGGATCAGATACCCATCCGCGGCGTGATCCAGCACCCAGGCCAGGCGGACACGCTCCTCCAGCAGGCGGCGAAAACGGTTCAGGCGCGTGAGCGATTGAAGCCGCGCGGTCAGTTCCACGCTGTCGTAGGGTTTGGCGATGAAGTCGTCCGCCCCGGCCCGAATCCCCTCCAGCCGCGCCTCGCGGTCATCCAGCGCTGTGATCATCAAGATCGGCACTTCGCCCAACTGCGGATCGGCCCGCAGGCGGCGGCAAACTTCGTAGCCGTCCATCCCCGGCATCATCACATCCAGCAGGATGACGTCCGGCGCGACTTGCGCGGCTTTTGCCAAACCATCCAGCCCATTCACCGCGAGCTCAAGCTGATAATTCTCCCCGGCGAGCAGCGCTTCCAACCCTTCGCGCGCCGCCGGTTCGTCGTCAATGATTAGCACAATGCTGTTGGCCGACATCGTGGCTACTCCTGTGATTTGAGTTGGACGTCAATTTCCCGCGTTCACAAGTGAGATTGAATGGTCTGCGCCAACTGCTCCAGGTTCACCGGCTTGGTCAAATAATCGCTGGCGCCGGCGGCCAGACAGCGCTCGCGATCACCCGGCATGGCCAGCGCGGTCAGCGCAATCATGGGGGTCGCGGCCAGGCCGGCTTCCTGCCGGATGCGGCGCATGGCTTCCAACCCGTCCATCTCCGGCATTTGAACGTCCATGAGGATCACGTGGGGATGCACCGTGCGCGCTTGCTGGATCGCTTCACTGCCGTTGCGCGCGACGATCACGTCGTATCCCTCGGCGGCCAGATAATCAGACAGGACGGCAATGTTAACGGCGTTATCCTCCGCGAGCAGGAGCCGGGGCCTGGGCTGTTCGGCGTGGAGGGGTTCCACGAGCAGCACCGGATGGCCTGCACTGGCGGGGCTTTGGGATGCGACCTGGCCCAGCGTCGTCTGCAAATCGGCCAGGGACACCGGTTTGACCATATACGCCGCCGCGCCCAGCGCCGCCGCCCGCGCCCGGTCCTCCAGCACCGAGACAATCACCACCGGGGTCGTCCGGGTGCGCGGGTCAGCTTTGAGCTGCGCCAACACGTCCCAGCCTGATTGATAATCCGAGAGGTAGATGTCGAGCAGGATCACGCCGGGTTGGAGCCCGGCCGCTTTTTCCACCACGCCTTCGGCCTGCGGGTGCACGACGTTCGCCAGACCGAGCTCGCGGAGATATTGCGTCAACTGTTCGGCGACGATTGGGGCGTCTTCGACGGTGAGTGCTCTCTGCAAGGAAGAGGTTGGCCGCGGCGCGCTCAGGCGCGCCTCCGCCTGATTCATCCCCGGCGGGAGGGTCCACGGCAGGGTGATGGTGAACCGGCTCCCCCGCCCCACTTCGCTTTCCACCGCCACGCCGCCGCCATGCATCTCAGCCATACGCCGGACAAGCGCCAGCCCCAACCCGGTGCCCAGGTACCGGCGGGAAAGGCTGCTATCCAACTGCACAAAGGACCGGAACAATTTAGGCATATCCCCGGCGGCGATGCCGATCCCCTTGTCCCAGACGGTGAAGCGCACAATCTTCTGGCGGCTGTCGCCCTCCACCTGCAGGCCCAGCGAACCGCCCTCCGGCGTGAATTTAATGGCGTTGCTCAGCAGGTTCACCAGCATCTGCTTCAGGCGGCGGTTGTCGGCCAGCAGCCGGAGATCCAGGGGACTGAGGCTGTAGGCCACTTCCTGTCTCTTCGCGTGGGCCATTTGCTTGACCAGCCGCAGGCTGGCCTGACTTACTTCCTCGGCTGAAACCAGGCCGATCGCCAGCTCCAGCTGCCCGGCCTCAATCTTGGAGAGGTCGAGGATGTCGTTGATCAGTTCAAGCAGGAGTTTGCCGCTGTCTTCGATGGATCTCAGCGACTTGAGTTGTTTCTCGGTGAGCGGGCCGTAGATCTGCTTCTGCAGCGCCTGGGCGAAGGCCAGGATGCCGGTGAGCGGGGTGCGGAGTTCGTGGCTCATGCTGGCCAGGAACTCATCCTTCAGGCGGGCGGCCTTCGCCAGCGCCGCGTTGGCGGCGCTCAGTTCCTCCGAGCGCTGGCGCAGCGCTTCGGTCCGCTCCAGCACCCGCCGTTCGAGTTCAGCATTGAGCTGGCGGAGCGCGACTTCGGCGCGCAGGCGCATGATGACGATGGCGGCCTGGCCCGCGAACACGCCCAACAGGCGTACGTCGTCGGCGCCGAAACCACCGGGCTTGTTCAGCACGACCACATGGCCGATCACGCTGCCTTCAACGCGCATGGGAGTCACCAGCGCCGATTCCATCCCCTGACTCTGGGCTACCTCCCGCGCGAACGGCGGCACCTCCGTTGCCGAATTCATCAGCCGATAGCCGCGTTCCAGATATTCCTGATACTCCGCCAAGGGTTCGACGCCTCGGAACGCGAAACGCAAACTCGCCACCAGTTCGTCCCGGAGGCCATAGCCTGGAACCTGGCCGCACAGGTAGCCCTCCGAGTCGCGCAGCAGCACCACACACTGCTTTGCGCCAATCAGGCGGGCGATGCGCTCCACCACAATGCCGGAGGCTTCGCGCACGTCGGTCAACGCGCTAAAGGCCTGTGCGATCTCGTGCAAACCCTCCAACTCCTGCACCCGCTGGCGGGTCTCCTGAAGCAGGCGGGTTTCGGCTTCGAAGAATTGCGCGTTCTTAATCGCGACCGCCGCCTGATCGGCGAACAATCCTACGATTTCAATGTCCTCCGGGCCAAAGCGCTCCGGGCGCGGGTCGCAAATGCTGATCACGCCAAGCACTTGCGCCTGCCAGGTGATGGGCGCGCTGACCACCGCGCAGAACGGCACATTTTGTAGATGGGACAAACGCCCCGGCCACTGGTTATAGTCGGCGACCACCATAGGCGTGCCGCTTTGCGCTACCCGGCCCACGAGGCCTTCGCCCAAGCGTACTGGCGTGCTCACGTCTTCAGGCGGCAGGTTGGCCACCGGCCTCAGGGTCTGGCCATCCGGTTCCAGCAGATACAGGCCGCCCATGGGTGCATGGAGCAGGCGGGCGGCCCGCTCCATGATGGTCCGTAGCAGGGTCGGCAGATCCAACTGCGCACTCAGGTCGAGACCGGTTTCATGCAGGGCCGTGAGGAGCGCCACGCGGCGTTGCTCGGCCTCGAAGAGCCGGGCATTTTGGATAGCCCCGGCGGCTTGCGCGGCCAGCAGGCCCACCGCGTCCGCGTCCTCTGGGCCGAAGCGCCCCGGCCGCTCGTCCAACACGTTAATCACGCCGGTGACCTGCCCCTGCCACTTCATCGGGACGCTCAATACGGCCCGGTAGGGGACGTCAGTGAGGGTGGCGACATGTCCGGGCCACTGAGGATAGTCGGCGACAATCAGGGGTTCGCCGGTTTGCGCTACCCGGCCGGCCGCGCCCTCGCCCAGGCGCAAACGCGGGGCAGTGTGCTCACCGGGAGGCACGTTATGCCGCACCACCATGTCGAGGAATTGACCGTCTGTTTGGAGGAGAAAGAAGCTGCCCATCGAGGCATTCAACAAGCGTGCGGCCCGTTCCACGATCGTCTGCAAGAGGAGGGGCAGGTCAAGCTGGACGCTGATGTCCAAGCCGGTTTCATGCAACGCGGTGAGGAGCGCCACGCGGCGCTGCTCGGCCTCGAAGAGGCGGGCATTCTGGATGGTGACCCCCGCCTGCTGCCCAATGGACTCGGCCAACGCCAGATCGCGTTCGGTGAACCGCTTGCCGGTTTTGAGGCTGAACAATCCCAGCGCGCCCAGGCGAACATCGCCCGCGACGACAGGGACGCCCATCATGCCCTTCACCCCCGCCTCCACCCACTCACGCAGGGCGTCCGGGTGCGAGCCGTAATCGGCCACGAGAATGGGCTGGCCCGTCTCGACGATGCGCCAGGCGAGGCCGATGCCCTTCGGCGCTGGCGCCGAGTCCAAAAGCGCGGGAAGATTGAAGGTATAGGGGAACGTCATCGCTTCGCCACCCGAGGCCAGGACCGCCATCGAGCCAGCCTCGGCCCCCACCAGTTCCACGGCCAGGCGCACTACATTCGGAATGATCGTGTCGAGCTCCAGCGCGCCGCTGATCACGCGGGCTACTTCGTTGAGGCGCTGCTCGCGGACCAGGGCCTCGGCCGTCTCGGCAAACAACCGGGCATTCTGGATGGCGACCCCCGCCTGCCGCCCAACCGCTTCGGCCAGCGCCAACTCGCGCCGGGTAAATTTTCTCTCCGGGTTCAGGGTGAACAGTTTCAAAACGCCCAGGCACGTCTCCCCGGCAACGAGCGGCGCCGCCAGGTAGGCCCGGACCCCGGCCTCAACCGCATAGGGCATGGCCTGGGGATGAGTTCGATAATCGTCAATCAACACGGAGGCGCCGGTTTCCACCACATGCCAGCCCAGGCCCTCTCCTTTAAGGAAGGGTTCGGTGCGCCGCAACGGTGTCGGCAGGTTAAAGCTGTAAACCTCCTCCATGGATTTGCCATCCGGCGCGAGCAGAGCGACCGTCCCCGTCTCCGCGCCGATCAGTTCGGCGGCCAGGCGCGCTACGGCCGGGATCACGACGTCAAGGTCAAACGCACTACTAATCACGCGGGCCACTTCGTTCAGGCGCTGCTCGCGCGCCAGAGCCTCGGCGGTCTCAGCCGACAACCGGGACTGCTGGAGCGCAATCGCCAGTTGGTCGGCTACTTGGCGTGCGATTTCGATATGTTCGCTGCTGAAGATGCCGAGGTTGAGGGCCACCAGATTGAGCGTGCCAATCAACTCGCCGTGCGGCAAGAGGGGCAGGCACACCACTGCCCGCACACCCTCCGCCAGAAGTTGGTGACCAACGGCTGAAAGTTCTGAGATCGTGGCCAAGTCCTCTACGTCGAGTGGTTGACCCTGCCAGAGTGTCGCTAGCTCGGCGGCGTCGAACATGTCCCCGATCGCCAGATGAGTTCCTACCGGGATACTGGAGGTCTCGCCGTCGAAACTGCTGGCCAGCATGACCGCTTGACCAGCCCGAAAGTCAAATAGGGTGACGCTGGCGCGCCAACAGGGCACAAGTTGCCGGAGGCGACTCGTCGCGGCGGCGACGATTTCTTCCGGCGAGCGCGCGGCCAGAATGTTGCGGTCTATTTCGTGAAAAATTTCCATGCGCGCCGCGTAGCGTCGCAATGTTTCCTCGGCCTGTTTGTGCTCGGTGATGTCATGATAGTTCGCAACCATCGCCTGCACGCCAGGCAGGTGGAGCAGATTAGCCCCAGTGAGTTCGACCCAGCGCCATGAGCCGTCTTTGTGCCTGAAGCGAAATTGCGCTGTGACGCTCCGCGCTGGATCGGTGAAGAGCCGGCTAAACTCTTGCTTCACGGAGACAGCGTCATCGGGATGAACCCACGCAAATGAGTCCTGACCGAGACGCTCTTCGGGAGCATATCCTGAAAGCGATGTGATGGACGGACTGTCGTACAGGATGGTGCCTTGCGCGCTCAAAAGGGTGATCACGTCGGATGAATTTTGGATCAGCGCCCGAAAACGTTCTTCGCTGGCGCGCAGGGCCGCCTCCGCCCGCCGGCGCTCCGTAAGCGTCCGCCAATCCCGGAGCGCCCGCTCGGCGATGTGCGGCATGTCGCGCAGGGTTTCGTCTGATTTGACCACGTAATCCAGCGCGCCGGCCTTGATCGCCTCCACGGCCATCTGCTCGTTGCCATGGCTCGTCATGAGCACCAGCGGGACGCGCGGTGGTGATCCTGTCTCCGGCAGGAGGTCCATGCCCTCGCCATCCGGCAAGCGCCAGTCGGCGATGATCAGGTGGGGCAGCTTCGCGCCAGTTGCCACGTGAGCCCGGGCTTCCGCCAGGTTCTCGGCTACCGTCAGCCGCGCCGCGCCGCCGCGCGCCTCGAACGCCCGCCGCACCAACTCAGCATGATTCGTCTCGTCTTCCACCAGCAGAATGTGCACTTGGTCGTCACTCATGGTTACCGCTCCAGATGCTGCCGCGTTATCCTGGATTGCCAGGGGCGCCCTATTTGTTTGGCAGGGTGAAGCAGAAGGTGCTGCCGGCGCCTGGCCCATCTGACTCGACCCAGATTCTGCCCCCGTGCACTTCCACAATCCGCTTGACCAGCGCCAACCCCACCCCCGTCCCCTCGCTCTGCGCATCCAGCTTATCAAACAACCCGAACACCCTCTCGCGATACTTCAGATCAATCCCTATCCCATTATCGCACACGTAGAACACCGGCGGTGCGTCCCCGTCCGCTGCCCGCACCCCGATCTCGATGCCGGGCGCAGGCTGCGCGCCCATGAACTTGGCTGCATTGTCCACCAGGTTCTGCACCACTTCCACCAGCCGCGCCTGGTCGCCGTGGACGACAGGCAGGCTCGGCGCGACGTGAACCTGCACCCCCCGTCGAGTCAATCGGCCTTCCACCAACGCCAGGGCCTCGCGTACGATGGCCTCGAAGGGCGCGTCTTCGGGCGGGTTCATCTTGCGCCCGATGCGCGAGAGTTCGAGCAACTCGTCCAGCAGGCGCTGCATCCTGCCGGTGGCGTCCGCGATGCGGGCCAGGTCGGCTCTCAGCTGCTCGACGCTGCCAGAGACCGCATCTTTCTCCAGATAGCCCAGGAACCCGCGGATGGTAATGAGGGGGCTTTTCAGGTCGTGCGAGACGGTGTAGCTGAAGCGCTCCAACTCGGCGTTCTTGGCTTCCAGTTCTTTGATCAACGTCTCCCGTTCCGCGTCGGCCTGCTTGCGTTCGGTGATGTCCTGCACCGCGCCGTAGATGCCGGTCAACTGCTGGGCGGCCGGGTCCCACACCGGATGAGCATAGACGCGGACCCAGCGTGTCTCGCCGCGCTTGGTGATCGCTCGCACCTCGGTGACGACCCGCTGGTTGGCGCGCAGGGCGGCCATGTCGCGCGCGTCCTGCTCGGCGTCGTCGGGGTGCAGGGCCGCCAGCCAGCCCCCACGCGCCACGTAGGCCTCAAAGCTGTAGCCGGTAATGGCCTCAAACGCTCCGGCGACCCAATTCAGAGCTAATTCGCCCTCGGCGTCGAGTCGCGTCGAGAACATGTAATCAGAGCTGACGGTCGAGATTAAACGGTAACGCTCCTCGCTGGCAGCCAACTGCGCCGTGCGCTCCGCGATGCGCTGCTCAAGCTCGGCGTTGAGGCGGCGCACCTCGCCTTCGGCGCGCCGGCGCTCCGCCAGATCGCGCCGCGCCCGTTCCAGCGCGCGGTCCACCTGGCGCAGGGCGATGTTCAGCAAGACGGCCGTGACGAAAAAATACGCGGACGCGTTGAGCCACACCGCCATCTCAGCCAGCGGGCGATCGGCGTTGGGCAGCCAGCCGGCGCGGTTGGCCCACAGCATGGCCAGGCCGATCAGGCTGGCGACAGCCGCGACGATATAGCCGGCGCGCCAATGGATGAACAGGGCCGCTATCATCACAATCAGGGTGTAGAGGCTGTACGCCGTGCCCCGCACGCCTATGCCGGTGAAGCCGCCATACGTGGCGATAGCGCCATAGCCGAGGACCATGCCATACGCGACGAAGCGCACATGCCCGCGCCGCAACAGCAGCCACAAGCCCAGCGAAACACCTAACACAAAAACCGCGTCGCGCAGCAGCCGTTCCCAGCCGGGGGAGCGCACAAGCAGCGCCCCGGAGGCGGCCACTGCGCTGATGCCCAAACTTACCAGCACACTGGCGCGCAATAGTTGCGCCGTGTCTGCGCCGCCTGGGCGATCTTCAGGCGAGGTGAACCACGTTTTCCATTGGCTCATCATACGCCCTCCTCTGGAGCCGGGAGTTTACCCCGAATGGTTTGCGCCAGCCCTTCCAGGTTCACCGGCTTGGTCAAATAATCGTTGGCGCCAGCCGCCAGGCATCGCTCTCGATCCCCCGGCATGGCGAGGGCGGTCAGCGCAATCATCGGTGTGGCGGCCAACGCGCTTTCCTGCCGGATGCGCTGCATGGTTTCCAGCCCATCCATCCCCGGCATTTGAACGTCCATGAGGATCAGGTCAGGACTGACCTCGCGCGCTTTCTGGATGGCTTCGCTCCCGCTGCGGGCGACGATCAGCTCATATCCCTCCGCCTCCAGGTAATCGGACAATAGAGTGATCGTCGTTTCGGTGTCTTCCGCCAGCAAGAGCCGGGGCCGTCTGGCCTGGGCGAGTTTCACTAACCGCATCGGGTGGTCTCCACCAGCCGAACGGGGCGCCCCCCTCTGAGCCAGACGATCCGCCGGATCAATCCGCGGCGGGAGGTTCCACGGCAGAGCGATGGTGAAGCGGCTACCCTTCCCCACTTCGCTTTCTACCGCCACCCCGCCGCCGTGCAGCTCGGCCATGCGCCGGACGAGCGCCAGCCCCAGCCCCGTGCCTGCGTATCGGCGCGACAGGCGGCTATCCAACTGTACAAACGACTGGAACAACCGCGGCATATCTTCGCCGGCGATGCCGACCCCCGTGTCCCACACGGTGAAGCGCACAGCCTCCTGTCGGCTGTCGCCCTCGACTTCCAGACCAAGTGAGCCGCCTTCCGGCGTGAACTTGACCGCATTGCTCAGCAGGTTCACCAGCATTTGCTTCAGGCGGCGGTTGTCCGCCAGCAGCCGCAGATCCAGCGGACTGAGGCGGTAGGCCACGTCCTGTCTCTTCGCCTGCGCCATCTGCTTGATCAGCCGCAGGCTGGCCTGGCAGATTTCTTCCGCCGACACCAGCCCGATCTCCAACTCCATCATCCCGGCTTCAATCTTGGACAGGTCGAGGATGTCGTTGATCAATTCGAGCAGGTGTTTGCCGCTGTCTTCGATGGACTTCAGGGAGTTCAACTGCTTCTCGGTCAGCGGGCCGTAGATTTGTTTCTGGAGCGCCTGGGCAAAAGCCAGAATGCCGGTGAGCGGCGTGCGCAGTTCGTGGCTCATGCTGGCCAGGAACTCGTCCTTCAGCCGGGCCGCCCGGGCCAGCGCCGCGTTCGCCGCGCTCAATTCTTCCGTCCGCTGCCGCAGCGCCTCTTCGGCGCGCTTGTGGTCAGTAATCTCCAAAGTCGTGGTAATCACCGAGATGACACTGCCGGCCTGATCGAATTCGGGTGCGCCCCACCGCTCATATATCCGGCCCTGGACCTCATACTCGGAGTGGTGCGGCTGGCCGGTGTCAAAGACCTGCTGAAGGGCCTGTTCGTTATGAGCAATCACTTCTAGGTCGCCATACAACTCGCGACTGGTCCTGCCGATCACTTCCGCCGGGGTGCGATTGGCCCGGCGGGCCGAGGCCGGATTGGCATACAAATAACGATACTGCCGGTCGTGGCGAGAAATAGATAACGGGTTGTTCTCCGCCAGCGCGCGGAAGGTTTCTTCACTGGCGCGCAGCGCCTGCGTGCGCTCGGCGACCCGGGCCTCCAGCTGGGAGCGCTCATAGAGCAGAGCCTGCAACAGTTCCTGCACATTCTCCTGGGAACGCTGAAACCCCGACCACAAATACCTGAAACCGACGAGCGTCGTCGCCGACAACAGCACCAGATCTAGTGCCGCTCCCATCCAATAACCCAGGGGCAGAGCCGGGGCGTCGGGACTCAGCAGGCGATGGTAGCCGGAGAGCACGAGCAGCGCTGCAACGCTGATCAGCAGGAGGCCCGCCCCGGCCGCTATCCATCCGGCCCGAAACGACCACAGCATGGCCGCCGACATGACGAGGGCCAGCAGCCACATCACCGCGTCGCTGGCCATACCGCCGTAAAAAAGATTCAGCGCGGCCACGCTGTAAAGCGTAAACAGCATGACCCCGGCGCGGATCCGATACGGCACAGGCGCAAAAGCCGCCACGACCACCGCGACATAGACCATGACGTAGAAATAAATCGCCGAGGCCGGGCTTACGAAGGAAGTTGCGATGAGGTCAATCAACCCCAACACGGCGCCAATGCGCAGAAGCGCCCGGACAAAGATATCCCGCCAGCGCTCGTACTGAACCACCCAAGACTCGAAATCTTCTGAGGTCGCGATATCTGCCAAGGTCATAGCGTTAGCCTCCGATGCGCCCCTCGTCCTACCGATGCCTGACTGGCCGCCGCCAAAGGAAGGAGCGTTCAGCGGACCGCCCAATGACTGCCTGAACGAAGCGGCGCGCCCCGTCGAACTTACCCTGCCCGGAAGGCGCGCCGCCCCAGTAGGCTGCTAAATCAGAGATGAACCGAGTCATTACACACGAGAAACCAGGTTTCTCAGAGAAACCTGGTTTCTGCCGCCGCACATGCAGCCGGAAAACGCTCTAATCCAGGCGGACCTTCGCGCCGAAGTCGCGCTTTTCCTGGCTGACGAAGTACGTCGCGCACCCGGCGTCAATCAGGTCAGGTGTGAACGTCACGCTCTCCATGTTGTACTTGGCGATGCTGATCATCTGGTCGAGGATGTCGCGCGGATGGCACATGCGGAAGGGGCGGTGGTACGGCTTGTACCACTTGGCCACCAGGTAATCAATGCCCTTCTCGTCGTACTCGACTTTCCTCGTCGTGCAGACCAGTTCCCAGATCTTGCGCCACTGGATTTCGTCGGGGTCGCCGATTTCGATCTTGAACTTGATGCGGCGCAGGAAGGCCTCGTCGGCCAGTTGGTTGGGGTCGAGGTTGGTGGAGAAAATCAGGAGTTGGTCGAAGGGAATTTCGAGTTTCGTGCCTGAGACCGTGGTGAGGTAGTCGTATTTCTTCTCCAGCGGCACAATCCAGCGGTTCAGCAAGTCCATCGCGCGGACCTGCTGGCGGCCAAAGTCGTCAATCATGAAGATGCCGCCGTTCGCCTTCATCTGGAAAGGGGCCTCGTAGAACTTGCCGACCTCGTTGTACGTCAGATCGAGCATGGGCAGGATGAGCTCGCCGCCGACGATGACCACCGGGCGCTTGATTCTCGCCCACCGCTTATCCAGCTCCCGCTGCGCCGGGGCGCTGGGGTCAAAAGCGTCATCGCTCTTCTTGGACAGCTCGTGGACGATGGCATCGTAAACTTTGATGATCTGCCCACCCGCATCCACGGCGTAGGGGATATAAACGTCGTCGCCCATCAACCGCGTGATGCGCTCGGCGACGCTGGTCTTGCCGTTTCCGGGGAAGCCGAACAGGAACATCGAGGCCCCGGAGTTTATCGCCGGGCCGATTTCGTTCAGCACGGCCTCGCTGACGACGAGATCGGAAAAAGCCTGACGCACCGTGCGGCGGGTGACGACGACGTTCTTGATCGTCTGCGCCTTAACGGCCTCGACACAGGCCTTGAAGGAGACCGGAGCCGGGCCGCTGTACTCAGTCTTCTTGAGGGCGTCCTCGACTGCCCGCTGTCCGCGCGGCGGCTTCAACACGTACTCGTAGCCCGCGTCGCCAATGCCCTTCTGCCCGGCCACGTCCAGCAAATCCTGCTGCCGCATGCCCACCATCACCGGGCCAACCAGCTCAAAGGAGAGGCCGAGCGATTGAGAGACATCCACGCCGGTCAGTCGGCCCCGGTTATAGACCACGCGCAGAATCATTTCCTGCAATAGCGTGCGGTTGAGGCCCGTCTCCTCCACCGTCTTTGGCGCATGGGGGAAAAAGGTGTTCTTGAGCGGCGCGGTCCCCCCATCCACTGGCGGCGGGTCACCCAGCAGCCTGACCCCGGTCAGGCCGCCCTTCTGCTGTTGCTGGGCGACGAGCAGATCCAACTGGTCTTTGTGCAGTTTCAGGTGCTGGATCGCCTCGGCATCATTCTTGGCCTGGGCCTCTTTGAGGCCTTCCATGATCGCACGGGCGACATCGTATTTGACGCCTTCCACATATATGTGGTGCAAATACTCGCCGGGCCGCGCGTAGCAGTCTGGCGTGTGGTCTTTGCGCTGGCGCATGGCCGCATAGGATTGATCGTCAAGCAGAAATCGCATTCCTTACCTCCCCGGAATCCGGTCCGGTATATCGCGGCTAATATACTCTTTTCTTCCAATTTAGAAAACCCGCCTGCTATCACCTCGCTGTCAACCTGACGCGCTCTCACCCAGCGCGGCGAGCAGATTGGCGAGACGCACACGGGTGAGGTCGGGGAACACAGCCTCCGCTGCCCCCACGCGCTCGCGCGGCCCGAGGCCCACCGAGTGGAACCCCCCTGCCCGCGCCGCCGCGACGCCCGCCGCCGCGTCCTCGACCACGACGCACTCAGCGGGCGGGAAGCGCAGTTGCGCGGCGGCGTGCAGGAACAAATCGGGCGCAGGCTTCTGGCGCTCGACGCTGTAACCGTCGGAAATCGCGTCGAAGAGGAGGCGGATGCCGAGGCGGTCAATCACCTCGGCCGCATTTTTGCTCGCCGAGCCGAGCGCGTTCTTCAATCCGGCGGCGCGAATCTCCTCCAGCAATTCCTTTGCGCCGGGAAGCAAATCGCGCGGCGCAATCTCCTTGATGAAGTCGAGATAGTAGCCGTTCTTGCGCGTCATCATCTCTTGAAGATTTCCTTCGGGATAGACGCGCCCCCTCAGGATGAGCATGAGCGACTCGCGCCGCGAGACTCCGCGCAGGCGTTCGTTATCCGCGCGGGTGAAAGGCAGGCCCTCTTCGTCGGCCAGGCGCTTCCACGCGCGGTAGTGATATTCGGCGGTAT
>Ga0209341_10002203_pt1 | contig 18608 bp, 14 predicted proteins | sample RifCSP13_2_FD_184020 | JGI IMG/M metagenome (GOLD analysis project Ga0209341, IMG submission 184020) | Soil microbial communities from Rifle, Colorado - Rifle CSP2_sed 13_2 (SPAdes) (version 2) | ecosystem: Environmental > Terrestrial > Deep subsurface > Rock core/Sediment | place: Rifle... | reverse complement strand
CAGGCGTTGGCCCGGGCGTCGCCTCAGGCGTTGGCGCGGGTGTCGTCTCCCGCGTCGGCGCAGGCGTTGGCTCGGGCGTCGGCGGCGGTGTCGGCTCGGGCGTGGGGATCGGCGTCGGCTCTGGCGTGGCTGAAGGGGCCGGCGTCGAGGTCGAGCTCGCCGGAGTCAGGTTGAAGAACGCCTGAGTTGAGGCGTTCCCCAGGTTTACGTGGTACACGAAGTAGAAGTAGCCGTCGATGTTGTTGAACTCGGCGTAAGTCAGGCCGTCAGCGACGCCGTCGTCGTCTATGTTGACGATGCGGACCTCATAGTCGCCGTTGAAGCCGTTCACGTTGTCCTGGTCGGGTTCCCCGGGCGATGCGTCGGGGATACCGATAGTGCCGTCGGTGACGTTGACTGCCGCAGCGGCGGCGCCGGTGCAGTCGTGCGGCTTGTTGCCGCCGCTGCCGGAGCCATCGATGAACGGCTGGTTGTCGTCGTCCAGGCAGAACTGCTCATTGTTGACGATCTGGTCCGCGGGGTTCAGCGGGCGAATGTGCATCCACATCGTGTCCGCGTCCGGGAACTTGTACAGGATCTCGCCGAAGGCCGGAGTCGGTACCCCGGGGCCGGCCTGCGGCTTGTTGACCATTGGAACGCAGGTCCAGCCGGCGGGCACGTCGTCGTTGCAGGCGATGCCGTCGTGGTTGGCGGAGGCCGGCGCGGCCACCAGGCTGACCAGGGTGATGCCGGCGCCCACCAATAGGGCGGCGATGCCGGTCACAGCCCAGCGGCTCTTCACTGACTTGTCGTTACGGGGATTGAACATTGTGCTTCTCCTCGGGTAGGTGTAGGCCATCTGTTTCCATTTTCCATGGGGAAGGTGAACAGGTCGGTAAACCAACCCTTAACCGTGGTTAAGATGGGGTGAATGTGCACCGATCACCGGTTTTGCCGCAGGGATGATTCGGGCAAGAGACAGAAAATTGGGGGCGCCATCTAAAGGGCGCCCCCAATTGCTGTTTCCGGTAACCGGTGTCCGGGATCTAGTCGATCCAGTCGGACTCCTCGATGCGTCCGATCGCCCTGAAACCGGAGACCACTATGACTCCGGTGCCGCTCATCGCCAGAAGGGCGGCGGCAACAAGGACGAGCGACGTAGGGACACCACAGGCGGCCACAGGAGCGCCACCCGCGTTGGGCAGGGACGCAGGGCCGGAGAGATGCCCGGAACCGCTGTTAAAGACCAGGGCCTCGGGCTCAGGGTTGTCCCGACGCGTGGAGTCATCCGTGGCGCAGGGCGCCGGGGCAGATGCCAGCGTCACTTGTGGCGTCACGTCTTCGACAGGGTCTTGTGATGGGCTGGAGGCGCCTGCGGATCCGTCGGCGGCCGCTGGAGTCTGACGAAAGTCATCGTGGTGGTCCTGACTGACTTCCGGCGCTGCCACCGAGGCCGGCGTGGCCTGGTTCGTGGCTTCCGGGGCCGGCCCCGACGTGGTCTCAGGCTCCGGGTCGCCGGCCGGCTCTGGCGTCGGCTCGCTGGTTGGCTCCGGCGTTGGCGCGGGAGTCGGCGCCTGGGTCGGCTCTGGCGTCGGTTCCGGGGTCGGGTCTGGTGTTGGCGCGGGAGTCGGTGGCTGTGTCGGTTCGGGGGTCGGCTCTGGTGTTGGCTCCGGGGTCGGTGCCGGAGTTGCGGTCGGCGTCGGAGTAGGCTCGGGTGTTGGCTCGGGCGTGGGAGTCGGAGTCGAGGCCTCGATATTGAAGAACGCCTGCGTGGCGTGGCTACCGATGTTCACGCGGTAGACGAAAAACGAGTAACCCTCGACACTATTGAATGCGGCGTAGGTCAGCCCGTCCGCGGCGCCGTCGGCGGAGATGCTTACCAGGCGAACCTCGTACTGGGGGTCCTGGCCCGGGGAGGGGTCGGCGTCCGGCTCGCCCGATGATGCGGCGGGGACCCCGGTCGTGCCGTCGGTCAGGGTATTCGCGGCGGCGCTGCCGCCGCTGCAATCGTGGGGCTGGCTGCCGCCCCCGCTCGAGGCGGCCGCGAAGGGTTGATCGTCGTCGTCGAGGCAGACTTGGTCGTTGGCTGAGATCGTATCAGTTGGATCCAGAGCGCGAACAGAGGTGAGCAGTGTGTCACCGGTTTCGAACTTGTAGAGCAACTCGCCATACGCCGGCGCGGATATGCCGGGGCCGGACTGCGAATCATCTACAAGGGGAACGCACGCCCATCCGGCGGGGAGGTCGTCGTTACAGGCGATGCCGTCGTGTGAAGCAGACGCTGAGCCAGATGCGAATATCAAGGCGATCAGGCCGGCGGCGATCACGACTGCGGCGGAGGCGGCTAACACCTTGCGGCGTCGCCTGACCGTATCCTGGTTGCAAGACGTCAACATATTGCGCTCCCTCGGGTGTCAGTAGGCATGTATCCATTGTGGATGGGGAAGGTGAACAGACGGGTAAACCCGTGCTTAACCGCCGTTAAGAAGAGGTGAACGTAGTGCCCTCTGCGGGATGACTAACCACCAGGTCGCCCGTATGTCACGCCGCCCCTACACTTGCGGCAGCAGCAGGAGGTAGCCCCCATGGACTACGAAACAGTGACGATCGACCGCGATGGCGCTCTCATGACGGTGCGCATGAACCGGCCGGACCGGCGCAACGCCATCAACCGCCGGATGCACCAGGAGCTGCAGGACGTGTGCCGCCATCTGGGGGATGACTTCGAAACCCGGGTGGTGATCCTGGCAGGCGCGGGGAAGGGTTTCTCCTCCGGCGCAGACACCAGCGAGTGGCGTGAGTCCGGCTCCGCCAACGACCTCGAGGTCCGCCACACCTCGGGGATCGGCTCACGGACCTCCGCGGCGATCGAAAACCTCGAGCAGATCACGATCGCGGCGGTCCATGGCTTCGCGGTTGGCGGAGCGGTCGTGCTCACCGCCTGTTGTGATTTGCGGGTGGCCGCTGAGTCCGCCTGGTTCTCCATACCGGAGGTGGAGCTCGGACTTCCGCTCGGCTGGAACGCGCTCCCCCGCCTCGCGCGGGAGATAGGGCACGCGCGCGCGCTCGAACTTACTATCACGTGCGACCGCTTCACGGCCGGCCTGGCCTACGAATACGGCCTCATTACGCACCTCGCGGCCGAGGGCGGTCACGAGCAGGCAGCACGTGAGCTGGCGACGAAGATCATCCAGCGTCCCGCACTGCCGGTAGCGCTTACCAAGGCCACGATCTCGGCGCTCAAACGCGGCACCGAGATGGGAGACGCCGTCTACGGCGATGCGGATCTGCTGCTCTACAGCCGGCTCATGGCGCAGCGCCGGGACCGCCTGCAGAGGGAAGGGCGCGCCTGACCTGCTGGACGCAGGTTAAATTCCGTTCACATTCCGTTCACTTTCCCTGTAACGGAGGCCGTCCCAGCTCGTCTTAGCTTTCGACGCGAGGCAGTAGGGCTACCCTCGCGCGAACCGGGGTAAAATGGCTGAACGAACCGACACCCGAAGAGGGGGTCATCCGCCCTTGGAGGTGCCTTATCCCTCCAAGGTAGAGCTTCCTGTCCGCCGGCCGGCGATCGTCAGGCGTGAGCGACTGATCGACCGTCTGAGGGACGCGCTTGCCCACCGTGTGACGCTTGTCAGCGCTCCCGCCGGCTACGGCAAGACGACTTTATTGCTCGACTTCGCCCAGTCCTGTAGCGATCGAGTCTGCTGGTATTCGCTGGACGAACGCGATGCGGACCTGCAGCTTTTCCTCCAGTACTTCGCCGCCGCCGGACAGAAGATCACCCCGGGCTTCTCGGCCGGCATCACAACCGCACTGTCCGGCAAAGAGCCGGTGACCGCGGAGAAGGCCACCGACCTCATGGTGGCGGCTTCGCAGACTCTTGGCGACAAGGCCGTCTTCGTACTGGACGACTTCCACTTCCTGGACGACGGTCCGGAGGACCTCCGGCAAGCCATCGAAGGCTGGCTCGACCGCTTGCCTCCCGGCTGCCACGTTATCCTTGCCGGCCGCACGAACACGGAGCTCTCGGTCATTCCATTGATGTCGGTCCGCCAGGAGGTGGAATGGGTGACGGCGGCTGACTTCGCGTTCACGACGGACGAAGTGGCGCATCTCTTCCGCGACGTGCTGGGTAAGGAGATCGCGCTTGACGATGCCCAGCACCTGGCCAACCTGACCGAGGGTTGGGCGGCCGCCCTTGTCCTGATGGCCGACAAGGTCGAGGTCAGCCGCACAGCGATCACGCTGGAACAGCTACGCGATTCCGACACGCTTTTCCGCTATATGATCGATCGATCGCAGGATCGCGCTCCCACCGACGTCAAAGAGTTCCTCACCGGGAGCGCGATCCTGCGATCGATCGATGATGCGAAGGTCAACACGCTTCTGGAGATCTCCGACACCAGCGAGAAGCTAAACTACCTGGAGCATCGCAACCTGTTCGTCGTGCGCGCGGGGGAGGCAGCTTCTCGCTACCACCACCTTTTTCGGGCCTTCCTTGTCAGCAAGGTGCGCACCCAGGACCCTGCGCGATTCCAGGACCTCAACCAGAAGGCCGGGGAGATCATGGAGCAGGCGGAGAACTGGGAGGAGGCCGTCTACCACTTCATCCAGATCGCAGCCTGGGACCGCATCGTCAAGATCGCTGAAAGCGTTGGCTGGCGCATGTTCGAAGAGGGACACTGGGACACGCTCGCCGACTGGTTGGAAGCCGTGCCGGCCGAGGCGCTCTCAGAACAGCCGCGTCTCGTTCTCTGGAAGGCGCGCATCCTTTACCACCTGAACCAGGTCGACCGGGCGCTCGCCCTCCTTGCGCAGACCATCTCTTCGCTGGAAAAAAAGAAGGACTGGGCCGCCGTGGCCGAAGCCCAGATCACCCGCGGCATGTGCCTGCGCGTGAAGGGCGACAACTCCGACTCGCGGCAGGCGCTGGAACAGGCCTGTACCATCCTCCGCGAACGCAAGGGCCCGGTAAAGACGCTGACCGAGGCCCGCAAAGAGCTCGGCATTACTCTGAGCATTTGCGGCGAGCTGTCCCAGTCCATTGCTGAGCTGACGGCTGTCCTGGAGACGTACTCAGCGGAAGGAGACACTTACAACATCGCTCACGCCAGTGACCAGCTCGGCGTAACTCTTGGTTTGGCCGGCCGCCTCGCTGAAAGCGCCACAGCGCTCGAGCAGGCGCGGCAGCGCTGGACCAAGCTGGGCAACGGCCACCGCCTGGTGGAGACGCTCATCAACCTTAGCAACACCTACTACCTCCAGGGCGACAACGAGAACTCTGAATCGGTGGCCCGGCAAGGGCTGGAAAAGGCGCGCGCCCTCGGTGGTCTGCGGTCCGAAACTTATCTTCTCGCCTCCCTGGGCGACATCAAGCGCCAGGCTGGCGAGTACTCCGCGGCGCTAGAACTCTATAACTCCTGCCTGGAACAGTCCTGGAGTCTGGACGACGCCTACATTCGCATCTACGTAACGGATGCCATCGCCGCTACTCACCAGTTCATGGGCGACCTCCAAAGCGGCGAATCGTGGTCGGCGCGGGCCACCGCCGAGGCGGAGAGCCGGGGAGGCGCCGTGGAGATCGGCCTCTGCCTGATAACCGCCGGCCTCTTCAGGCGGCAGCAGGGAGAGCTAAAAGACGCGGCCGATCTGCTGGAACAGGCGATCAGCCTCCTCAAGGAATCGGACGCCAAGCGGGACCTCGCGCGGGCGCACTTACATCTGGCCGGCGCCTGCTTCGTCCTCAATCGCAAGCGCCTGGCGCTGGACAACCTGGAAGCGGCCGCCGCCATTGTGAGCGAGCTTGGCTACGACCACTTCCTGCTGGTCGAGGCCGCCCGCAACCCGCTCCTGATCCAGTACGCGGCCGCGAACAAGCTGGCGGACGGTTACTACGTCCGCATGCTCAAGCTGATCAAGGGTTCCGGCGTTGTGGCGCCGGCCCAGGTTACCGCTGATGAGCTTCCTGATACCCCGGAGATCGACGGAAGCACCGTGGTGACGTTCGGCTTCGGCAAGCCGCGCGTCGAGGTCGGCGGTCAGGAGATCTCGGACCTTGAGTGGCGCGCCGAGAAGGGCAAGGAGATGTTCTTCTTCTTCCTCTCCAACCGCCGGCCCCTCCGTAAGGAAGAGATCATAGCCGCACTGTGGCCGGACCTACCGGAGGACAAGACCACCAGCGCCTTTCACTCGAACATGTACCGCCTGCGGAAGGCCCTCTACCAGGACGTCATCGCCAAGGATTCCGGCCGCTACGTCCTGGACCGGCGCGGGCGCTTTGTCTTTGACGTGGATGAGTTCCAGCACGCCCTCAAGGCCGCCGACGAAGCGGCGAAGGGCAGCCCTGAATCGATCGCCCAGATGGAAAGGGCACTCGCCCTGTACCAGGGCCAGTTCGCGCCGGACTTCTACACCGAATGGGCGGAGACGCTGCGATGGCAGATGGAGGAGCAGTACATGAGCCTGCTTGCAAGTCTGGCCGCGGCCTACAGCGCGCAGCGAGAGTTCAAACGCAGCGCGGACATTTGCCAGCGAATCATTGAGATGGACGAGTTCAACGAGGCGGCCTGGTACCGTCTGATGAGCAACTATATCCACTCAGGCCAGGAAGAAGCGGCCAAGTTCTGCTATAACCGCTACGCCCAGATCATCGCCAGGGACCTGGACGGCGAAGAGCCACCCGCGTTCGAAGATCTCTACCGGGAGATAATCCGTAGCAAGCCCGGCGACTGACGCGGGCAGGCGCGGCAACGGCGGACCGAGCGTTCGGGCCGCCGTTTTATTTTGCCCGCTCCAGCGGCTCTCGCCTGGAAGGCGAGAAACTTCCGGCGAGAAACCGGCGAGTGGCCTCTGAGACACTGGCACCAGAGAGGAGAACGGATTTGAATATCAGCACGAACGCCATTCGCCTGAACTGGGTTGTCACGCTCGTCGCGGTTGCTCTCGCCGCCGTCGCCGGAGGTGGTCCCCTCTTCGGATAAATCCCTGATTCCCTTCTCGATTCACTCGCCGGCGAGAAACCCGGCGAATTCTGGCGAGAAACCGGCGAGATGCGTCTGAGACACTGAGCGCAGAGAGGAGACGATGAAATGAACACAAGCATGATGAGGCTGAACACGATCGTCACCGTTGTCGCGCTGGTCCTGGCCACCGTCGCCGCCCAGAGCCCTCTCTTCTAACCGTCGGACTGAATGCGCCCCGCGGCATTCGTGCTCTCCGCAGCCCTGCTCCTGGCCGTAGTGGCCGGGCAGAACGCCCTGCTGCGGTCCACTGAAGCAAACAACTCTTCCCCGGCCATCACAGGTTGCGCCCGCGAGGGCGCGGCTGTCCAGGGAGTCTGCTCCCCGGTCTCCCTGGACAGCAACCCCGGTTCCATTCTCTCTTACAAGATCTTCGCCGGCGGCTGCACCGACGGGGACCTTCACGTCGTACGCTATCTGCCGAAAGGCGAGGTGATATCCTCGCCGGCAGTGGCGAAATGGTGCTCCTGATCCGGGGGCGGTTAAAACAATCGGCAGCGGGGCGGACTCATGTCCGCCCCGCTTCTTTTTGACCATAATCGCCCGTTCTGACATAAAATCATAAGAGTTTTCGAATAATCTAACAAAGCCCCTTGACATCCTGATCGTAATGGGATACCTATTAATTACCTAATTTTGGGTAATCAGTAGGAAGGGGGGTTTGCATGAAGGCCCGACTGCTCTACCTGCTAGTCATCGGCGCCGTTGTAGTGGCCGCGGTTGCACCCTACATTCGGTAAGGGATCGCCCCTGCCCGAGCAAGATAGGCCCGCGTCCATACAGATCAGTGCCAACAAGCGCCTCTACTTCCCGAAGGTAAAGATTCGGATCGGAGTGGTGGCGCTTCTTGCATTGGCACTCCAGGTGCTTGCCGTCACGGGACCCCTCGGCGACGGCGACACCGCCCGGCGTCTGCTGCTGGTCACTTCCTATCTCCTGCTTATAGCCTTCGTCGCGCTCAACGTCCGTCGTCCCGGAATCGTCGTAATCGGCCTCGGGCTGCTCCTCAACTTCGCGGCGATCGTTGCCAACGAAGGGCTTATGCCAATCACCCCGGAGGCGGTCATGCGCACCGGCCCGCTACCCCAGGATGCCGCCATCGGCGACTGGCTGCCCGGCTCCAAGGACATCCTCCTGGCGCGCGAAGACGTCCGCTTGTGGTTCCTGGGCGACCGGCTTGTCTGGCAGGACATTTCATTCGCGTTCCGCGCCTTCAGCATCGGCGACATCGTGATCGTGGCGGGGCTTCTCGTTACGCTGGGCGATTTCTTCCTCCCCCGCGTCCGGCGCCTAACCCGCCCGGATGCCACAGCGGGGCCGGCCGCTTGAGGAGTCCGCAACCGGTGAGCGGGCGTACCTCCTAATGTGGAGCTCGTGGTGCTGTCGTTAACCGCGCGCATACGGCGCGATATACCTTCGGAGTTGTGCCTTTGCGGCTCAAATCCCCCCTGGCACTTGAATTAGCGGAAGAATAGGCATATATTTGTGCGCGACTATTGAAGCGGACGCGGAAGCACGAAGGGCTCATTCTCGAAAGGAGACAGCGTATGAGCTTGTCTAAGCATTGGAAGTTCCTGTTACTCACCGTGGCAGCGTTAACGGCCCTTTTTGCCTTCGCCGCCTGCGGTGACGACGACGAGGAAGGCGACGGCGGCGAGTCGGCGACACCGACCGAGGCGCCGGCCGGCGCACGGATCGACGGCGGGACTCTTCGCATCCAGGCCAGCGAGCCGGCGTCACTTGACCCCCACTTCTCCAGTTTCGCCTCGGACATTCACCTGCAGCGGGCGATCTGGCGTGGCCTTTACAGCCTGGACGGGCAGAACGAGCCGCAGCTCTCAATGGCGGCCGACTTCCCGGACATCTCGGAAGACGGCACGGTCTACACGATTACGCTCGCGGACGGCCTGCTGTGGTCTGACGGTGAGCCCCTGGTGGCGAAGGACTTCGAGTGGGGCATCAAGCGCACCTGCAATAACCTCGTCGCCGGTGAGTACCAGTACGTCCTCACAGGAGTCGTCGGTTGCGACGCCCACTACGGCGCCGCAGCATTCGACCAGGCGTTGGAGGACGCGATTGGCGTCAAGGCGGTCGACGCCACGACGCTGGAGATCACGCTGGCCCAGGCACAGCCGACGTTCACGATCATCCTCGCACTCTGGATGACCTTCCCGATGCCGAGCCACCTGTTCACGGCAACGGGCGACGCCTGGCCCACCGATCCTGCGCTGCTGGCCTACAATGGCCCCTACAGCCTGGAGACGTTCACCCCCGGCCAGGGCCACTCGCTTGTCCCGAACCCGAACTGGTCCGCGCCGCAGGGCGTAAGCCCGACGCTGGACAAGATCGTGGCGACATAAATCGATGACCTGGCCGTGGCGGCCAACGCCTACCGCAACGGCGAGCTGGACTTCACCGACGTGAACACGCAGGAGTTGGAGACACTTCGGACCGAGTTCCCGGACGAGTACTACAAGTTCCTGCACCCCTCCACCCGTGGCCTCGAGATGCAGATGAATGTGGAAGTGTTGAAAGACCTGGACGTACGTCTGGCGCTTAGCAAGGCTATCGACCGCGAGGCTCTCAACACGGTCGTCGTGCAGGGCGGCAATGAGCCCAGCACGAGCTGGATCCCCGAGGTTGACGGTGGCCACCCCCCCGACGCCTTCGACGCCGAGATCGGGTTCAATGAGGTGGAAGCCAAGCAGCACCTGGCCGATGCCGGCTTCCCCGACGGGGCAGGTTTCCCGAACCTCACCATCCTGGTCGGCAACAGCCCCTCGGCGGTCGCCACCGCCGAGTTCCTCCAGGACGCCTTCAAGACGGTGCTCAACATCGACACAACCGTCGAGTCTGTTGACGGGGCGACGCGCTCCGACCGGTTCACGAACCAGGAGTTCGAGCTCTTCCCGGGCGGCTGGCTACACGACTACCCCGACCCCGAGAACTGGGTGCTGGGCCTGTTCGACACCGGCGGCAGCCTGAACAACTACAACTGCTCGGACCCGGACATCGATGCCCTGGTCGACAAGGCGCGCTTCAACGCGGACAACACCGAGCGCCTCGCCCAGTACAAGGAGATCAACGAACTGATCTCCACGCGGGTCTGCGGTATCGCGCCCTACTGGCACGAGAACGACCACTGGCTGGTGGACTCCAACGTTGTCGGCATGGCGGAGAACATTTCGGGCAACGACTCCTCCGCCGCGGGCGATTGGAACATGGAGGCCTGGGGTCTCGCGAGCTAGTATCGACTGAACTGGAATAGACGGCGGGGACCGGCGACGGCCCCCGCCGAGTTTCTTACGAACCTGTAATCTAGGCTCGGATATAATTGACGGCATGACGGCTTACATTATCCGCAGGCTCATCTGGATGGTTCCGCTTTTGTGGGCTGTCGTGACGATTACGTTCCTCCTGATGCACGCCGTAGAAGGCGGGCCGTTCAGCCGGGAGCGCCCGCTGCCCGAGGCGGCGCTGGAAAACCTCAACCGCAAGTACCACCTGGACAAGCCGGTCATAAGCCTGGACGTCTGGGACAGCCAGTACGGGCACTACATGTGGGACCTAGCGCACTTCGATCTCGGACAGTCGTTCTATGTGCAGGACAGGGAAGTGTCTACTTTGATCAAGGACGGGTTCGAGACAAGCCTGCAGCTCGGCATATCCGCCTTCATCTTCGCGGTGATCTTCGGACTCGCCCTGGGAATCATCTCGGCTCTGAACCACAACGGTCCGCTGGACTATGTCGGCGTGTTCTTCTCGATGGTGGGGGCATCGATGCCGAACTTCATTCTCGGCACCTTCCTGATCGTCATCTTCGCGGTCGAGTTAGGGTGGTTCGACGTCCTTGGCTGGGGAGGCCCGGAGAACTGGGACTTCTGGAATCCGCTATCGCCGGATTTCTGGAAGGTCTTCGTGCCGATGAACTGGGACTTCCATAAAGTCGTGCTGCCCGTTCTGGCCCTCGGCGTGTTGCCGGCCGCCTATTTCGCGCGCATCACGCGTGCCAGCATGCTGGAGGTGCTGAGCCAGGACTACATACGAACCGCACGGTCCAAGGGACTCTCGGAATGGGCGGTCATTTTGCGCCACGCGGTGAAGAACGCGATGGTCCCGATCCTCACCGTTATGGGCCCGTACCTCGCGTTCCTGGTCACCGGCTCCTTCCTGGTTGAAACCGTGTTCACGATCCCGGGCGTCGGCCAGCGCTTCGTCGAGTCCGTATTCCAGCGCGACTACGGGATGATCATGGGCACGACCATCTTTTACACCGCGTTCATAGCCTTCGCCAACCTCGGGGTCGACTTGTTGTACGCTTTCGTTGATCCGCGGATCAGGTACTCATAATGGCCCGCGAGGCAGTGCGGCCGCTGGAGTTCGAAGAAGAGTTCGTGCCTCGGCGCGAACGCGGCTTGTGGTCCGACGCTTACCGCCGTCTTATCCGCAACAGGCTCGCGCTCATGGGCCTGGTCGTTCTCGCGGCTATCGTCGTCGTGGCCATCGCTGGCAACTATGTTGACGCCGTCCAGCGCTACGAGCCCGAGGCGCAGGACCACCAGGAGCTGAAGGAGGTGCCTTCCGGCGACCACTTCTTCGGGACGGACCACCTCGGCCGCGATACCTGGTCCAGGGTCCTGCAAGGGTTGCTCATCTCGCTCCAGGTCGGCTTCGGCGTTCAGATCTTTGTCTTGATCATCGGCGTCAGTGTCGGCGGTGCGGCGGCGCTGGGTGGCAGGGCGATGGACAACTTTATGATGCGAATCACGGACGTTGCGTACGCCTTTCCGGACCTGCTCGCCATCATCCTCCTGCGCTCGGTGTTCCAGGGCCGCGACCTGCCGCTGGTGGGCGGGCGGACCCAGGAGGTCGTCTTGATGATCTTCGCCATCGGCTTCGTGGCCTGGGTCACGGTGGCCCGCCTGATCCGCGGGCAGATGCTCTCTCTAAAGGAGCGTGATTTCGTCATCGCCGCCAGGGCGATCGGCGCACCCTCGTCGCGGATCGTCTTCCGGCATATGCTTCCGAACACCCTCGGGCCGGTGATCGTCGCGATAACCTTCGGCATTCCTCTGGCCATCTTCGCGGAGGCGGTGCTGGGGTTCATTGGCATCGGCATCGCGCCCCCCACGGCTAGTTTGGGGAAACTCGTGGCGGAGGGCTACGGGCAGATACAGAGCCACATCTGGATGGTGCTGTTCCCCACCGGCGCCATCGCCATGTTGATGTTTTGCTTCACCTTCCTCGGCGACGGGCTGCGCGACGCCCTGGACCCGCGCGGGCGCTAGCCTAACCGGTCGTCTGCCGGGTCCACGTCGCCATATCGAAGTAGTCACGCCAGGCCCTGATCTTCCCGTCGTCGATCTCGAAGACCCCGGCCACCGGCAGTTCTACCTTCTTGCCGGCTATCTCGAACCGGTCCACGCGCTCCGTGAATACGGTGCTGCCGCTCTCAGCGACTCCCAGTACCTCCCAATCGACGGCCGTGGCCGGTGCCATGAATTGCGTGATCACGGCCTGGATCGCCGACTTGCCCTTCAGCGGCACGACGGGGATGTTGTGGTACACCGCATCGTCCGTGAAGTACGACATCAGCCTGTCGATGTCGCGGCTTGACCACTCCTTGCAGAAGCTGACCACAAGCTCGGTGTTGGCTGACATGTTCTACTCCTTACTCCTCGTTCGAGGTGACGATCGATTCGGCGATGCGCTCGACGTCTGCTTCCGTCAGGCGGTTCCCCGGACCGATCGTTCCCACGACGATGTACGTAACGCAGTTTGTTGCCACCTGGACGCCATAATTGACGCTCCCGTCTCCGAGGTCGTGTCTATTGACATAGGCCTCGGTGCCCCCAAGCGGAATGGGCGTGCCATTCGGATTGAGCTCAACAGCCGCCGTCTCGAGCAGAAAACCTGCGCTGCTGTCTGCGTTGTCGTAAAAGAAGCTGACCGGCTTCAGGTCAGAGGCGCTGCCAATCGGTGGGGGCGGATGAACGCAAGCCGACTGCAGCGACATACCGTACGGCAGGTCTAAGGGTAGCCGCATGTCATAAGGAACGTGGTCAGTGCCGGGACGGCAGTCCGAGAACGACTCATCTCCCGCCGTCGGGCTTGACGACTGCGACCCATCTGTGCCGCCATCTCCACACGCAGCAAGGACCAGGACCAGTCCTGGGGCCAATCCGACAGCGCCGAACCGCATGTTCAGCCCTAGCCGCTGACCGGCCCGGCCCCCAGGCCCGGCACCGTCATCTTCTCCGGGTTCAACAGCTCGTTCAGTTGCTCCTCTGATAGCGACGTTCGCTCGCGCGCCACCTCTCGTATCGTGCGGCCTGACTTCGAGGCCTCCTTGGCGATCGCCGCGGCTTCGTCGTAACCCACGGTGGGCGCCAGCGCTGTTGCCAGCATCAGACCGCGCTCCACCATGGCAGGGCCGTGGTCGGTCGCCTGTAGCCCCATCACGCACTGCTCGCTGAAGTTTGCCAAGGCTGCGGCAAGTAGCTCGATCGCCTGCAGCAGGTTGTGCGCCGCCACGGGCATCTCAAGATTGATCTCGAAATAGCTGTCCTGTGCGGCGTGGCAGATTGCGGCGTCGCAGCCGATCACCTGCGCGCAGACCTGCAGCAGGGACTCGGCGATCACCGGGTTGACCTTACCCGGCATGATCGAGCTCCCCGGCTGCACCTCCGGCAGAGCCAACTCGCCGATTCCGGCCCGCGGCCCCGACCCCAGCCAGCGTATATCGTTGGCGATCTTCTGGAGGCTCACAGCCACCGTGCGGAGGCTGCCGCTGGTCTCCAGCACGCCGTCCAACGCGTTCTGCGCCTGGAAGTGATTGTCCGTCTCCCGCACGGTCACGCCCAGCTCCTCCGAGAGCGCCGCACAGACCATGGAGGCGAACTCCGGGTGCGTGTTCACGCCGGTGCCGACGGCGGTGCCGCCCAGCGCTACCTCCGAAAGCTCCTCCTGTGCGCGTCTGAGGCGTCGCACGCCCCGCTCCACCTGCCCGGCGTATCCCCGGAACTCCTGCCCCAGCCGGATCGGCGTGGCGTCCTGGAGGTGCGTCCTGCCTGTCTTGATCACAAGCCAGAACTCGCGCGACTTCGCCTCCAGCGCAGATTGCAGCCCCTCCAGAGCGGGTATCAGACGCTCCTCGATCTGCACCAGCGCGGAGACGTGGATCGCCGTCGGGATTACGTCGTTCGAGGACTGTCCCTTGTTCACGTGGTCGTTGGGGTGTACCAGCTTCGCGCCGTCCTTCCAGGAAGGGCCGCCGAGCAGTTCGCTCGCCCGGTTGGCGATCACTTCGTTGGCGTTCATGTTCGTGGAAGTGCCGGACCCCGTCTGGAAGATATCGACGACGAACTCCCCGTCCAGGGTGCCGTCTGCCACTTCTCTTGCCGCCTTATCGATCGCCGCTGCGATGTCTGGCTCCAGCAGCCCCAGGCGCTCGTTGACGCGCGCTGACGCACCCTTGATCAGCCCCAGCACACGGACGAACGCCCGGTTGAAGCGTAGTCCGCTTATCGGGAAGTTGAGAACGGCGCGCTGGGTAGAGGCGCCGTAGTATGCGTTCGCGGGCACCTGCATCTCTCCCATGGAATCCTTCTCCGTGCGAGTTGGGCGGTCAGGCATCAGTGTGCTCCTTGTGCACTGCTGAGCGTATCGGAGCGGCGAGCGCCGGTCAAAGAGCGCTGAGAGTCGGCTACGAGTTGCGGACCGCCCAGACCCTGTACTCCACGCCACCCGGGACGACGCGTCCGCGGCCCAGAGCCACGGTCTGGTTCAGCCACGCGTACTTGTCCGCCCCTGTCTGGAACATCGGGTTCGTGTAGAAGTAGTACTCGGAGAGCGGCACATCTTCGCCGCCGAAGACCCGCACGGCGGTCTTCATCGCATCGCTGATGATCCCGGAGTAGTACGCGTAGATCATCGACCCGTCGTGCGTCTTCAGCGTCGCCCGCACATCGAGCTCCACCGCTCCGTCCGGCCGCATGGTTGCCCAGTCGCCTCCGCCCGGCAGCACCTCCCCCGTCATCCGCGGCCCCTCAAAGGTCCCGCCCTTCACAGGGAAGATCTGGCGCACGCCCATCGGCGTTTGTCCGATGACCTGCGGCGCCTCGAGGTCTGCGTGCATGTCGAAGAGGTGCTCAAGGGCCGGCGCGAAGCCGTCAAAGGCGGGGATGGTCATCGGATTCCCTCTCTTCCCCAGTTGTTTGGGTCAGACGCCGACTCGCGTCTCGACACGACGTTTACGATGGCTGTGGTCATGTAATGCTCCTTGGTGGATGTTCAGTCGTTGCTGAATAGTCCCAATTGGTATGATCCGCCCGGACCCTCGATTGGGATGTGCCTGCCCATTGGGCCGTCTTCCACGCCCCCCATGTGATTGATGGTTTTGACGATCTTGGGAACGCAGTATTGCGCAAGCTCTTCTCTGATCTGGCGTGAGCCGAACCGCAGCAGCGTCCAACCTGAGGAATGCAGGTCATTGTCTCGAAGATTGTCCACCGCAGCTTTCTCGGAGTTGGCGTGCCACGTATCTCCGTCTGCCTCGACGTCGAGCTTGCCGGAGTCGCAGTACACCGCGAAATCGAGGAAGTATGTCCTGTCAACAACCTCTACTCGCTCCTGCCGCTCTGCCGCAATCCCGAGGGATTTGAACTGGCCCCAGAGCGCGTCTTCGAGGGGGCTCTCGTCGAACAGATCGTTCACTTCAGTGGCTGACACGAACTTAGCCCAAGTGGTCGGGATGAACACGATGCGCCTCATTCGCCGACTGCGAATCGGTTCTGGGCGGCGCTCCAGGCTCAAGAGACCAATCTTGTAATAGCGCTTGGAGCTTCTCTCATCAGCCGGATCGTCTGGAAATAGTTCGAGTCTCGTGACTTCACGAATATCTGTGACACGGCCGAAATACGAGACCGTGTAAGCGTCGCCCTTGAAGACGTTTGTCTGATAAAAGGCCAGCCATTTCGGGGGCCATCGATCCTGTATCAGGCGTTTCTTCTCTTCCACCGGGATGCGGTACCACAGTCTCGTCCGGACGATCTCAAAATCCTGGAGCGTTGGGAGAATCGCGACGAGAACCTCGCCTCGCTTCGCCATTAATCGTACGCTCGAACCTTAGAGGCTCTTCAAATAATTATCGATCGCCACCGCCGCCCGCCGTCCATCCGCCATCGCCGTGACCACCAGATCCGCTCCGTTCACGTTGTCCCCGCCGGCGAAGACGCCGGGGCGCGTGGTGGCAAAGTCCTCGTCCACGCGCACCGTCTTCCAGGCGGTGGTGCGGAGGCCCGGGGTCGTCTTCTCCATCATGTCGTCCGGACTGTAGCCGATCGCCAGGACCACGATATCCACCGGCAGCCTGAACTCCGATCCTTTGATCGGCACCGGGCTTCGCCGCCCGGACTCATCCGGCGTGCCGAGCTGCATCCGCAGGCACTCGGCGGCGGTCACGCGGCCGTCTTCGCCTGTGAACCGCACCGGGACCGTCAGGTAGTTGAACGCCACGCCCTCCTCGCGGGCGTGCGTGCGCTCTTCCACGCGGCCCTTCTGCTCGGCCTCCGTCCGCCGGTACATGCAGGTGACGTTGCTCGCGCCCAGCCGCACCGCCGTGCGTACGCAGTCCATCGAGGTGTCGCCGCCGCCCACGACCAGCACGTCCTTGCCGGCGCAGTCCAGCGGCTGCCGCATGTTCTCCGGTAGCTGCTCCGGCTCCAGGTTGCCGCGCACCAGGAACTCTGTCGCCTGGTAGATGTTGCCCAGCTCTTCGCCCTCGATCCGCATCTGGCCGCCGACCGGCGCCCCCGTGCCCAGGAACACCGCATCGTACCCCTGCTCGAACATCTGGTCGATCGTCACGTCCTTGCCGATGACCGTGTTGCAGACAAACTCGATCCCCATCCGCTCCAGGAAGGCCAGCTTGTCCTGGAGGATCTCCTTTCGCATCTTGAAGTTCGGGATGCCGTAGAGCAGGATGCCGCCGGGGACCGGCCAAGACTCGAAGACCGTGCAGGAGTGCCCCTTCTTGCCCAGCTCCTCGGCCACCGCCAGCCCGGCCGGCCCGGAGCCGATGATCCCGATCCTGCGCCCGGTAGCGGGCTGCGGCACCGGCAGCGGCACGCCGCCGTTTTTCCGCTCGTAGTCGCCGATGAACGCCTCCAGCTTGCCGATAGATACCGGCGGCTGCTTCCCGTAGGGCGCCGTGCGGATGGCGAAGCCGACCACGCAGGCGCCCTCGCACAGCGACTCTTGCGGGCACAGCCGGCCGCACATCTCTGGCAGGTTGCTCGTCTCGCGGAACTTCGCTGCGGCGCCGAAGACGTCGCCCTCTTCCAGAAGGATCAGCGCTGCCGGGATGTCGTTCCCCGTCGGGCAAGCGTCCTGGCAGGGCGCCGTCGGGCAGTGGATGCAGCGCTCGGCCTCGATGATCGCCGACTCCAGCGAGTAGCCCAGGAACGACTCGTCCCAGTTCTTGACGCGCTCTTTGGGGTCCTGCTTGGGGACAGGCTGGACGGGTATCTGGAGCCGCCGCAGGTTATCGTGAGTCGCTTCCAGCGTCATCTACGGTTGCACACCTCGAATTCAGGTACGGACAGTGTAGCAGATGGGCGGCGGGCGCTTAACCCGCGGCCGGCTCAGGCGCGGCCGCGGGCGTGTGCCCGTCCGGCGCGTGGCCGTCGGCGCGGTCGCCGTTGGGGGAGGGCTGCGGCGCGTGCTCGTAGGTCATGCGGTAGAGGTTCGCGTAGAGGCCGTCCTGCGCCAGCAGCTCGGCGTGCGTGCCCGCCTCGACGATGCGGCCGCCCTCGAGGGCGACCACGCGGTCCGCTCCCCGCACCGTCGACAGCCGGTGGGCGATCACGAACGATGTCCTCCCCTTCAGCAGCTTCTTCAGCGCCCGCTGGATGACGACCTCCGTTCGCGTGTCCACGTTCGCCGTCGCCTCGTCCAGGATGAGGATCCGCGGCTGCGCGATCACCGCCCGCGCGAAGGCGATGAGCTGCCGCTGGCCCAGCGAGAGGTTCTGCCCGCGCTCGTGCAGCACCGCGTCGTAGCCGGCAGGCAGGCGCTTGATGAACTCGTGCGCGCCGACCGTCTTCGCCGCCTCCACCACCTCCTCGTCCGTCGCCTCCAGCCGCCCGTAGCGGATGTTGTCCGCCACTGTTCCGGAGAAGAGGAACGGGTCCTGGAGGACAATCCCCAGCCGGCGTGTCAACGAGGAGCGCTCGATCTCGCGGATGTCGTGCCCGTCGATCAGCACGCGGCCCTCCGTCACGTCGTAGAAGCGCGAGACGAGCGAGGTGAGGGTGCTCTTACCGGCGCCGGTGGGGCCGACGACGGCGAGCGTCTCGCCCGCTTTCACCTGCAGGTTGATGTCATGGAGTACGCGGACGCCTTCCACGTACTCGAAGCCCACGTGGTCGAACACCACCTCCCCGCGCACGTCGGGTAGCACCACGGGGTTTTTCGCGTCGACGATCTCCGGCGGCGTGTCCAGCACCTCGAAGATGCGCTGCCCGCCGGCCATCGCCCGCTGCAACTGCGTGTACTGGAGCACGAGGTCGCGCACGGGGTCGAAGAAGCGCTGCACATAGAGGGCGA